>JACCDQ010185456.1_pt1 | contig 23289 bp, 32 predicted proteins | sample 7446031 | NCBI WGS metagenome assembly JACCDQ01 (sample SAMN15323442, study PRJNA562643) | freshwater metagenome | isolation source: river surface water | place: USA:Blue River Watershed | collected 2017-08-17 | reverse complement strand
CGAATCCACCAAGCCAAAGGGTGGCGGAGGCACAGCGCCAAGCTGCATGTCGGAATATTTAAACACCAACAACATTAAACCGGATTGTATTGTTATACTAAGCGATGGTGAAGTTTTCGGGGATTGGGGTCATGATTGGCCAGCACCCGTGCTCTGGTGTTTAACTGAGCCCCGCATTACAGCCGCTAACGGTGTAACTGTTCACATGAAGGATTAACACATGCCAGCTAAATCCCACGGTAGGTCAGGGCAAGACCCGATGTATCGAATCTGGGCCAACATCAAGCAACGGTGCCAAAACCCAAACCACCCTCGGTACGCCGACTATGGAGGTAGGGGCATTACATTGTGTAGGCGCTGGGCACAGAGCTTCGAGGCGTTCCTTGCAGATATGGGCGAACGCCCATCCCCTGACCATTCAGTTGATCGTAAGAACAACAACCGTGGGTACACACCAACAAACTGCCGTTGGGCAACGTACACAGAGCAAGCACGTAATTCCCGTAGGTGTACGGGGGTAAAGATAGGTAAGGAGGTAAAGCCCATCGCAGCATGGTGCGAACATTTTGGATTGCAGTACGCGACCTTTAAGAAACGCCGTCAAGCTGGGTGGGGAATCGAAGATGCACTCACAAAACCAACACAAACAAAATATAGACGAAAGGGGTGAAGCATTGCAACGCAAACCAGAATACTTATACCGAATTACCCACGAGAAAGATGGGCGCTGGCTTGTGTGCGCTTACTTAGAACAGCAGGAGGCCCCGCATACAACGCGTGGGCCGTCCGCACGCTTCACAGATGAAGCACTACCTGATTGGATTCGCAAGGACGTAGCACTGCTGAGCATGTGCGAACCGATGGGCGAACTCAAAGGCATTGGTCACCGTGTTGGCGAAGCGTTCTGGCTCGTGACCGAGAGAAGTAAATACCAAGTGATTTTGTCTAGTCAAGTGCGTAGAGCCATGGCCGAGGATGCGGGGCAGTACGTTCGAGCAAACATCCCACAATTCATTGGAGAGATTAAATGAACAACAAACGATATGGGTGGCCAACCTCACGGTGCTTCCCTAGACGCATGGAAGATGCGTTCCCAGACGATGTGGGTAACGCGAAATGGTGGTACCCGCCCGAGAAGAACAACAGCGCCAGCAACTACATCATGCTGGCCGTTGCAATCTGGCTATGGATTGGGTTGGGTTACTACATGATGTACGGAGGTAAGTGATGCGACACATCGTTTTCTTCCTATGCCTAGGCGTAGCAGTCCACGTGTTCTGGCACTACTCACCCGACGAGATCAAAGGCTTCATTAGAAAGCTGTTCAAGATACATACGCTGGCGATCATCGCTGTCGTTGTAGCAGTGCTTGTGATGTTCACAATGCAAGTTCAGTTTGGCTCAGCCAAACTTTTTTAAAAGGAAAGACCATGAAAAAACTTCTTATTGCCGCAGCGGCGGTAGCTATGACTGCGTGTACGCAGATCGACACAGGTAACGTAGGTGTTGAGAAAACGCTCGGCCAAGTCAAACATGAGACTCTGCCTGCTGGCGTGTACATGACCGTGTTCAAGAGCGTCATTGAGGTGTCCGCCAAGGAACTGCCTTTGTCGTTCGATGACATGAAGCCACAGACCAGCGACAAAATCACGTTGTCTGACTTGGACGTGGACATCTACGTGCAGATCGACCCAAGCAAAGCCGCTGACATCATCACACGTTGGCCCGCTGACATTACCCACGAGAAGGGCGACGATGGCGAACGCATCGGTATGAACTACGTCAAGCGTCAAGCACGTGAGGCGATCTACACAGCAGTGTCTAAGCGTCCTAGCGCCACGGTTCATGCTGAGCGTAGCGAGTTGGCTGCTGAGGTGGTGAAGCTGTTGCAAGCTGACTTGGACGAGAGCGCAGGTAAGGGCTGGTTTTTTGTTCGCTCTGCCAACGTTCGCAACTTGGTCACCGACCCACAACTTGAGAAAGCAATCGTCGAGGCTGCTAACCGCAACTTCCAAATTGCATCCAAGCAAAAAGAAGTCGAACTCGCCAAAGCCGAAGCCGAGCGTAAGCGAGTTGAAGCGCAAGGTGAAGCGGATGCTATCCGCCTGCGTGCTTCCGCGATCTCTGCACAAGGTGGCGCTGACTACGTACAACTGAAAGCGATTGAGAAGTGGAACGGTAAGCTGCCTGATACGGTCGCAGGTCAAGCCACACCATTCATCAAAGTGAAGTGATGTTTCTACGGGACCTGCCCGAAGGGGCGCGATTCATTCTCATACGTACTGGGCAACGCTTCACGTTCCTAGGGCGGGAACTGTGGAAGAACAAATGGCTGTACGTCTGCCAACTGGAGGGTGGAGAACGAACCTTGACCCTTCACCATTCATGTCATATCAAACCAATCGTGAGAGGGAACAATGACCAAGTATTTCAAAACAATTTTCGCTGTAGCGGTGCCGTTTATCGTCGCCTTTCTAGGCTGCTACTTGGTGGGCAGCTTTATCAGCGTGTCGTGGGACCCAAGCGGATGGACGCTTGACCTGCGCCAATTCATGGCGATAGCGGGCACATGCTTTGGCTATGCGCTGCATCTGAAACTAAACAATGAGGTGGTGTTATGAACGAACAATTTAAACAAGACTTGAAGGCCGCATGGGACGGCGCGTTGCCAATCTTCAAGGCCATTGCAATCAAAGCTGGTATGGCGATCGGTGCACTGGCATGGGCAATGTTTCTGCTTTACTTCCTTTGCACCTTGTTCTGGGTCGGTGTACTGCAAATCATCGTGACCGTCATGGGGGTAGTCGTGCTTATCAAGTACCTCACTATCGTCAGCGATCGTGAGTGGGAACAGAAGTACAACCAGAAGCGGAGACCCTACTGATGACACCCGACTGCCTACGCCCTGAATACACGTTCGAAGAGTTCTGTGCCCTGCCTATGCAGTTGGTGATGCACCTATCTGCTGAACGTGAGCACTACCTGCACCGACAGAACCCCAGCACTGGGGTCAACAAGGTTGTCATCACACCCATCAAGAAGAATGGTGAGTTTGGTAAATCTAAGGTGTTCTACTACTTGCCCGATGACAAGCGAACATTTCAAACCGCCGATCAGGTGTATGTCGCCTACATGGAGATCGTTTGCGATGTGGCCGTTTCCAACTAAAGAACAGCCCCTCAAGCCTTGGACTAAGAAACAGATCAAGGCGTACGAGAAACTTAAACGACAACAGATACCGGAGGCTCCGTTATGAGCAAGACCAGACCACTCGAAGTTATTGAACGTCGAGCACCCCAAGATTTCAGACTTAACTCTGAGGCAGAGCAAGACAAGATCGCAATGAATGAGCGTGCCAGCATTGAGTCTGGTGGCCACGATACGCATTCCGTATGGGCTGCAAGTGATATGTGGTCTCACGGTGTGCACTTCAAGCACAACCCTGTCGTCGGTCTTTGCAACGACGGTGACCCGTACTACATCCAATACTTCACAAGCCGTGAAGATGTGAATGCGTTTATCGCTGAACTTCAAAAAGCTGCTGACGAAGCGTGGGGAGAAACAAAATGACACACATTGAAGCAATGAAACAGGCGCTTGAGGCGTACTGCAAAACCCTGCATCCGCTTTGGAACACTGGAATCAGCCGAGCAGAAGCCGAGGGGTTTTTTAATGCGGGATTTAAAGCTGCAGAAGCACTAGCCAAGCAAGAGCAGGGTGAGCCTGTGGCGACACCGCCGGCAAACTGTCGCCAGCGCCTTAAAGCAGAAGGCAAGATTTACGGACGCTCAAATTGCCAAGTTTGCGGCAGCATGGCTCCGAAGTGGAAAGAGTGTGATACCTCGCTGACCAACCCACAGCCAGCACAGCCAAAGGCAGAGCAATTTACCTATGTAGGTTTTCGAGTGATTGACGACAGTGGCATCCCTGTTGCTGTTTATACGTTTAATGGAGAAACAAAATGACACACATTGAAACAATGAAGCTGACGCATTGCGAAGCAGGTAAAGACTATTGCCAGCAATGTCGTGACGAGGATGTAAATACACCACTTGATGCCGCTGTTCGCTATATCCAGAACAACACGCCCAAACTTGTTTCACAAGAAATTTGTGAAGCATTGAACCATATTCCTGACGCCAAGAAAATGGCCAATGCGTTGCAAGAAATTGGTGATTTTGCTCACGACAAATCAACGGGGCCAGCGGTTCCAGATGCGTTGTGGGAAATTCGCTCGATGGCGTATAACGCTTTAGTTGAGCAACGTCTTAGCAATGGATGCACCCACCCACAGCCAAAGGCAGAGCAAGACCATATCGAGCAACACCTCGAAATGGTTGAGCCAAAACGTGAGCCGCTGACGGATGAGCAGAAGCAACTCAAATTTATGAAGTGGGGCTTGATTCCTGCCAATCAGTCTTGGGGGAATCATGACTGGTTTTATGCAGGGATTGCCTACGCAGAAGCCGCCCACGGCATTAAGGAGTAAGACATGGCAATACTCATTGATTCGGCAAAAGGAAAAGGTTTCTTGGCGTGTGAAAAAGGCTTGCCACTAGAGGCAAATCCGTATCAGTCCATTGAAACAATTAGCCAATGGTATGAATGGGCAGAAGGTTGGCAAACAGCTTACAACATGAACAAGTTTGGCATTAAGGAGTAACACATGAGCTTATCAATCTACGACCACACCAAAGGGTGTTTTGTTTTGAAACCCGAGCAACCACCAACCATCAATGCGTTCCACCCAGACTATGTGAAGACATACCATCCAGAGCTACTGTCCAGCATCCGTGCTGAGGCTACGCAAAAGGCAAATGGGGTGGCGTCTGGTACCAAGGCTAAGGCGGCGCGTGAAGCGGTCAACAAGGCGGCATTCACCGTTAGCAAGCACCCAACCCGTGCAGCGCACCTACATCGCCCTAACCTTGCGCCCACAGAGTTCCACATCTACAACAAGGCAGGCTTACCCAAAGGAGTTAAGAAATGAGCAACTGCAAACACCGCTGGTTCGAAACGGAAACCAGCCAAACCTTCCGTACAGCGTACGAGGTGTTGTACCAATACAAGTGCGCCCGCTGCAATGCGTTGACCGCTGCCGTGATGGGGGTGAAACGTGGCGCATGAAGCAGGTAAGGGTGACAAGCAACGCCCAACAGACCACGACTCATACAGCAGTGGGTACGACCGCATCTGGGGCAACAAGCAAGCACCAGACCCTATGGAGTACTTCGCGCTGGGCAAAGCCGCAAGCCAGCCAGAGGTAGCAGCCGAGATCAACAAACAGTTTGATGAGGCGTACAGGCGATACAACGCAAGCCGCGAGAAGGTCACATGCCCCCGCTGTCAGAAATCGTTTTGGCTGCACCCGACAGAGACACACGTTCATACTTGTACACCCAAAGATGTTCAAGCTGACTAAAACGTACTACGGGTACCCGCGTTTCATTGGAGGTCGTTGGGTCGGTAGGGTTGAGGTCGGGTATCTATTTCATTGCACCGAGTGCGACGAGTATTTCAAAAGCCCAATAGGACACAAACATGAGAAAGAGAAGCAAGTACAAACCGAAAGGCGTACGACTGGACAACATGACGTGGGTGATGTCTAGCATCAAACCCTTTGACAGCGTGGCTGTTGCCGTCGATCTGCGAATCAAAAACCACGAAGCACTTGAGGCACTACGTACCGGAGCAGCCACTCGTCATGACATGGATGTATTGATTGGTGCGTTCAATATGTGTGAAGGTTATATGCGCCTTCGTGACGAATTGGGTGTAGACTGGGCCACAGAAATTCGCGCAGGGCAGGACGCTCTGTTAGCTGTATCACGCCGTGGTTTGACCAACGGCGATCATTTCATTTGCCGCGCCGATGAGTTGATGGCCATCAACATGACCATGCAGATTCATGACGCACAGCTTGATAAGAGTACGGTGCAAGACATGGAGCGGGCGCTGGCCATAGTGGAGAAAGATCAACGACACGGGAAGGCTCGTGTCGTCAACGTGAAGGTAGAAGCATGAAAGCATCAAGCCGAATCCTATGGGCGGCAGTCAATCACAACAACACCGTAGTTGTGTGGCGTGGCAGTCCAGTGCTTTGCGTGACCAAGCGCGAAGCCGAAGTCAAATCCCCCGTGGGCAAGGCCGTCAAGGTGCTTGTCACCATTACACCAACCTAGGAGAAATCATGATTCCAATAACTGCACAGATTGAAATGTTCCCTGCGGCTACGCCCGAGGAAGAAGAGGCGATGAAAGCATTGGCCGAGAAGGGTATGAAGTTCGACGGCGGCAAGCTCGACTACACGCTCGTGCCGTGGCAAGGCATGGATGAAGTGGTCAGGGTACTGGAGTTCGGTGCGAAGAAATACGCACGTGACAACTGGAAATTTGTTAACCACGCACAGCCACGCTACCTCGCCGCAGCATTTCGCCACATCATCAAGTACAACGAAGGCGAACTCACTGACCCAGAGACTGGCCTATCTCACTTAGCACATGCCACATGCTGCATGTTGTTCTTACTTGCCCTTGGAGAATTACATGGCCAAGTATCGTAAAAAGCCTGTAGTCATCGAGGCCATTCAGTGGGATGGCTCTTGGGATGGTAAGTCATCCATAGAGGCCCATTGGCCCGCACTGAGCACATCGTGTCTTGACTCACACCCACCAAGCAAAACTATTCGGCGTTGGCACATTCGTACCCTCGAAGGCCATCACGAAGTCAGTGTTGGCGACTACATCATCAAAGGGGTGAAGGGTGAGTTCTACCCATGCAAGCCTGACATTTTCCAAATGACATATGAAGAGGTACCCGATGGCGCTGACACCCGAAGCGAAGGTTAAACGTGACGTTGCAAAGATTCTCGACATCTACAACGTCTACTACTTCTTCCCCCCAGCCAACGGCTATGGTCGTCAAGGAATTCCTGACATCATCTGCTGCATACATGGGCATTTCCTCGCCATTGAATGTAAGGCTGGCAAAGGAACCACAACCGTCTTGCAAGACCGTGAGATAGCCAAGATCACCCAGAACGGGGGCACGGCGATGGTGATTAACGAAAACAACATGCAAGAGCTGCATGACCTACTTAAAAAACTGGAAGGCATCTATGACAAACACTGACACCGAACTTAGCGACTTCACCAAGCTGGTGTTGGCACGACTTGAAACCAACCCCGATGAGTTCCAGTTAGGTGGCCGATGGGATACTTTGGTACGCGGGTTGGAAGCCCACGCTATTAACGACACCGAAAGCCGTTATCTACGCACCCTATGGCCACTGACTGACCACGAACGATCAGTGATGTTTGAGGCATACCGCAAGGCGTACTTGGCACGTTTGCACAAAGACATGTTGAAGAACCTCTTGAGCGGCGAGGACCTGCCGAAGGCGCGGGACCCAATCAAGGGAACGCTACGCGGCACCAGCCCAAGCACCATACTGACCCCAGCAAGCATAGCGAATACAGCGTTAGGTGTGTTGCAGAAAGAATTTGATACCTCGTACACGGCAAACGTGACCGATACAAGTGCGCTCTATGGTGCTATCGTGAAGGGTGAAGGTCAGGCAGTAATGCCGATGGCGGATACTAATACGGTGGCGCACAAATGAAGCTCATCACAATCGACTTCGAGACGTACTACGACCAAGAGTACAGCCTCAGCAAGATCAGCACGGAAGAGTACGTGCGCAGCGACTTGTTCGAGGTGATCGGCTTTGCCTACAAGATCGACGATGGCATCACACGTTGGGTGACAGGCTCACCAATCCAAATTGTGCAGGCGTTGAACGAACTGCCTTGGGAAGAATCTTTGGTGCTGGCGCACAACACCATGTTCGACGGTGCGATTCTGTCGTGGCTGTACGGCATCAAACCCAAAGGCTGGCTAGATACCATGTCGATGGGCCGCGCTCTGCACGGCGTGGATGCCAGCGTCTCGCTGGCCAACATGGCCTTGCGTTACGGCGTGGGGGAGAAGGGTACTGAGGTACTCGCTGCCAAGGGCATGCGCCGCAAAGACTTCACGCAGGGTGAGTTGCACGGCTACGGACAGTACTGCTGCAAGGACGTTGAGTTGACCTACACCATCTTCCAAAAGATGATGGCTGCTGGGTTCCCAATGTCTGAACTCAAGCTGATCGACCTGACGTTGAGCATGTTCATCCAGCCTGTGTTGCGCTTGGACACCAAGGCGTTGCAGGTGCATCTGGACGACACCGCTGCGCAAAAGACCAACCACCTAGTCAACGCTTTGCAGTCTATTGGTCATAAGGAACTGGCAGTTAAGCACATCTTGGGTGACGAAGAAACCAAAGCCACGGTGCGTAAGACGCTGATGAGCAACAACCAATTTGCGGAGATGTTGCGTGGGCTGGGTGTTGAACCCCCCATGAAGATCAGCATGACCACGGGCAAGGAAACTCTGGCGTTGGCCAAGACCGACGAGGGCTTCAAGGCTTTGCTGGAGCATCCTGATGCGCGAGTGCAGGCGTTGTGTGCAGCTCGTCTGGGCACTAAATCCACGTTGGAAGAGACCCGCACCCAGCGGTTCATCGACATCTCCAAGCGTGGGCCATTCCCAATCCCGTTGAAGTACTACGCCGCCCACACAGGGCGCTGGGGTGGTACAGATTCGATCAACCTGCAAAACCTGCCAAGCCGTGGTGCGAACGCAGGCAAGTTGAAGAAAGCGATTCTGGCTCCCGAAGGCTACGTGTTCATCGACGCTGACTCATCTCAGATCGAAGCGCGTACGCTGGCATGGGAAGCCAACCAAGATGATTTGGTGCGCGGCTTCGCCAACAACGAAGACGTGTATTCCATCATGGCCACAGAGATTTATGGGCGCCCTATCAACCGCAAGCGCAAGGTCATCATTGACGGAAAAGAAGTTTTCCCAGATGAGCGTGAAGGGTTTGTGGGTAAGACCACGATTCTTGGTGCGGGGTACGGCATGGGCGGTGCAAAGTTCCAAGCACAGTTAAAAACGTTTGGGCATGACATGTCCTTAGAAGACTCGACGAGAGCGATCAACACGTACCGCACCAAGTACCCCAAGATTCCTGAACTATGGCGTGCTTCGGGCGATGCCCTACGGTGCATGGTTCGTGGGCAGACGATGACCCTTGGCCGTGATGGATTGCTGACCGTTGATGAGAAAGGCATCCGCCTACCGAACGGCCTGTATATCTTCTACAACGGCTTGCAAGAAGTCATCGGTGACGATGGTAAACGTCAGTTCCAGTACACAACGCGAAAAGGTGCGAACAAAATTTATGGTGGTAAGGTCGTAGAAAACTTCACACAGGCAATCGCACGGTGTATCATCGGCGAACAAATGCTTCGAATTGCCAAACGGTACAAGGTGGTCCTCACGGTTCACGATGCTATCGGTATTGTTGCGCGTCATGAAGAAGCGGACGAGGCCCGTGCTTTCGTGGAAGACTGCATGCGTTGGACACCAAGTTGGGCTGAAGGTTTACCAGTGAACTGCGAAAGCGGTATGGGAGTGTCGTACGGTGACTGTTAAGATTCCAGCATGGTCGTTTTCAAGCCTGAAAACTTTTACAACGTGCCCTAAGAAGTACTATCACACTCGTGTGATTAAGGACGTCAAAGAGCCAGAGGGCGAAGCGGCCATGTATGGGAAGGAAGCGCACAGCGCCGCCGAGTTCTACATCCGTGATGGTACGCCCATCCCTGCCAAGTTTGACTTCATGCAAGAGCCGTTGGATGCGTTGAAGCGTATCCCCGGCGAGAAGCATTGCGAGATCAAGCTGGCGCTGAACGACAAGCTGGAGCCGTGCGACTTCTTTGCACCCGACTGCTGGTTCCGTGGCGTGGCCGACCTGCTCATCGTGGATGAAGAAAAGGGTGAGGCCCGTGTCGTGGACTACAAGCTGGGCAAGTCACGCTACGCCGATGTGGGGCAGCTCGAACTCATGGCCTTGGCAGTGTTCAAAACTTTCCCCAAGATTACAAAGGTCAAAGGCGGCCTGCTGTTTTTGGTGGAAGGCAAGTTCGTTCCATCCGTGTACGAAGCCCAGCAACAGCACCGCTATTGGGGCAACTGGATGCCGACCGTCACCATGCTGGAAGGCGCGTATAGCAGCGGAATTTGGAATGCAAAACCCAACGGTTTGTGCAAGAATTACTGCTGGGTGAGCGAGTGTGCTCACTGTGGCCGAAAGTAATCTATGCCCAATTGGAACGTGAAAACCTGCCGCGTATGTGGGGGTGAGTTCGCCCCTAAAGCTGGCAACCAAGTTTTCTGTTCTGTACCTTGTAAGCGCAAGCACTATCGCGAGGTAGGGTCTGAGACAACTGCACGGCAGTATGCCCTTATCAGCGGAGATTGGACGAAGTATTTTGGGCGCTTATGCACCCGTTCGTTTCGCCGTGATCTGCTGACAAAGCACGACTGCGTGGCTATACTGGAAGCCCAAGATTACCGCTGTGCCCTCACTGGGGTAGCGCTGACGTGTAGGTTAGAGAAGGGTGTGATCTGTAAGACTAACGCCAGTATCGACCGCATAGACCCTAAAGGGCCTTACACCAAAGAGAATGTACACCTAGTGTGCGCGGCGGTAAACAAATTCAGAATCGACTTACCACTCGACGAGTTCGTTGACTGGTGCAAAAAGGTAGCAGACCATGCCGTACGTAAATAAGCCAAGGCCATATCGCAAAGAATATCAGCAACAACTTGCCCGTGGTGAGGCACCCGCCCGCCGCGCCCGCGAACGAGCCCGTGATCTGTACGATCGTGAAGGCATCGACCGCAAGGGCAAAGACATTGACCATAAAGTGCCGCTGTCCAAAGGGGGCAGCGCTGGAAAGGCCAACCTGCGTTTGAAGACACCATCTGCAAACCGTTCGTTCAGCCGCAACAGCGATCACACGGTGAAGGTGAACAAGCCAAAGAAAAAGTGATTTTTAATATGCTGCCCAAAGGTGTGAGTGGGGCAGCAGGGGATTTTCTTTAAAAGTTTGGACCCTTTTAACCGCACCTGCTGAAGCCATTTCCCCCCTTTCAGAATTTCGAGGTGGTGATTCAGCCGACTGGCACCCGCAAGGTGCCACCATATCCCTGACTGACTGCACATTGTGCTTTCGGTCTATTTCGCTATTGGAGAACACATGGAAATCATTGATGGCAAGGCGTTGAAGCTACGGCTCAAGAACCCACACAGGGTGCTCAACGTCATACCCAAAAGTGCTTTGTTGGAGGAAGGCCCCATCAGTACCGTGATGGTTCACTGGGGTTTGGAAGAAGCACAGGTCTTGAAGAACATGAAGATCAAGAACGTGCCGTCCCCCATCGTTGCCAAGTACAAATGGCCGGGCATCTACGAACCGTTCGCCCACCAAAAACAAACCGCAGCGTTCCTCACGCTGCACCGCAGAGCCTTCTGTTTCAACGACCCCGGCACAGGCAAAACGATGTCTGTCACATGGGCCTGTGATTACTTGATGAAGGCCAAGCAGATCAAGCGCGTGCTAATCATCTGCCCCCTGTCTATCATGCAAGCCGCATGGCAGAACGACATCTTCAAGGCAGCGATGCACCGCAAGGTAGGCGTGGCCTACGGCAGCAAGGAAAAGCGCAAGCAGGTCATTGAGTCCGATGCCGAGTTCGTCATCATCAACTTCGACGGTGTGGCTGTGGTGGAGGACGTTATCGCTGCGGCCGACTTCGACATGATCGTGATTGACGAGGCCAATGCCTACAAGACCGCGACCACTACCCGCTGGAAGACGCTGAACCGCTTGCTCAAGCCCCACACGTGGTTGTGGATGCTGACAGGTACGCCTGCCTCGCAGTCGCCCTTGGATGCCTACGGCTTGGCCAAGCTGGTCAGCCCCAGCTCTACGCCCCGTAGCTTCACGATGTACCGCGATCAGGTGATGCACAAGATCACACAGTTCAAGTGGGTGCCCAAGGTGGATGCCCAGCATACGGTCAGCACACTCTTGCAGCCTGCGATTCGCTTTACCAAGGAACAGTGCTTGGACTTGCCAGACATGCTGTACGCAGATCGTGATGTGCCCCTGACCCCGCAGCAGACCAAGTACTACGAGAAGCTGCGCAAGGTGATGGCAGTCAACGCCGCTGGTGAAGAAATCACAGCGGTCAACGCGGCGGCTAAGCTGAACAAACTCTTACAGATTTCCTGCGGCGCGGTCTACACCGACAACGACGAGGTGGTGTCCTTTGATGCCAGCAACCGTCTGGCCGTGTTGAAGGAAGTGATCGACGAGTCCAGCCACAAGGTGCTGGTGTTCGTGCCGTTCCGCCACTCGATCGAGATCATCTACGACGAGCTTCGTAAGGAAGGTTACACAGCCGACATGATTCACGGTGGGGTGCCAGCCGGTAGGCGCACGGAAATCTTCAAGAAGTTCCAAGAGCAGGCTGACCCGAGGGTGCTCATCATCCAGCCACAGGCTGCATCGCATGGCGTCACGCTGCACGCTGCCAACACCGTGGTGTGGTGGTCGCCCATCACATCGTACGAAACCTATGCACAGGCCAACGCCCGTGTCCACCGCGCCGGACAGGTCAACAAGTGTCTGGTGGTCAAGCTGCAAGGCAGCCCCGTAGAGGCAAAGTTGTACCACGCTTTACACAACAAAGAAGAGGCGCAATTTAATTTGATGGAACTTTATAAAGAAACCGTAGGAGGTACTTGACAATGTGAAGTTGTGATGTATGATTAACGAAAAAACCCTGAAAGGAAATCACATGGACATAACAGCAGACAAGCTCGTTAAAGCCTATATCAAGATGCGCGATAAGCGTGCCGCGATCAAGGCAGCGTACGAGGAACAAGACAACGCAATCAAAGAGCAGATGGAGTTGGTTGAATCAAAACTGCTCGAAATCTGCAAGACAACAGGTGCCGAGAGTATTAAGACCTCGCATGGCACCGCAATACGCAGCGTGTCCACACGCTACTGGACCGGAGATTGGGGCTCTATGCACAAGTTCATCCGTGACCATGACGCGCTGGATTTGGTGGAGCGACGGATTTCACAACTCGCGATGAAAAACTTTCTTCGCGAAAATCCCGACCTTTTGCCGCCCGGACTTAACGTTGACAACCGATATACTGTTACAGTAAGAAGGAGCTAAATTGGAAACTGCACTGACATTGGCGCAGGTGGCTAAGCTTTTGCAAGTCGCCCCGTCAACCATTCATACGTTGATTCGTGAGGAAGACCCGACCAAGCGCATCCCGTACGTGAGAGTTGGTAAGAGCTATCGGTTCTTCGCCAGCGAACTCGCAAAATTTTTCAACATCCCCCTAAACGTCATCTCAAAGGAAACACCAAATGTCTGATGAACAAAAAGCCGCAGCTCCAGAGACTGCACCGTTAGAACAGCACTGCCCACTCATGCTGACGATCAAAGAAATCGAAGGCGTGCTGATCGCGTTGCGCAAGTTGCCAATGGAAGTATCAGAGGGCCTCGTGAATAAGATTCGCACCCAAGCAAACAACGCGATCAACGCATCCAACCAACCCAAGGAGTAAACCATGTCTGAAATCACCCTCTTTTCCCAAGGCGGTAACGCCCTCCCAGCACACTTGCAAAACCTCGAACTCGACGCGACAACCAAAGCGTTGATGGGTGGTGGCAACAATGGCAAACGCATCTCGATCAAAGGCGGCGTGTTCCGCATGATCGTTGGCGGCAAAGAAGTTGCACAGAATGACGACCGCGCCATGAACGTGGTGATCGTGCGCTCTGCTGAGAAAGTGTCCCGCGCTTACTACGGCGGTACGTACGTCGAAGGTCAGAACGCTTCCCCAGATTGCCAGTCCAGCGATGGTGTGGCACCTGACGCTTCTTCTAAGAACAAGCAATCCACAAGCTGCCAAAACTGCCCACAGAACATCAAAGGTTCTGGCCAAGGTGACAGCCGCGCTTGCCGCTTCAGCCAACGCATCGCTGTGGCTTTGGAAAACAACCTCGACGGCGATGTGTACCAAGTGTCATTGCCCGGACAATCTATCTTCGGTACTGACAACGCCAAGATGCCTTTGCAACAATACGCCAAGTTCTTGGGCGGCCACGGTATCCCAGTGACAGCAGTTGTGACCGAGATGCGTTTCGACACAGCCAGCGCCACACCTAAGTTGACCTTCAAAGCCGTTCGCCCATTGAGCGTGCAAGAGATGGCAACTGCCAAGACCCAAGGCGAATCAGTGGATGCGTTGAACGCCGTGTCCATGACTGTGAACCAAGTGGACGGTACCGACAAGGCCCCACAACTGCCAGCAACATTTGCTAAGGCAGCACCAGCAGCAAGCTCATCTGACGAGCCTGTGAAAGAGCCAACCAAGCGCGAGACCAAGAAGGTCGAGAGCAAGAGCGTAGCTTCCGTCCTCGACGAGTGGGCTGACGACGCTGAGTAAGTAACGGGGGAAAGCGGCGAATTGGTAATGGACCTGCCTAGCGCGACATCCAACAGTTAGTACCCCACCTTTTCGACCCCCTTCGCGTCCATTTTTGGAGCTACAGACCCCGCGTTGGGGGTCATCTATTTAGGAAAAAACATGATCGGATATTCACTATCAATGGTTCAGAAGAACAAGGCTGCGGACGGAAAGCGCGTTGGTGTGAAGCTCGGTCGCTCGTGCATCAAGAAAAACATCCCCGTTCGCAAGATCGCGGAGATCGCAGGTGTTAGCACTGTGGCGGTGTATGGCTGGTTTACCGGCAAGTACGACCCGACCCCTTCGACGCTTGCGAAAGTTTTGAAGTACGTAGACCGCGCCTAACATTAACCCCCTTGCGAATGAACAGCCATGACAAAAAACGAATTCCTAACAGCAGTTCTTGCCGCCTCTGGTTTGTACTGCGCGGTTGGGATAAAACAAGGCAAGATTCGCTCACGGTTCGCCAATGACATCGCATCGCTTGAAGCAGAGATTGATGACCTTCACGCTGCGGGTGCTGACGCATATTTTGCGATGGCCTCGTACGAAGACACCAACCCCCCTCGCCGCCTTGCATCCAACGTCACGACGCTGAAATCTTTTTGGCTTGATCTGGACTGTGGAGACAACAAGCCATACGCCACCCGTGAAGACGCTATCGCTGCCCTCGGCCAATTCTGTGCCGATCTCAACCTACCCCAACCCATCTGCATCAACTCTGGCCGTGGTGTGCACACCTACTGGGTGCTGCCCGAGTCAATCAACAAAGACACTTGGCTGCCCGTAGCCAAACGCCTGAAAGAAGTTTGCGTAGAACGTGGACTTCATGCTGACCCTGCCTGCACGACCGATGCCGCCCGCATCCTGCGCGTGCCTGAGACAACCAATTTCAAGAACCCTGCGGACCCACTGCCCGTGGAGTACATCGGTGGCACTGGCCTCATTGACCTGATCGAGTTCGCTACTTGCTTGGGCGCACCAGAAGCTGCCCAGCCTATGGACGCGTTGCCCTTTGACATCCCAGAGCATTTGAAGCAAGCTGGCATGGACGAGACCAGCAAAGCCTTGATGGGCAAGAACAACGTGTACCGCTTTGACAAGATCATCTTGTTGAAGGAAGAAGGTTGTGCGCAACTGCTGCACGTACTGGAAGACCAGAACAACATCGAGGAACCCTTGTGGCGTGCTGGCTTGTCCATTGCACAGCACTGTGTTGATCGTGACGAGGCTATCCACCGTATCTCTGACCAGCACCCTGCGTACGACCGTGGTGAGACTGAGCACAAGGCTGAGCTGACCAAAGGCCCGTACACCTGTGATGTGTTCAATTCACTGCGCCCGAATGTCTGCACAGGATGCAAGCACAACGGCAAGTTTGGTTCCCCAATCGTGCTGGGCAAAGAGATCGCTGAGGCTTCTGAGGAAGACAACATCGTGGAGATGGAAGACGCCCTGACCCACGACAAACGTACGTACCAAATCCCGTCCTATCCGTTCCCATTTTTCCGTGGCAAGTTCGGTGGTGTTTACCGCCGCGCCGAGAACGAGGACGACCAAGACAAGATGGTGTACGAGAACGACTTCTATGTGGTCAAGCGTATGTTCGACCCAGAGATGGGTGAAGTGCTTTGGATGCGTTTGCACCTGCCGAGGGATGGAGTGCGTGAGTTCTCTATTGCCTTGACCTCTGTGCTGTCTAAAGATCGTTTCCGTGATGCTATCGCTGAGCAGGGTATCGTGGCCTTGAATAAGGGCCTTGACGAACTCATGTTCTACGTATCACGTTGGGTAAAGGAATTACAAAATATGGAACAAGCTGAGCAAGTGCGAACTCAGTTCGGTTGGACTGACGAAGGCACATTCATTTTGGGTGACCGTGAGATAACCCCCACAGGCCTCAAGTACAGCCCACCATCACGTGGCATCGTGCAGACCTGTGCGTTGCTGACAAAGAAAGGTTCGTTGGAAGAGTGGCGTACTGTTGCAAACTTCTATGGCAATCAAGGTATGGAAGCCCAAGGCTTCACGTTTCTGCTGGGATTTGCAGCGCCCCTTTTGAAGTTCACTCCTGTGCGCGGCGGTATCGTCAACTTGATGAGTCCCACATCTGGCACGGGTAAATCGACGGTGCAGATGGCCATCAACAGTATCTGGGGCCAGCCCTTTGAATTGCTGCTGCAAAACGATGACACCTACAACGCCAAGATTTTCCGCTTTGGTGTGATGAACAACCTGCCTGTCACCATCGACGAGGTGACCAACATGAAGGAAGAGATCGTGTCCCAGTTGGCGTACGCCATCACACAAGGGCGCGGTAAGAACCGCATGGAGTCGCAGGTCAACGCTGAGCGTTTGAACAATACGATGTGGCGTCTGATCGCTATCACATCATCGAACAGCAGCTTGTACGACAAGTTGTACGCCCTCAAGGAATTCCCCGAGGGTGAGTTGATGCGTATCATCGAATTGAAGATCACCCGCGACACCCATTTCTCCAAAGAGTTCACGGACACATTGTTCGGCAAGCTGCACCAGAACTACGGTATCGCTGGTGAGGAGTTCATGAAGTACGTTGTGGCCCATCTCGACGAGGTGCTGGAGGTGCTACACGATGTGCAGTTGAAGCTGGATGCAGCCGCTGGCCTTGGCCAACGTGAACGTTTCTGGTCAAGCATTGCCGCCTGTGCCATCACTGCTGGCATCATCATTGAGCGCCTTGGGCTGGCTGACATTGGCACCCGCCGTATCTTCAAATGGATTATCACGTTCCTGCGCAGCGGTAAGGGTGAGATCAAGGCCACGCCTATCGACGGCACGGCAGCAGTGGGTTCGTTCATCAACGCGAACATCCGCAGTATCTTGGTCGTGAAGGATGCGCCAGCCGACAACGGCTTGCCAACGCCACCATTGATGACACCACAGAACGAGCTTTTGATTCGCTACGAGACAGACACCAAGTGCCTGTACCTGAGCCAGAAGAAGTTCAAAGAGTGGTGCGTCCGCAACCAAGTCAGCTACCACGACACCATCAATGCCTTGCGCAACGACGGCATTCGCGTGGAGAGTGTCAAGAAGCGTATGGGTAAGGGGATGCTCATGTCGGCACCACCTGTCAATGCGATCTTGATCGACGACAACTTGAACCGAGTGTTTGACCATGAAGCTATCGCAGCAAAAGCCAGCGAAGGCGACGGACAAGACGCCGCTTGAAGTCGAGGGTGTGCAGGTGCACATCCAGTGGGACGGGCTCATACTGGGCTCGTCCTTTTTTATCCCCTGCCTAGATGAACGTAAATTATGTTTTGCAGTTCAGATACGGGCCCGTAACCGAGGAGTGAAGCTCAAAGCCGTACCCCGTGTGGAGAACGGCCTATGGGGGGTTCGCTTTTGGTGTGTGAAGTTGTAGAATACCCATGACGTTTTTCATGGGACGTCCTTTTGGGTTGGGTCCCCCGGTTAATAGCCGGGGGATTTTTTATTGCGCGTCGCGCAACTCTTTTTCTAGTTGCCGCACTGAGCGTAAGCTCTCGTTCTCGTAGCCACGCAGCTCGTCAATCATCTTACGGCGTTCCGCACTGCTGACCCCAACCATTTCGTCAGAACCTTGCTCAAGCAAATTTCGCATACGACGATAGATTGAAAGCTGCTCCAACGCCCCATTAACGATTGGCCCCGCAGAGATCAGTGCCTCATGAGACTCCAAGTATTTGTTGGCCTTCTCAGGGTCTTTCTCCAACAAATCATTGTAGGTATTAGTCGCCTGACCAACACGCTCACGCAAGTCGTAAAACTCAGTCTTAGCGCGGCCACCCACTGTGTCGTACAAGAAAATACTGCCGATTGGCATTTGGTATAGCGGGCGGTCTGGGCGTGTCGGATTCAGCACGGCGTCAGCAACCAGCAAACCTGTGGAACCTGCCATACCCAACGTGCCCTTGATGAAGTTGTCGATCTTGATTGGAGACCAATTCAACGCTTCACCGATACCTTTAGCCAACTCTGAGGTTCCGGACGTATATCGTTGGCCGGGTTCCTTCGTCTGCATGGATGAAGATTCCAACGCACGCTGCAAAAAGAACGAGTAGTTCGTCATGTTCTCCAAGATCGGGCGTACGTAAGAAGGCACTGCTGTAGGTGACGAGTATGCTGAATACGCAGCTTTGATAATGCCGCCCACTGCATCGGCTACACCCTGTTCTTCATCAGTACCTGACCGACGCATGTACTCAACCACACGCTCTGGGATGGACTTGAACAGGAAGCCAAGTTCTTTTGGCACGGGGAGTTTGTAACCACCGGGCAAGAGCCAGTTGTTGTCACGTACATCGTCTGTGGCGTTTTGGTACCCCTCATCGTCACCCATTGCCATTGCGTAGACCAGCCCCATAGCTGTCATGACCGCCACACGACTCAAGAACAACTTACGTGCCGTAGCGCGTTCGATGGATGCTGTGGAGTCGATACCAGAGGCCGCACGGTACAGCACATCCATACCCTGCGCATAGGCGTTGAAGAACGGCACTACACGGGAGAGCAATCGCATCGAGCTACTTGCACCACGGCGGTTGAAGTTAATCAACTCACGGGCGCGGGTTTGCGCCAGCAGTTCATCCCCGTTGGTATCCCGCATAGTTTCTTCAAACACTGCCAAACGTGCGGCCAAATCGGATGCCTTTGTAAATTTTTCCAGTGTGTGGAAAACTGTGCCCGCCGCACCACGTTTCTTTGCACCGATCTCTTTTTCGATCTCAGTAGTAGGCTGGTAGATGTTGAAGTCGAAGTCGCCAATGATGCCCAACTCTTCCATGCGCTTGACCATAGGGGACTTCTTGCCAGTCAACTCACCGACGAACGTGCGGGGCAGGTTGTACAAAGTCTTCATCGCCACAACCAGTGGGCGTTCTACACCAGAGTACATTGCTGCACGGGTTGCGTCTTCGATCACCTGTTTGATAGCGAACGGTGGCATGGCAGTAACGCTAGTACGCAGTACACGGGAAGTCGCTGCCAACCCGCGGACGAGCCAGTTCATGACTTCCGGTGCTTGTTGGAATGCTGCCAGATCGTATTCATTTTGCACTTCGAAGTGGACAGGCTCCCCGTTACGGAACAAACGTGGCACCACGAGGTTTTTGTTCTTAGCGTACTTGGGGTCTTTGATTTCTTCCGCGAACCCGCCGAGTTCCATAGCTTCTAGCAACTTGACCGACGCGTTGTTGGCCATAGCGTCTTGCACCATCCATCCAAGAGTGTGCATGTACGAGTCAATCGTATTGCGGATTGGGCGTTCCAAAGAACCTTTCAGCTTGGGGTCGCGAGTCAACACTGCCAAACCTTTCCCCCGCACAACCATGCTGGGGCCTACATCTTCAACCACACGGTCAAACGGTACATAGGACGAGTTAGCCTTCCAGTCTTCCCCACGCTCTTTAGATAGGCGGCCAGTAGCCACCATCAAATCAATCGCTTGGGCGCGTGTAGTGTTGAAGGAATCTTGGATGTTTTTGATGGCCGGTGTCTTTTGGTAGATCGACTCAAGTTGGTCAATCTGCTGGTTAGACATGTGCAGCGCAATTTTGCGGCTACGTTCCGCATCGGCTTCTTTGTTCTTGCCTTGGGATTCCAGCGACGTGGCGGAACGCTCCAAATCTTTATTGTGCTCGCGCAAAGAGTTCAGGCGGTGACCTTCCAACACCGTAGACACGTTCTCTTTGGCCTCATCAAAGGTCATACCGTTTGTCTGCGCAAACTCTTGGATTTGCTTCAACGCTTTGGTTGTGGATTCGTTCTGGTCAAATGTTTCGACCATACCGTGCTCATTCAAGCGAATACCACCAGCGCGGAAGAAGTCCATCAACACCTTGGCGTGGTCATCAGCTTGGCGAACTAGCGTCATAGGGTTCACGTTACCAAAAGAATCTCGCACGCCTTTGGAGAACATCTGCGAAACTTTAGATTCCACGGATGCGTATTTGTCAACAGCAGCTTGTCGAATAGCTGTGGCGATGCCTCCGTTATCGTAGGCACGCTTTACACCTTGCAGTGCTTGGCCCATCAAGGACCCGACAGGCTTAGCTGCGTCAGAGCCAACGGCTTGTTGAATCTGTTGGATGGCATTGATCGTGTCGTCGCCCCACTCTTTTTCTAGGTTAGCCAACCCGGGCAGTGAGCCCTCAACGTTGGTGCCTTTCGAAGATTCTTGCAAGCGACGACCTTCCCCCATGATGGCCTCAACGGAAATGAGGGCGGAGCCAAGCGCGGTGTTCTGGTCAGTAGATTGCAGGCCGAGGATACGCAGCACGGATTTAGCGAACGCAGTGAAAGCGTTCTCGCGGCGGTACGTCAGCTTTTGCAGTTGCTTTTGGAACTCAAGGTTCGACATGGCCTCAGACGCAAACTCGCTGAGATTCTTCATGCCATAGGTTTTAACCAAATCGGGGCGTTGTTGCGCAACGAAGTCATACAACTGACGTAGGTTGGCGACGTGCATGTTCTTGGAGATGCCGCCTTCGTGCAGACCAATCATGCGGTGTACGAACCCGTGGACCATCTCGTGCAACAAGGTGTGGCTGCCCACAGAACCTTCGTACAAAGTAACGTGGTCATTCACGGCGTCGTACGTGCCATCAGGTGCGCCTTCTTCGGCGGCCTTGACCTCTAGGGTCGGCAGTGAGCCAGCAGCCAACAAACGCTTGGCCACCAATTTGTCGAACTCGTTGTACACACCTTCGGGCGCATCGAGGATAGCTTGCAATGCACCACGTGCATCACCTGCTCGGGCTTTCTCTTGGAGTGCCGCCTGTACGTCGGTCGTGGCTTCTGCGCCACGGGCCTCTGGTGCCCAAAGCTGCGCACCGCCCCAAGGGCGTTTGTGTACGGGTGTTTCGTTCTCGATGTCCGTTGGCAGCGATTTGAGGGTTTTATTTTCAGCCTTAACCGCTTCGTCATCCGGTTTGGTTTCGCGTTGAACCAACTGATCGAACATACCCATTGGTTTTACTGGAGCGGGTGCATTTCCTTCTCCCGCAGGAGCCCCTCCAACATCTTCTCCAGCAGTAGCCATTCGACTTCCGACAGGTGTTTCAGTTCCTGTGGCAACGTCTGGAGTAGCGGCTGGGCTAGGTGCCGGAATGCCAACTCCATATCCGCCTTGCTCAGTTGGTTCAACATTTGGTACTCCCTCTGTAGCTTGCGTGGTAGGCGCGGCTTGGAACTCTGGTCGTGCGAGGTAGGCATCAATCTTCTCTTGGATGGGGGCGCTACGGCCTTCTTTGTACGCTTCGAGGATAGATTTGACCTCCGCAGCTTGCGCTGGGTCGGTGATGTCTTTACCCATGATGCCATGCTCAGCACGACGGATGATGGCGGTGCGACCAATACCCAAGGCACCCAGCACGTCAGGTGTGACCACGGCGGGCACAGTCTCAGGTGTTAGCGGTGCAGGCTTCTCGACCTTTGTGGGTTCAGGAACTGGTTGCTCTTCTGTTGCAACGGCTTCTTCCAAACCACGGTCGGTTTCCACGGGGGCGGCAGCTTGCGCTTTGCGGCGACGGTCGAACAACCCCATTTGCCCTGCGGCCTTCATCTCTTCGCGGGTCGGGCCCATACCTGCATCTTGCAGGTTCTCGGTGGTCAGTGGTACGCCACCTAGCAGATCACCTGCTGTTGGTGCTGCCTCGTCGGGTGCGGCCTCAAGGGGATTACCAAACAAGTCGGTCTGGGGCGGCAGGTTCTGCTCGACGTTGGCCTCACGCATCTCCATTTGCATGGGGGCATTGGTAGTGAAGGTGCGGGCTGCACGGGTAGCGCGGAGTTCGGGAGGTAGCTGTTTGACGGCTTCCTTGGCTGCGTCCTCGCGGCGCTTGACCTCTTGGGGTACGCGCATATCCTCCGCGACGATCTCTTGCATACGAGCGTCAATCGCTTTGATTTGTTCGCGCACCTCTTTTGTCTTACGCTGACCACCCAAGGCCATCTTCTCGCGCATGAGTTCGGTATAGCTGTCCGTACGTTGCATCACGTCGCCGTAGTCGGCGGGGAACAGTTCTTCCAAACTCGATTGGTATTCTGCGCGGCGGGCGTCGAGCTGTTCTTGCGCCTGCTGTTCAAGCGCGTCGGTTTCAGCCTTTGCAGCTTTGCTTGCAGCCACATCTTCTGCGGCCAACAGCTTCTCACCCTCACGGGCGATTCGGCCTTGCTCCGTTGTGATCTGTTCTTGCTGACGGCGCAAACGCTCTGCCTGAGCTTTAGCCTCGATGTCGGTGGGTTGGTTAGGTACAGGAACGGGGGTCGGTGTGCGTTCTCCGCCACGTACAGAAGACAAGGTACCAGCGGCACCGCCCATACCAACACCACCAACGGCAGCCTGACCCGCGGTAGCACCGACACCTTGCATCAATGCTTGAGTGGGGTCAATGTCACGCAGTGCCAAGTTTTGTGTAAAGCGACCGCCACCTTCTTCAACAGATTCACTTACGCCTTCACCAGCCGCGCCGGCCAAGAACGCACGGCCAATAGCTGTCTTAGTGGCACCACCAGCCAAAGCCTTCTCCAACGCGTCTGCGCCGGGGAGTCCTTGAGCCAACCAAGAGATAGCAGCAGCACCTGCACCTGTTGCACGGGCTAGGCCGATAGCCTGCGCTGCGGCTTCCTCTTTGGTTTTGCCTTGGCTAATCAGACGGTCGTAGACCTCTTGGTACCCTTGAGCACCTACATCGGCGCCTTGCTGAACAGCGCCTGCGCCTTTGGCTGCGGCTGTACCTGCGGCTACCGCGGCAGCTTTCGCTGCGGCTTCAGATGCACCTGCGGCTACCGCCTTCTTGAAGGCCATACT
>JACCDQ010660620.1_pt1 | contig 23296 bp, 10 predicted proteins | sample 7446031 | NCBI WGS metagenome assembly JACCDQ01 (sample SAMN15323442, study PRJNA562643) | freshwater metagenome | isolation source: river surface water | place: USA:Blue River Watershed | collected 2017-08-17 | reverse complement strand
ATAAAATGTTGACGGATAGCGTGATATTAAATAGTGTAAGATTCAAACCACTTTTCGGTAGCAAAGCTGAAACTTCATTACGTGCAACAATCAAAGTAATCAAGTCAAGCACAACAACTGCTAGTGATAGTGAAATTAGATCCGCTATTATTACAGAAATGAACAACTACTTCAGCATTGATAAATGGGACTTCGGCGACACATTCTATTTTAGTGAATTGAGTGCATACCTACACTCGGCACTAGGAGACTTGATTAGTTCGGCAGTTTTAGTGCCGAACGACCCCTCATTATCATTTGGTGACCTCTATGAAATTAAGAGCGCCCCTTATGAAATTTTTACTAGTGCAGCACAAACTAGTGACATCATTGTAATATCTGCATTAACACCAGCAGAGTTACAAATTCCAGGTTAAAAAATAGGTAAATAACGTAATGACAAACAGAGTTAGAACACTTGATTTCTTACCAGAAATCTTTAGAACAAAAGCAAATGAAGAATTCCTTACTTCAACATTAGATACTCTAGTTCAGCCACCGAAGGTGCAAAAACTTCAAGGCTTCATTGGAAGTAAATTTGGCTATGGTGTAAACGCGGCAGACAAATACTTAACTGAGCCATCTAAGCAACGTTCTGATTACCAACTCAACCCAGCAGTAGTATTTAAAAAGAAAGATACGAATGTTCCGTTGGATGTAATGACTTACACTGAATTGAATAATGCGTTACGCCTTGCTGGTAGTGTAGCCCCTGAATCAGCTCTGTACTCTAACCAGTTTTATTCATTTGACAGCTTCTGTGACTTGGATAAGATGGTTAACTATAGCCAATATTATTGGTTACCTAGTGGGCCTGAAGCAGTCACAGTAACAAATGTCTTATTAAGTAAAACTGTTTCTTATAACGTTACTGCGACACCTCTTGCTTTTTCTATCAGTGCAAAGAATGAATTAATCGGTGACCACAACCCTGAGTTAACTCTAGTTCGTGGTGGTACTTACTATTTCAACGTAGACCAAGATGCCCCTTTCTACATTCAAATGACAAAGGGAACTACTGGTTATTTTGAAAACAGACCAAACATTAGCACACGTGACATTTTTGGTTTACAAAATAACGGTGTCTCAACGGGTACAGTGAAATTTGAAGTACCGTTGATAGATGCACAACAAGATTGGGAATTAAGTCGCGGAATCGATGTTGACTTAGCTACCACTATGAAATTCAGCGACATTCATGCTAAACTTGCGGGTTCAGTGTCTATTGACGGTGTCACTGACCTAGAAGGTAAAACAGTATTGTTCTACGGACAAACTATTACTGCTACTGGTAATATTATTAAATTGTATGATACTGACTCAGAAGAATATGATACTACTAGTTTCGATGAAACTACAGTCTCACGTTTGTCTGCACATGCCTTTAAGGTGGTGTATGTCGGGGACAAGGACAATGGTCAATTTATTGAACTAGTTGAAGCAGACGTATTGCCAATCAATGAATTGATGAAAGTAAAGTATGGCACAGAATACAATGGTAGAGATTTTGTAAAAAACGAATATGGTGAAATTATTCTAGTGCCATTTGTGACTGCACCGTGTGATACGTATTACTACCAGTATGGTTCTAATTCTGAGGTTTACGGTGTTATCAGAATCGTTGAAAAAGAAGATAGTTCTTTCATTAATGTAAATGATATCTTAGGTCAAAAGACATATACTAGTATCAACGGGATTAAGTTTACTAATGGATTGAAAGTTGAATTTGCTGGAAACATTTATCCAACGGAATACGCCACCGGGCAGTACTACGTTGAGGGTGTGGGTTCTAGTATTGAGTTAGTTCCTGTTTCTGAGTTGATTGTACCTGAACGTTTTGCGTATGCAGAGAGTTCTGATTTTGACGGTCAACCTTATGACGTGGGCCCATTTAATGGAACAACATTCTTACCTGTCGAAAAAGAGTATATTACAATTGCTCGTAACAGCAAAAACAAAAATGCATGGTCACGCGGAAACAGATGGTTCCATATCGATGTTTTAAAAACTACATTAGAGCATAACCCAGGTGCTAAACTAGCGTCACGTGCTTTGGGTAATGTTGAACTAATGGCTAAACGTCCTATCATCGAGTTCTATCCTAACTTGAAGATGATGAGTTCAGGAGATAACTCAGTTGATAATATCACTTATATCAACTTCACTGAAACTGATGCGTTGAAGACTGTAGCAGGAGCCACAGACTTTTTACCTGACGGACAGTTGAGTACATTATTCAACGGTGCTCGTGTATTGTTTGCTAACGATAGCAACATGGACGTAAAAACTACAGTATATACAGTTTTCTATTCAGAAACAATCAATTCATCACAGATTTCTGTAACTAACCTAAGCGACACAGTAATCAATTCAGATGGCAGTGCATCGTTGACGTTTAACATTGTACCACAAGAAACAATAGTCCCAACAAAGAAGTATTTGTCTTTGGTTAGTAGCACTAATGGTGCCTTCCAAGGAACTTTCCAAGTGGTCAACTCGTCATTGTCTCAAATTACATTGTTGTATCCTAGAGCTCCTGTAGGTGTTTGGGATGAAACAGGGGCAAATTACTTAGTTACTAATTTAGAGTTAACTCTAACCCCAACTGATTCAGTAAAATATATGGATCAGGTCACAGTAACATCAGGTGCAAAAGCAGGTAAGATTTATTATTTTAACGGTAGTACATGGGTACCTTCACAAGAAAAAACATATGTGAATCAATTTCCATTGTTCGACATTGTTGACAAGAATGGTCATAGCTTTAGTGATATGGACTTCTATCCATCAACTACGTTCTCCGGTACAACTTTGTTTCAGTATAGTACTAGCACAGGGGTCAATGACTCTGAATTACGTTTTCCAGTCAAATACAACTTTATCCAGAACGTAGGCGACATTGAGTTTACTGTATCATTAAACTCAGACACTTTCTCTTATAATTTGAACGGTAAAGAAATCAATGAGAACGTTAGAACAGGTTACGTTGTCAACGATGGCAAGTATAATTTAGGATGGCAAACTGCGGTTGATGAGAGTTTTCAGTATCAAGTGTTCAACATGGTGTATACTGGCACACCGTTCGAACCAACATTTATATGTGATATCCCAGTTAAGTCTTCTTCTGAAACAGCATGGGCAACTACAGTTGTTTATGTAGATAATGTTCGTCAACCAGAAACAGAATACACAGTAACTTTGTCCGACCAGACAACTACTATTAAACTAATTACATACCCTGAACCGGGTACTAAAGTTGATATCATGTTGTTAAGTGATTCGACAAGTAAAATTGGTTATTATCAAATTCCATTGAACTTGGATCACAATCCGTACAATGAACAAATTTCAGCATTGACGTTAGGTGACTTGCGTGGTCACTACAAAACAATGTTTAACAATGCGCCTGGTTTAACTGGTCAAGCATTCGGTGCTAACAACTCAAGAGACTTGGGTAATTTAGTTCCATACGGAACTCGAATCATTCAGAATAGCGCACCCTTGACATTGCCAGCAGCCTTCTTGCGTAACAACGGCTATAACTTCTTTGATGCAATGACATTTAACAGCATTGAATATGCAAAGTATAAGGCATTGCTAGTAAACACTTTAGAAAACAATGACTTTACATATATTGACTCGTCAAGTAGTCTGTTGGATGAAGTCATCGAAATTATCACAGAACCAAAGACAGCAACTAACTCTTTCTTCTGGAGTGATATGTTGCCGGCTAAAAATAAGACAGTATCTAAGACATATACATTCAAGTCTGTGTTGGATAATTCTGAATTTGACTTGTCAAAGATATATGATTTTGACAATGCAAATTACGCTAGTGTCTTGGTGTACTTAACAAGAAAGACTTCTTCAGGAACAGTAACTACACAACTTACTCGTACAGTTGATTACGTAGTATCTATGGATGAAGCAAAATTGACAATCACTAAAGATTTGATTCCGGGTGACAAGATTCAAATCAACGAATATCATCAAACATATGGATCCTTTGTTCCTAGTACACCTACTAAGTTAGGTCTATATCCTGCGTTTATGCCTGAGGTAGTGCTAGACAGTAGCTATGTTACTCCTACATGGTTCATTAAGGGTCACGATGGCTCATATAATAGATTGTATGGTACATACACCGATGGTGTCCTATCAGACGCTCGTGACAGAGTGTTGTTTGAATTTGAACAACGTGTCTTTAACAACTTGAAAGTGTTGAATAAAACTACACCTATCAAGTATGCTGACATTGTGCCTGGCTTCTTTAGAAACTCGACACAAGAAACACAGACATTTGCAAGCGTATATGAAACACAATTTATGAATTGGGTTGGTTTGAATAGAATCGACTATGAAACACAAGTGTACGACCAGTCTAATGACTGGACATGGAACTACACTGGTTCTAAATTGAAATTGAATAATACTCCAATTACTATCGGCGGTTGGAGAGGAATCTATTTATGGTTGTACGACACAACTACACCAGATACTACACCATGGGAAATGTTAGGGTTGACCATCAAGCCTACATGGTGGGATAGCCACTATGGTGAAGCACCGTATACAAGTGACAACACAATCATGTGGCAAGATATTGCCAATGGTTATGTTTGGAATAACGGAGACAGTTATGTAGTTCAAACAGCAGTACGTCCTGGATTGATGTCAATCATCCCAGTAGACTCATTGGGTCGTTTGATTTCTCCATTCAGTAATTGCATCTCTAGTTATGATGTTGGCTCATTCAAGCAATCATGGATGATGGGTGACGTTGGTCCTGCAGAATATGCGTATCGTAAGTCTAGTGCTTGGGCATTTGATTTGATCCGCGTGACTGCATTGCAATCTCCTGCAAAATTCTTTAACTTGAATATTGACCTAGATTACTATCAATATAGTTCTACGTTTGACCAATATTTGACTAACGAGCGTTATCGTATTTCCCCACCTGAAATTACAATTTACGGTACTGACGATACTACCGCAGCGCACAGCTATATTAATTGGATTGTTGACTATGTTAACTATAGCGGTTCAGTTGGATCAGATGATATCAAATCATTGTTTAGTAACACAGACGTTCGTTTAACATATAACGTTGCTGGCTTTACTAATAAAGACATGATTAAATTCTTTACTGAAAACAGTTCAGCATCATCTTCTAAGGCATCGTTGATTCCGGAAGATAGTTACAGTGTTCTGTTACACAGAAACCAAGCAGTCGATACTATCACGTATAGTTCAGTGATTGTGCAACGTACTCAAACAGGATACAAAGTTTATGGTAATAGACAAACAAGTGCTTACTTCTTAGCACTAACACCTGTATCTGGGTTGTATGATACATTGTCAGTGAATGGCAAAAACATACAGTTGTCTAAGAAATATTCAACTACTAAAAAGACTGTTCCTTACGGATATGAATTTAAGACAATCGAAAGCCTGTTAGAATTCATCAAGGGTTACGGTATGTACCTGGAATCACAAGGCATGACATTTAATGATGTAGAAAATAGCATTGAATTGTCATGGAACCAAATGATTGCTGAAATCTTATATTGGATTCAAACTGGCTGGGATGTTGGCAGCACTGTAAACGTAAACCCTGCAGCAAACGTATTAAAAATTAACACACCGAATGCAATCGTTGAACCATTAACTTTGACTAAGCAGAACTTTGTTCTAAATCAAAACTTGCTACCAATCGCACTATCTGATTTGTCAGTGTATAGAAACGGCACTGAGCTTACAATCAAGGCATTGAATGCAGGTGACGCACTGAGCTTCTTCTCTGGACATGTGGGGTCGATTGAACATGTTGTCGTATTTGACAACAAAACTGCCTTTGGTGATACTATCGCAAACTTGACAACTGGATTGCGTCAGCAACGTATGTATGTTAAAGGCACAAAGACAGCAGAATGGCAAGGCTATGTAAATAACGCTGGATTCATCATGTCATTGGATACAATCACTGATTGGATTCCTAATGCAAAATATGTCAAGGGTCAGGTTGTAAAGTACAAAAACGATTATTGGATGGCTAATCAAACAGTCATCAACCCGTCAAATCAATTTATTCTAACTGATTGGATCAAAACGTCATATGAAATGGTTCAACAACGCATGTTACCGAACCAGTCATCTCGTTCAGTCGAATCAACATTATTCTATGATGTAAACAATGCTAACATGGCATTGGATTCTGATTTGTTAGGGTTCTCTTTAGTTGGTTTCAGACCACGTGATTATTTGGCTAGTGCTGACTTGTCAGAAGTATCACAAGTAAAAATGCACATTGATACTATATCAACTAAAGGAACATCTTTAACTGTTAATGGATTGAACAATGCAACAATTAAAGATGAAACCGTAAAATACACTGTGCATGAAAACTGGGCAATTAAAAATGCCGAGTTCGGTGGAGTGAACAATCATAATTATGTTCAGTTTGGTCTTTCTGAAAGTAAACTGTCTGGTAACCCGTCTATAGTTTCTTTAGTGAACAACGTTCGTGTGCCGGATGTGCATCAAGAAGTTTCGTTCGCTGATGTTACTAATTACGGTAGAACTCTTGCTAACGAATTTATTTTACCAGAACGTGCATCAGGAACAGATGATGTATTGCGTAGTGCAGGATACGTGCATCTCGATGATGTAATTGAAATGGGCTATTCGATTGACAGTTTCAATGACGCGGCAATCGGGGCAATCTATAAAAACGATTATATCTGGGTAGCAAACAATAATAACAAATGGGACGTATTTACACCTATCCCTGTAACATCACAGGCAATCTCTGCTACTAATAATTTGAACGACACTATCACTATCACTTTTGATGGGCCGCACGGTATCCTATTGAATCAAGTAATAGGTTTACAGAACTTTGATGCAAGAGTTGATGGTTATCATGTCGTAGCTGATGTTCCAAGTCTGACATCATTGACAGTATACAAGACAGTAGACTCAACTGTTACTAGTATCACTAGCACAGGATTAGTTTTCTTGTTACAAAGCTGCCGCGTAACTACACCAAGAGATATTCCATATCTTCCATTGAACAGTAGCGAATATGATCCTGCTAAAGTGTGGGTAGACCAATCAAGTAACGGTGATTGGAAAGTATACAAGAAAGCATTAAACTACAAACATACTCAAGTATCTGAGGGTATCACAACATCTAGCTTAGGTGATGCTGTTGCTTATGTACCCGGTATTGGTTACTTCGCAGGAGACAAAACAGAAGATACTGTAACAGTTTTCGCATCATTGAAAGAAGACGGTGTGTATTATCCTAAGTCTACGTTGTCATATCCAGGCACTAACTTTGGTTCTGTTATTAAACATGCCGGAAAAACTATTGTCATTACTGCACCTCAGTCATATATTAGCCAAATCTTCATCTATCGTGATGCAACTGAAGAAGGCTTCTCTCAGCCTGTGTTAGAACAAACTATTGTTTGGGCAGGAGATGCATCAGATATTGTTGGTAAATCTATCGCTATCTCTGGTGATGGAAACCACATCTTTATGAATGCTCAATCAGGTGACTATGACTCAGTGTTCATGTATACGTTGGATCCTTCGTTGTTAAAAACAGGTTTAGGTTTAACTATAGCATCTGATATTGTTGTAAATTCTAATTCATTCACTGTTGCTGGCAATGCAACACAAACAGTTAAAGATGGTCAACGTGTGTCTTTCGCAACATCGTTTGTGCAACTAGCTCAATTAGCAGAAGACTTTGTTCCTGATAGAACTGATGCAGTTGACCGAATCCGTGAATCATTTAAGGTGTCAGGTAATCAAACATCTTTGCTATCAAACGGTGACACTATTTCATTTGGTGATACTCATCTCAAAAATACGTTGTTCACAGTGATATTGTCAAGTTACGTACCTAGCGAAGACAAGACAATGTTCTACATCGAGCAACAACCTGTATTGATGGTTGGTTTAGAGAACGGAGTTCCAACTCAGTTCCCTACTATCCCTTCAGGTACTATGGTTTACAAAGTTTCGTTTGATGACACTGCGGTATACACAGTTTCTACTAAATCATATAACAGCACAACTGACAAGACAACTTTCTATGTATTAAGCAAATTCAACCATAGTATTCCTAGCGGCGCACAACTATACGTTGCAACAATGAACTATGAGTTAGTTGAAATTTTAGCTAACCCGGTGTCATATGTCGCAGGAGACCAATTGGGTGCTAGTATCGCAACTAATTATGATGGTACTAAGTTGTTCATCGGTGCTCCTAAGCACAATCAATCAGGTTCTCAGATTGCAACAGGTCACATCTATGCGTTTGATAGATTGTCACAAACATTTGAAGTACAACGAGATGTACCTACGTCAAGCACTCACATGGTAATATTACCATGGTACCCTGGTGTTTCTGCATTGGTTTACAAGAATGGTCAAAGATTGCGTACTAATCAATATGTGATTATATTGAATGCAATTTACTTTGGTCCAATCGGATTTGACGCCGGAGACTTAATCACTGTCAAAGATTCTAAAGTAGTTCAAACTGGAACATTTATCAACGGTAATCCTGAAGACCTTCGCTCAGGTCAGTGGTTTGGATACTCTATGGATTGTTCTAGCGACGGTACTGAATTGATTGTTGGCGCACCATATGCTCTTACTTCTGATGGATACGAAGGCGCTGTATATCGCTTCACTGATCCAGGTAAACGTTACGGTATGCTAGTTGGATCTATTCCAGCAGCATTGAATGAGCCTACTTATCTGTTGTTGAATGGTTATCGTGTTAACGCATTTGGTATTTCTAATATCACTACGACCGTAACTCAAAACTCAACATCAGTGGCAATTAGTCCAATTGAAGCAAAACTATTACCTGAATCAGGTGTAATCAGATTTGTGAAGTTTGCAGGGGATACTTATGATATTGCGTATAGCTCAGTGAATGACACAACAGGTGTTATTACGTTCAGTGTACCTTTCCCGTACAATGTAACATGCACGCCAACTACTAGCCAAGTGTACACTCCTCTAGGAGCTGCATCAAATATTGCTGCCTGCATCAATAAAGCAACCATCACGAACATCTTTGCGTACTCAACAGAGGATAACAGATTAGTAATTCGTCTACGTGATATGTCATTGGCTCCTAGCATGAACAAGTTGAATCTAAGTGTGTTCAATGGTAACTTCTGGACAATGTTGGGTATGATGCCGTACCCAATGTCACAGACGATTGTTGCCCCGCACAAAGAACATCAAACAATGTTTGGTTACTCAGTTAAATTCAACGAAGCAAACTCATTCGTAGTTGGAGCTCCAACTGCAACTCGTTTTGCAGCAACTCGTTTTGATTACACTGGCGAAACAACCGCACACACTGATACTGCGTTTGATAATAACATGATAGTTTGGGAAGATACTTTCACCCGAGCTGGTGCAGTCTATATGTATGATTACATTGATTCTTACGAAGAAGCACTAGACAATATTGGAAAATATGTTTATTCTCAGCCATGTAATGATACTGCTGGTATCTACGGTTCACGTCCAATGTACGGAGCATCTGTTGACTTTAACAACAACCGAGTTGTTATAGGTTCACCTGGGTTTGAGTCTTCAGGTGGCAAAGTTGTCATCTACAAAAATGACACAGGTATATCTAACTGGTCAGTTCATCGTTCACCAGAACAAGTAGTTGATGTGAATAAGATAAGCAAGATTCAATTGTTCAACAATGCAACTAATGTAACTGAAGTGTCGTTAGATTACTTTGATCCTTTACAAGGAAAGTTACTAAGTGTAGTAGAATCAAATATTGATTATACTCGCTCGACTGACCCTGCGGCATATAACAATGGTAATACTAATACTACTATTGCATGGGGCAAAGACCATGTTGGTAAAATTTGGTTCAATACTGCAAACGTGAGATTCTATAATTATCACCAAAACAATGACGTGGTTTATAATAGTAAGCATTGGGGTGTTCCGTTTCCAGGTAGCTCAGTAGATGTGTATACTTGGGTAGAGAGTAGCACTCCGCCAGGCGAATATGTAGGACAAGGTGTTGCGCTAAATTCAACGCAATTTACTGTGTCATTCACAACAGATTCAACTGACGCATTGGTAGCGAAATACTATTTCTGGGTCAAAGATACTAACATGCTTAGTACAAAATTAGGCAAGACTCTCACTGACTCTGCAATTGCAACGTATATCAAATACCCGCAAGAATCAGGAGTTCCTTTCATCACACCATTACGTACTAACGTATTCGGTTTGTATAACTCACTAGATTTCATTCGCGGTGATGATACATTCTTGCATGTTGGATTTAGTACAACAGATAGAGATGTTCGAGGACACACTGAGTTTAAATTGATTAGTACAAATACTAACGAGTTCTTACCAGGCTTGCCTGATTTCAAGAAAGGTGTCTCAGAGCCTTACGGGCTATACGCAAAATATGTTGACAGCTTTGCAGGCGAAGACGCTGCCGGTGCAACAGTACCTGATGCATCTTTACCAAAACTGATGCAAGTCGGTGTAAGCGTAAGACCAAGACAAAGTATGTTTGTCAACAGATTGCTGGCATTGAAAAACTTAGTTGAGTACACTAATAAGATTCTGATTCAATACCCAGTGGCTGAAACAACATCGGCTACTTTCTTGCACGTTGTTTCCGATACTATCGACACTACAAAATATTGGGACTATTCATATTGGTGGGCTACGGGTTATTCTGAGAAGAATAGACCTAAGTTTGAGGTTGAATTATCTGATGATTTAAAAACTATTGAACCTGTTGAGAATATGATTGTGTCAGTATCTAAGAACTCTAGCGGAAAAAGAGAAGTGTACATTGCACAAAACTCTGATTGGGTTCGTATTGGTTTAGAAGATGGAACATATCAATTCTTATCTACTGTGTACGACTACGCACCAGAAGGTATTGGCTTTGGTAATGGTTTCTACGATTTAGAATTGTATGACAATAACACAGCGCAAGAAACTAGATACATTGTTCGTGCAATTAACGAGCAACTGTTTGTGGGTGAGTTAGAAATTCACCGCAACAAGAGTTTGTCGTTGATGTTTGAGTTCATTCAAAGTGAGAACATTGAATCTCATAACTATCTGCCATGGTTAAATAAAACAAAATTTGCTGACGTAAACTATACTGTTCGCACATTAAAACAAACACCTAAATACCTAGCTGATGAAACTTCTTTGATTGATGGTTACATCAATGAAATAAAACCATTCAGTGTTGTTATTAAGGACTTTATTGAGACATACACAGTAATAGATGTAGTCAATGGAACAGCAACAGACTTTGATTTACCATCATACTATGATTTCGAAGCAGGTAAATTTGTCTCCCCTCAAGTTGTGTTTGGTGTTTCTGCAAATGCGGATCAAAAAACAATCAATGATTCTGTTTGGGGCGATTACAAATACTTCGACTGGATTAACAATTTGGGAATGGGTGTTGAGGGCGGCGACGCACAACATATCACAACATTGATGCAGTACATTGATGCGACTACCATTGATGTTTATGTAGAACATGCGTATACACTCCCATATCAAGGTATAATGTACCTAGATGACGAACACATTGGTTATACTAGTATCGATAGACACACTGGTAAGTTGAATGGTGTTTCACGTGGTGTAAATAATACCCCTCAAACAATTCATCACGTTGGTACACCTATCTACATGTACACACCTGACGTGTTTGTTTTGAATCCAGGTAAAAACTATCAACTACCTCCAAAAATTACTGCGGTAATCGACACTACAATTTATCCAGCACCACGTAGCGAAGCGTTGTTTGAGGCTGTGATGCAATCGGATAAAGTAGTAGCAGTAAAAGTAATTCAACCGGGTGAAGGGTATGTAACTACTCCTGATTTGATTGTCGAACCAAGCGCAACTTTTACTTTCAATAATTTTAGCGCAGACAATAGCGGAGCGGATAATCTAATTGATGTAGTTTCTAGTAAGCTATACACAACCGTTGATGTGACTACCGATATTAGTTCATATGATGTTGTCAAAGTAGAATCATCTACTATTGGAGCACCATTGATTGCTAATGGTTTCTACTATGTCAAAGTAGAACAAGCCAGTGGAAGTTATGTACTGACATTCTTTGAAACATACAAAGATGCCAAAACTGACTCTAAAGGTATCCAGTTTAACACGGCAGTGATTAAATCAGGCTATGTATTGAATGTACATGTTACTGCACAATTAATACCTACAATGAAAACTACCGGAGTTCGTCATTTGAAGACTACTATCAAATTCGATAGAGTTAGTTACACAAGTAAAGTTAAAGAATGGCAACCAGGATTATACTGGTCATCACCTTACTCTAGTTTAGGTAATGATGCATCATCGTCAGATGACAGTAGCTCTACTCAAATCATATCAAGCGCACAAGGTGTAGTATTACCAATCAACGGATTGCGTAATGACAATGGCTTTGCGGTTGTAGGTTTTGATTACACATATAGTAACATTAATCCTGGACAAATTGAAAATTCAATGTTGCAGTTCTACAAAGTCACGCCTAGTTACACACCTTCAATTGTTGATGGTACAAATGGTCGTGCTGAGATTCAAATCTTTAGACCTCGCTTTGGTAACAACAAATTATCAGAAGTCTACACTATTAAAGTAGTAAGCCCAGGTACAATCTACACCAACGACTATGTAATTAGAATCAGTGGTTCAGAATTGGGAGGTCAAGATGGTGTCAATGATGCAACAATTCTAATTAAATATGCTGACGAAATCACTGGTGCAATTTTAATTGCATCAGTATCCGGAAGAGCAGCAGGCACATTTGATGAGTTCTATGTCAAGCCAGTTAATGATACAGAAGTTAATGTATACTCGGATCCTGCAATGATTCGTAGAGTACCATTCACATCTTTCATTTGGAATGGTGCATTGAATCTAACACAAGATTTTGGTGAAGTAGGTAATGACTATGCATACTTACCTGAACCGGTGATCCACGATATTTTCTCACAGCACGAGACAGTCTCAATAGTTTCATATGCTGGTGTAATTTGGGCATGTAAAGAAAGTAACTCTGACGATGTGTTTGATCCATCTAAGTGGACTCCATTAACAACTGCTGATGTGTCAATGACAGCACTAGAGCGTATTGACGGATTCTATCAACCAACGATTGGCATGGTTCCCAAAGACCACCAACAATTGTTGAAAGGTATTACATATCCTAACACAGTATACTTCGGCAACAAGTTTGCACCTGAAGATGTTGTTGATGAAGATGTAATATTGACTGATAACATGTTCACTAGCAGCCAAGCTAATGTTAAGGGTGTGGTCTTTACAGGAACTAACTACGTTGCGGTTGCGACATATGATGGCTTTACGTTCGTGTTGACACAAACTGAATCTGGTACTTGGAAGTCAACTAAGATTGCGTTAGACGAATTGAAAGTGACAAGTTTCTCTTATGCAGATGAAAAATACGTAATCACAGTTGATGATGATTCTAATCCAATGTTAGTCAGTTTTGACGGAGTCCGTTGGATCAGTTTAGGTGACAAAACAACATACGATTCGTTAGATTATGATGACGGTGCGTATGATGACTCTACACTTCAAATTAGTTTTGGTGGAATTTTAAATTCTGCTATATTGAACGGGGAATTTATAGCACTAGGTTCTAAAATTGACACATCGGATACATGTCTAGTTTGGACAACAATGCATTCAGTCGGAGATACTGCTAGAACTTTTAGTGCGGTCAAAGACGCTGCATTCTTAAACACTGATGCGTTCATTGGATATATTGCCGTAGGAACACAAATCATTGTTACTTCCGGTGCAAATACTCCTGCCCCTACACTAGACACTGCTGCACTTGTGTTAACTAGTGTCGATACAAAGACTTGGGATATGGTTAACCCAGTAACTAGTTTGTTTGTACCTGCTGCGGTAACTGCTACTGCTGATAGTTTCGTTGTGGTTTGTGAATCTGGAAAGATTATGTACAGCACCAACGCTGTAACATGGGTAGAAGCATCTATCAGCGGTGACGCTATTAATGAAACTATCATTGATGTTGCATTCGGTAACAATATGTTAATGGCAATTACTGCTTCTGGTATTGTGCTAACTTCAGACGATGGATTGTCTTGGGCACAACAAGCCCCTGCTTCCGATGACACGTTGTTCTCTGTTGTATTCACTAACGGAAACTTTGTAATCTCTGGGGAAAATGGTACAATACGTGTAAGTTCTAATGGAACTACTTGGGAAAATATTCTAATTCAAACATCATCTGACACTACTTATGTAGTGAAAGGTAACGACTTCTTGTTTGGTTATGGTCCGGAAGAATTAGTTGCAGGCGTAGTGTCTGATAAAATTGATATGACAGTTAAATCTGCTCCGGGGGCTTATTGGAACAGAGATGGATCTGAACAAATATGGTACTATGCATCTGGGTTTAACATGGTTCATGTTAAACAAACAGTCAGTCAAGGTCTAACAGTTAACTTTGACGAAGCCGTTGCAAACGGCGCAGGCGCATCAGTCTTCATTGTAAATGAAGACGGTACTATGAACCGTTTGTATGAGAATTTCACTTCTGATGCGATCCAGTACACATACACAATTAACTGGAACACTAAAACTGTATCATTTAATAGTGAAGATTTAATAGGTCAAACTGTGCTACTAGAACTTTATGAGTTCGGCAATGCAACCGAAAGACAACGTGAGTCTACTGAAACTATGCCATTGTTTGATGACATCAACACCGGACATAGTTCTATTAATACTGGTTTACCTATGTTATATGGTAAAGACCTTACTCCAGTCGTATTTGCTCAGAAGCAAGGCGAACTACTAACTCGCTTAGAGTTTGGTGTTGACTTTATAACTTATGAAGGTGCTAACAATTCATTAATCTTGTCATTTAGCGAAACATATGACGCTGAAACAGATTATATTGTATATTCTATCGTTCGCACTGGTAAAACTTCTGATGACATTGATGAGCATCATGTTTCAATACCTGAAACTCAGTTATTCACTGAAGGCGGAAGTGAGTTTGTAATTACATTGGATGTAACTACTTTACCTATCCCTAACTTTAGAAATTCAATTCCAAGTGCAATTGTTGAAGTTGATGGTGTTCGTTTGAGATTTTTGAACGACTACTTGATTGATGAAAACTCATACACTTTAACATTATTAAATGAAATTCAAGCTGGTCAAACACTAGCAGTAACAATGTTTAACGGTATTACCCGTCAATATATGTCTACTGCAAGTGAAGTATCAAATGATGACTATACATCATACTCAATCACTGTACCTAGCCCATCGACATTGATTCCAAGTCCAATGGCTCCGATTGTGTATTCAAATGGTCAACGTGCATGGGTAACTATCGATGGTTTGAGAATTGATCCTTCGTTAATTTCGTTTGGGTCTGACAATCTAATGACTATTGACTATCCAGTTCAAGCTGGTCAGGTTGTGATGGCGACTGCTATGGTCTCGTCAGCTTCTCCGAACGAGCAGACATACCGCATAGAAATTGATAAACATAACAATAAAGTCATTCGCCGTATGAATAGTGAAGACACTTCGTGGTTAGTTAAAGAGATTAACGATGTTGATACAGAGATCCATGTCCATGACGCTGAGTACTTAATTGATAAAGCAACTACATATTCAATCGTGGAACAGAATGCAGACGGAACAATATACGCATTTGTTAATGGATACTTTACTGACAAATCAGGATTGTCAATCTATGATGTATCTAAAGATGTCAACGTACCATACGAGTTCACAACATTGACAACTGTTTCTGGTCGTCCTGCTGTGGTGTTCACTGATTTAGTTGATGTTGGTGATGAATTGACATTGACAGTTTATCGAGGAGACACCATCGAAGTGAACGGAGAAAAGATTCATTTTGCTGAAGTTGACTTAGAAAACAATATACTACGTGGAATTACGAGAGGTTCATACGGGACACAGATTCAGTCATATCATCCTGTAAATAGCAGAGTAATCAGTCTAAGCAGTGCAAAGGTCCTAGATCCGGCATATTACAATATGGTCTGGACAGATGAGACAGTCTTTGAGTACCACACGTTTGAAATTCCGTTGCAGTTGAGCAATACTGAACCAGCAAAGTTCTTGCGAATGAACAATATTTAAGAGATAAATATAATTTATGAGCGAGAAACCCGAAGATAAAGAACCCCAAGCAAAAGCTGAACAGTCTAAGATAGACGAGTTCAATGGGGTTTTCTTTAGTACAAGTGTGAAAATACACGACCCTAACACGGAAGAAGTGTTAGTACAATTACGAGGCGACATTTAAATGGCACAAGTTTTAATCCCTATGCAAATCGAGGGCTTTTTGAAGATTTTTGACCCAACTACTGGGGAAGTTTTAGTGGATAAGAAAAACGCTATTCACTATGAGAATATGAGTATTGCGTTAGCTAATGCTTTGAGCAATCGAGGTACAGGGGCAATCTACAAGATGGCTTTCGGTAACGGTGGTTCAAGCATTGACCAAACGGGTGTCATCACATATTTGCCACCAAACGTCACTGGAGCAAGCGCAGCATTGTACAATCAAACGTTTGCCAAAGTAGTAGATGATACAAACATTTCTAACACGAATCCATCACGTAACAAAATGTCAATTAGTCACCCATTGGGCAAAGTCTATTCTGACATTATCGTTTCTTGCTTACTAGACTACAGCGAACCTGCTGGTCAAATGGCATTCGATAACGGTACTGAAACACAGACTCCCTACGTTTTTGACGAATTGGGATTAGTAAGTTTTGACGGAATCAACGAAAACGGGGATGAATTGACAAAGATGCTAACACATGTCATTTTCCATCCAGTTCAAAAGTCGCTTAACAGACAGATTCAGATTGATTATACAGTCAGAATCCAATCATTGACGAACTTGATTACAGGTTAAAGATAAATATAATAATAACGGAGCATTTTCATGGCATATACGATTCTAAGAACTAACAATTCTACTCTAGTAACGATTCAGGATGGAGTTCTTGAAACTCAGAGAACTACATTGGGCTTACCAGGACGTAACTACGCAGGTTACGGTAACGTCCTAAACACAAACTTTGTGCATTTGCTAGAAAACTTTGCAAATGACACCCCTCCTGCTCACCCATTGAAGGGTCAGTTGTGGTATGATACAAGCGACAACAAACTTAAAGTTTGTCCAGCCGACGGTACAACAGTTACTTCAGATTGGGTAGTTTTAACATCATCAAATGCAGTGGGTGACTCTTTCTTGGGTAACTTAGAAGTTACTAACTCTATTGTTGCAAACACTATTACAGCAAATATTGATGTTCTAGTAGGTCGTGATGTTATTGCTCAGGGTAACGGTATTTTCAACACACGAGTATATTCTGCTCTTGCAAACGTCGGTACTGCAAACATCGGTACGACTGAAACTCGTGTCATCACTACCGGTGGCGCAACAACAGGCGGAACTTTAACTGGTTCATGGACTGTTGCAGGTCCTTCTACTGGTAACGCATTCAATATTACTAGTGGCAATATCTCATTAGGTACAACACAATCAGTACGTTGCGACCATTATTTGAATACTGACGGTTCACCTTGGGTCCCATCAGGTACATACACAAATGCAAACGTTGCAGAATACTTGTCGGGCACAAACGTTTCTGTTACTAAGTTTACTGGTAACATTTTCCCACATACTGTTCAAACTGGTAATATCACTACAGGTGCTGAAGGTACACGTGGTAACATCACAGGTAACTGGGTATTACAAGGTACTTCACGTTTGACAGCTACTTACTCTGCTGACATCGCAGAACGTTATGCTGCTGACGGTGTTTATACTGTTGGTACATTAGTTGAATTAGGTGGAGACTTTGAAGTTACTCTAGCTAAAAATGAGTTGACTTCTGACGTATTCGGCGTTGTATCTAACACATACGCATATCTATTGAACGGTGGCGCAGGTACAGACGAGACTCACCCTCCAATCGCATTAGCAGGTCGTGTACCAGTTCGTGTTGTTGGTCAAGTTAAAAAGGGCGAGCGTTTAGTTTCTGCTGGTAACGGACTTGCACGTGCGGGTAAGCCAGAAGAACTAACAACTTTTAATGTGATTGGTCGTTCTCTAGTAAATAAGACAGATGACGGTGAAGGCACAATCGAAGCCGCTGTCAAAATTAATTAAGAGGCACACATGACATTCGCACAATACAATTTAATTCAAGCAGATGACTATAATAGCTTGGTGGGAACTCTAAACGCAGTTTGGGGTTCTGGTTCTGGAAATTCTGGATATGGACAAACTAGTCTACCGACAGTTTCTGCTGGTGGAAAAGTAGGAGCTACAGAATGGGCAGCATTGGTAAACAGAATCAGCTCGATTGCCTCACATCAGAATTCTACAATCACTGCGGTCACTGCACCATCTGCCGGGGATTCGGTTAAATTTGTGAATGCCATCAATACTAATTTGGCAACTATCACTACGAACAGATTGAATGCTTCCGCGCAAGCTGCGTCATCGACTACATCAACGGCAACAACTACAACGTTCGTAGATAAAGTAACTTACACAACTACAGTTACATTTACATCTGCCGCTGCTGCACGTTATTTCTTTAATGCAGGTGGACAACTAGCTATTACATGTTCACATGGTTCAAATACGTCTTCTGGTATCGATAAAGTGTTCTATGATTTAGCTCGTGCGTTCGGTACAGTTACATTGAGTGCTGGTACTGCAACTATCGCTGGTACAAGTTTTACAGGAACAACAAAGACAGGCGGTTCTGGTACAGTGGGTACTGACTTTACTATCAGCACTGATACTGGATATCATGCATTAACAACAACTCCAGTTGAAATTTTCAAACAATCTGCTGTGGGCGCATTGTCAAAATATGTTACATCTTTTATTAACGTAACTGCAAAAGTTGACGCAACTGGTGGTATAATTACATTCGTAACTACAGTCGATGAAAACTGGTCACAGGGTGTTGGTTTAACTGTATCTACCGGGACTACAATGAACTTAACTGTCAAACCACCATCAACTACATACGTTACATCAAACGCTTGGGGCACACCAACAGTAGCAACGTCTTACGTCTAATAAAATATATTGGGCAACTGGTATTCATTTAAATATTCTACGGAGTATTTTAAATGGATACCAAAACCATATTGAGCCAGGCTAAAGCTAGATTTAGTCACAACCAAAACAAAGAATATCTAAAAGCAAAGTATCAAGGTAAACTCATATTCGCCCAACAAGGTGGAATGTGGACAGCATCACCTGAGCTTTTAGCACAGTTAGCAAGTAGCCCAGCTAAGTCATTAATCCTTTTAGATAACTACGAGAACCCTATCAAAGTAGACCGTTTTGAGTTATTAACATTTGCTAACGATTTGTACGTAGCAGTCATGCACGAGTGGCACGAAGAATATACTAAACTTCAATCATTAAGATGAGAGGAGTAATGTTCTTTGCCTTTAATAATCCCAAAGTAGATTATTACACAATGGCAGTTAAAGCAGCTAAACGAGTAAAACACTTTCTAAACTTACCCGTTACTATTGTTACGGACATTCAACCCGAGAACCCTGAGTTCAACATCATTAACGTAAGTGCTGAAACAAGTAACGAGAAAGATAGTAACCCATGGTATAACAAGGGTAGATATAGAGCATACGACCTAACGCCCTATGATGAAACTATCTTACTAGACACAGACTATCTAGTAAACAGTGACCAGTTACTTAAAGTCTTTGATATCTATGACGACTTTATGTGCCACGACAGTACATTCTTTCTAACTGAAGGACATGATACTGAATACGTTAGCGACAGAAGTTTTAAGACACTATGGGCAACAGTTATCGCATTCAAAAAGACTGAGAGAGTTAAACACATCTTTCAGTGTTTAGAAATGGTTCAGAATAATTACAATCACTATATCAACCTCTATCAAATCAACAGCCCTATGTACCGTAATGATTATGGGATTACAATCGCAACTAGAATAGTTGACGGACATTTTGACAACAAGAAGAACTATATCCCTTGGGACTTAGTTCATGTGAACAACTATGTAAAAGTATTTAAAGATTCAGATACCTCATATACAATGTTAAACGAGACAGGTAAGCGTCCAGAGTACATCAAAGTCAAAGACATTGACTTCCACTGTATGAGCAAAGAAACATTTATGGAGTTAGTAGATGAGTAAGGGCTTTGTTATTATGGCTCAGAACACAGACACTATAGACTATGTTAAGTGTGCTGAAACATTGCGTGACAGCATTGAGCGACACATGCCAGACATTCCCGTGACAATTATCACTGAGGGCAAGCCTGAATTCAGCACAGATAGTGAGGTATACAATCTGTCACCCTATGACGATACAATAAAATTAGAAGCTGACATGCTTATGACTAAGAATGTTGACTACTGGTTCGATGTGTTATCACAGAAAGATATTGTAGTGTGCAATACAATCAGAGACTTCAAGGGTAACATATCTAACGTGAAAGCGTACAGAGAGTTCACCCGCGCCAACAATCTACCAGACGTATACAACGCTATGACTTACTTTAAGAAAAGTAAATTCAGTGAAGATTTCTTTAACTTAACTAAGGAAATCTTTCAAAACTGGGAAGAATACAAAAAAATCTTAATCTGTGACATAGACGAGGAAGCAAGTACAGATTGGGTATACTCTATTGCGTGTCATATTATGGGCACAGACAATACAACTATGAAATATGATGACTTTTCTTTTGTCCATATGAAGCAGCTTATCAACAACTTAGCAACAGAAAACTGGACACAAGAATTGGTCTACGAGTTCAACCCATTACGCATTCAAACTATTCCACAACAGTACCCATTTCATTACTATGTAAAGTCATTCAGTGAGGAATATTATGGTTGAATTTAGATTATATTATGATGACACAGGGAAAGTTTTATGTTATACTTGTGAGAATCTTGAGGGTAATTATATTGTCATTGACGGTGACACTTATCATCAATGCAGACCAGATGTGTATGTAATTAATGGTGAGATTGTTAAAAAGAGTGAGATGACAGTGATTAGAAAACTAAAGCCCTCAACCAAAGGAATCACTTGCAGTATAGATGACGTATCTATGATTGCAACTGAAGGTATAACATGGGATTTAACCGTAAATGAATTCAGACATAATTGAAGTACAGGACTTAGACTGCATCTATCTATCATATGACGAACCACAGAAAGAAGAATTTTGGGTCAAGATTAAGAACATGGTACCCTGGGCCCGACGTGTCGACGGCGTTAAGGGCAGTGATGCGGCTCATAAAGCAGCCGCGGAAGAATCTGATACTGAGCGATTTATTCTAATTGATGGTGATAACTTACCTGACTTTAACTTCTTTGACTTGACATTTGACTTCACGGACAAAGACGAAACATACAAACAAGCACAATATCGTTGGAGAGCACGTAACAATATCAACGGATTGGTATACGGTAACGGTGGCATGAGTTCATGGACTAAAACATACGTGATGAACATGAAGACACATGAAGCCGCAGACGGAAACGATACTCACACTGTAGACTTCTGCTTAGACTATGACAATAGCTTATACTGGAGTATGCATGATTGCTACAGTACAACATATCCTAACCACACAAGCTTCCAAGCATTTAGAGCAGGGTTTAGAGAAGGTGTTAAGATGTGTTTGCTCGGTGGAAAGAAACCCACAGTTGAAGAATTCAAACAGATTCCTAGTCGTAACTTAGATAATCTAACTATCTGGCACAACGTGGGTGCAGACGTTGAGAACGGCGAATGGGCAATATATGGAGCCAGACTAGGAACACATATGACAATGCTCACTGATTGGGACCATCAACTAGTACAAGACTTTGACATATTGAACGAACTATGGGATGAACACAAGCACAAAGACCCTCATTTAGATGGAGCTTGGCTTGGTGATGATTTAAGATTTAAACTTAATCTACCCACATGCATACTAGACAAAGCACAATCTAAGTTCTTTAAACGTCATACAAATAAAGACAAAAAGAATTTAGGACCATTGGTCAAAGAGATAGATATTATACGACAACAAGAAGGCTGGTAATGGATTATAACACACACTTAACTAAAGTAAAACAAGAGCTAGACGAAGTAAGTCCTAGCTTCTGTGTTGCTAAATGGAAGCAAGTTACAATGCACTTGCAAAACGGACATACGCATTCTTGTCATCACCCCACAACACATTTTGTTTCAGTAGACGAAATTAAAAAGAATCCAACAGCATTACATAATAGTCAGTTCAAGAAGGAACAGCGTAAACTAATGCTTGAGGGCGAACGTCCTAGCGAATGTGACTATTGCTGGCGTGTAGAAGACAACGCCAAAGACAGTTTCAGCGATAGAATTCATAAGTCAGCAGACGAATCTTGGGCACGTCCGTATATCAATGAAATATTAACTAAGCCCTGGGATGATAACACCGACCCATCATATGTAGAAGTCTCATTCGGCAACGTTTGTAACTTCAAGTGTAGCTATTGCTCACCTCATATCTCAAGTCAATGGATGGAAGAAATTGAAAGATTTGGTCCCTATCCTACAAAGCATAACTTCAACAACTTAACTTGGATCAAGCAACAGAATCAGATGCCTATTCCAAACAATCAGGACAATCCCTATGTTGATGCGTTCTGGGAATGGTTCCCCACTATGTACAAAGAACTAAAGTACTTTAGAATCACGGGCGGCGAACCATTATTGAATAAGAATACTTTCAAGGTCTTAGACTATATTATTGCTAACCCTAACCCTAATTTAGAAGTGGCAATCAATACGAATATGAATCCACCTAAAGAACTATTTGACAAGTTTTTAGAGAAGGCTAAGATTATTATTGACGGGAAATTACTAAAGAACTTTAAGCTATTTACCTCTGCAGAGGCACATGGTAAGCAGTCTGAGTATATTCGATTTGGTATGGATTATGATTTGTGGCTTGAGAATATTCATAAGACTTATCAAACAATTCCTTCAATGCAGTTTACCATTATGAGCACCTACAACGTACTCAGTTCAACTACATATACACAATTCTTGCAGGATGTTCTAGCT
>JACCDQ010591255.1_pt1 | contig 23297 bp, 23 predicted proteins | sample 7446031 | NCBI WGS metagenome assembly JACCDQ01 (sample SAMN15323442, study PRJNA562643) | freshwater metagenome | isolation source: river surface water | place: USA:Blue River Watershed | collected 2017-08-17 | reverse complement strand
CACCGATTCAGCAAAGCCCAACAGGATGCCTTACTCCCTGGAGTTGAGAACGGATGGGTCACGCTTATTGCGGCGACCACCGAGAATCCAAGTTTCTCTGTAATTAGCCCGCTGCTATCACGAAGTCTGCTGCTCATCCTGGATCCACTGTCCGAGGCCGATTTGGCCGAGTTGCTGTCCCGAGCAATCTCCGACCCTCGAGGCTTGGCGGGCAAATTCACACTAAGCGACGAACTTGCGGCCAAAATTGCCCATTTGGCCAGCGGAGACGGACGTAGAGCCCTTACTATTCTCGATGCTGCGGCCCAGGTAGTGGAGGGACCTAAAGAAAAGGCACCTTTCGAGATAACCGAGATTGCCGTTGAATCCGCGATTAATCGGGCACTGGTCCGCTATGACAAGGATGGCGACCAGCACTACGACATCATCAGCGCATTTATTAAGAGCGTGCGCGGCAGTGACGCAGACGCTGCAATTCATTACCTTGCACGAATGATCGAGGGTGGGGAAGACCCGCGGTTCATAGCCAGGCGTCTGATGATTTTGGCTGCCGAGGACATCGGTCTAGCCGATCCGCAGGCGCTGTCGCTCGCTGTCGCGGCTGCCGAGAGCGTAGCCATGATCGGCATGCCGGAGGGGCGAATTCCGCTTGCCGAGGCAACTATTTATCTTGCGCTGGCTCCAAAGTCGAATTCCGCCTATTTGGCGATAAACGCGGCGCTAGATGATGTTCGTGGTGGAAACAGTGGGCCAGTTCCAAAGCACCTGCGCAGCTCAAACTACCCCGGGGCTGCCAAATTAGGAAACGGCAATGGCTACCAGTACCCGCACGATGATTCCCGGGCTGTGCTTGCCCAGCAGTATCTCGAGGGCGATGTGGTCTCGGCCGCGTATTACCAACCGAAGGAAATAGGTGCTGAGAGAGAGTTTGCCGAACGTTGGTCAAAACTAAGGGCGATAATTCGATCATTCAAGCGCTAACCCCTTTGTTTTAGCGGGGATGCGTTGGTAGACTTTCAAGGTTGCCGACTCGATCACACCCAACGGCTGTAAGTGTGATCCACGGTGCGGTTCGTCTAATAGCCAGATGAATCCGTGGCAAAAGGTTCGACCTCTGAACCGAAATGTGAACAATAACCGCTATCGGGCCAATGGCTCATCGAAAGGAACACGTGTCAAAAACCACACGTACTCGTAGCAAGACTCGTTTGTCTCGCTCACTCGGACTAGCTCTTACCCCTAAGGCTGCCAAGTATCTAGAAAAGCGTCCATATGCTCCAGGTGAGCACGGTCGCACCAAGAAGAAGGCCGACAGCGACTACGCCGTTCGTCTTCGCGAGAAGCAGCGTCTTCGCGCACAGTATGGAATTCGTGAAGCTCAGCTTCGCAAGACTTTCCAGGAAGCAAAGCGCACTCAGGGCCTAACCGGTGAAAACCTAGTTGAGCTTCTTGAGATGCGTCTCGACGCACTGGTTCTACGTGCAGGTTTCGCACGCACCATCGCTCAGGCTCGTCAGATGGTTGTTCACCGCCACATTTTGGTAAACGGTGAGCGAATTGACCGTCCTTCATTCCGCGTAAAGCCTGGACAGATGATCCACGTTCACGCCAAGAGTGAAGTTACCGAACCATTCCAGGTTGCGGCTGCTGGTGGACACGTTGATGTTCTTCCTCCAGTTCCTGCTTACCTCAACGTCGACCTATCAAAGTTGCACGCAACTTTGGTTCGCCGCCCAAAGCGCGCTGAGGTTCCAGTGACCTGTGAAGTTCAGCTCGTTGTTGAGTACTACGCAGCCCGCTAAAGCTTCGTAAACAACTTAGGAGTTCAGATGAGTGGCGGAGACATCGCAGCAATCATCGCAGCATCGGCTTTTGCACTGCTCGTGATTTTTATTGGCGTGCCACTGCTTAAGCTTGGAAGACTTATAGATGAGACTCGTGATTCGGTTCACGATCTAAACGACTCAGTCGCTCCGCTACTCACTGAACTAACCACCACGGTTACTGAAACCAACAAACAGTTGGCTCGACTTGACGTCATTACTGAGAACGTCTCGGATGTAACCACAAACATAAAGTCTCTTGTCGCTGTTTTCAGCGCATCAGTTGGCGCACCATTGGTGAAAATTGCCGGCCTAACTCAGGGTCTGCGTTCTGCACTTTTGGGCAAAAAGAGCAAGTAGGTCATCATGAAAAAAATTTTCTGGTTCGTCACCGGCATTGCAGCCGGATTGGCTGTTGCCAAACAGTTGGCCGAGAATCCTAAAGCTGCTGCAGTAGTCGATGACGCCGCCGCGCGTGCGAAGGAATTCGGTGCAGCGATCTCTGAAGGTTTCCGCGAGCGTGAGCTTGAGCTAAGCAAGCCTGCGCCGAAGAAAGCTCCGGCAAAGAAGCAAGCGGTAAAGAAGCCTGCAGCAGCGCGAAAGACAGCGCCTAAGAAGTCACCGGCGACAAAGCCAAGCAACAAGTAATGCTGACCGCCGAGATCCGCCGGCGCTGGCTCGAATTTTTCGAGAGCAAAGGCCACACAGTTGTTCCAAGTGCTTCGCTAATTAGTGAAGATCCTTCGCTTCTTTTCACTGTGGCCGGAATGGTCCCATTCATTCCTTACATGACCGGACTCGTACCGGCACCCTACTCCCGCGCCACCTCAGTACAGAAGTGCGTACGAACTCTCGACATCGAGGAAGTTGGTAAGACCACTCGCCACGGAACTTTCTTCCAGATGAACGGAAACTTCTCGTTTGGTGATTACTTCAAAAAGGATGCGATTTCATTCGCTTGGGAATTTCTAACCAAGTCTCAGGATGAAGGCGGTCTTGGTTTAGACCCGCAACTTCTATGGGTAACCGTATACAAGGATGACGACGAGAGCATCCAAATTTGGCGAGACGTAGCTGACATTCCGCTTGAGCGTATTCAGCGCAGGGGAATGAAGGACAACTACTGGTCAACCGGTCAGCCCGGACCTGCAGGGCCATGTTCTGAGATTTATTACGACCGCGGACCAGCCTATGGTCGCGAGGGCGGCCCTGAAGCCGACGAAGATCGCTACATAGAAATTTGGAACCTCGTGTTCATGCAGTATGAACGTGGCCAAGGTACTGGAAAAGATAATTTCGAAATTCTTGGCGAACTACCGAAGAAGAACATCGATACCGGAATGGGTCTCGAGCGCGTTGCATTCCTAATGCAGGGTGTAGAAAACCTTTATGAGATCGATCAAGTTCGACCAGTTCTTGATCTCGCCGCGAAACTTAGTGGGCGAACCTACGGCGCTTCAGTTGAAGATGACGTGCGCATGCGTGTGGTTGCAGACCACGTCCGAAGCGCATTGATGCTTATCGGTGATGGAGTCACCCCGGCCAACGATGGTCGCGGCTATGTGCTTCGCCGACTACTTCGCCGCACTGTTCGATCGATGCGTCTGCTCGGTGTTGAATCTCCTACTTTTGCTCAGCTTTTCGAAACCTCAAAGAACGCGATGAAAGCCGCATACCCAGAACTCGAAACTGACTTCGAAAGAATTCTGCGAACTGCAATTGCAGAGGAGGAAGCTTTCCTTCGCACTCTGGTGTCGGGTACCGCTGTTCTCGAAGATGCAATTAGTGCAACAAAATCGGCAATCAGCAAGCAGCTGGACGGCGACACAGCATTCCTGCTTCACGATACTTACGGCTTCCCAATCGATTTGACCCTTGAAATTGCCGAAGAAGCCGGTCTGACCGTCGACCGAGACGCATTCAAGGCGCTTATGACAGAGCAGCGCGACCGCGCCAAGGCCGATGCCCGCGAAAAGAAGCTTGGCGGAACTGACCTTTCCGTGTACTCATCCTTCCGCCAACTTGGCGTGACCAAATTCACCGGTTACGAAGAATTGGATACAGAGGCCAAGGTCGTTGGCCTCATCGCTGATGGACACCTGGCGGACAAGGTTTCAAGCGGAGCGGTTGCAGAAATCATTCTCGATGAGACTTCGTTCTATGCCGAATCTGGTGGTCAGGATTCTGATTCTGGTTTCATTCGCGGTGACGGTTTCGAGCTAGAAGTTATCGACGTGCAGAAGCCAGTAAAGGGTCTAATCAGCCACAAGGTTTTGGTTCGTTCAGGCGAAGTAAGCCTTGGCGCAAAGGCTATCTCTAGCGTCGACCCGAATTGGCGTTTGGGTGCAACTCAGGCGCACTCGGGTACTCACTTAGTACACGCCGCACTTCGCGAAGTACTAGGACCAACGGCTCTGCAGTCCGGCTCTTACAACAAGCCTGGCTACTTACGCCTCGACTTTACTTGGACGCAGGCACTAAGCGATACGACGAAGTCAGAGATTGAGGAAGTGACCAACCTGGCGATCCGTCAGGACTTGGCCGTTAGCGCGCAATACATGTCCCTGCCTGAGGCTAAAACCTGGGGTGCGGTTGCTCTCTTCGGTGAAACATACGACGAAAGTGTTCGCGTAGTACAAATCGGCGGACCTTGGTCACGCGAGCTCTGCGGCGGCACACACGTTGCAAGAAGTTCTCAGGTTGGACTGGTCTCACTCATAGGAGAGTCCTCCGTCGGATCTGGTTCTCGGCGTCTTGAGGCACTAGTTGGGATCGAGGCGTTCCGTGCGCTTGCAAATGAACGCGCCCTTGTCTCTCGACTAGGTGACCTTTTCAAGACGAACCGAGATGGCCTAGAGGATCGCATCGTCGCGACTGTCGAGGAGCTGAAACAAGCTCAGCGCAAGCTCGCTGCTCTTCAGGCAGAACAGCTTGCAACCATGATTCCAAGCCTTGTCGCGAAAGCTGAAACAGTTGGACAGCTGCGTCTTGCGGTTGCGAATGTTGGATCGCTTGGCTCGGTCGATGAATTGCGAACACTCACGCTGCAACTTCGCGATCACCTGCAGAACGATTCAGCAGTAGCAGCGCTATTTGCTGAAATCGGTGACAAACCAATGCTCGTGGTGGCATTGACTAAGCAGGCTCAAACTCTCGGAGCAAAGGCCGGATCACTTGTAAAGATTGCCTCGGCAATTCTCGGCGGTGGCGGTGGCGGTAAGGACGACACGGCTCAGGGTGGCGGAAGCGATTCCTCAAAGATTTCTGCGGCAATAGAAGCGCTCCGCACCGAGCTCGCCAGATAAAGATGCGTACCGGTAGGCGAGTAGCCTTCGACATCGGCAAGACACGTATTGGAGTTGCCGTGAGCGATCCACAAGGCATTCTCGCTTCGCCTAGAGATTACGTTTTGCGTGACCCGGAGTTGAAAGCAACCGTAGCCCTAATGCTTGAAGCGATTAAGGATGAAGACGTTCTCGAGTGCTACATCGGTTTGCCAACCAATCTTCAGAACGAAAGAACCCCTTCGACTGAGGATGCATTAGCAGTGGCATGGGCCTTTCAAGCAGAATGTGAACAGGAAGTGCGACTCATCGACGAACGCATGACCACTCGCGTTGCCTCAAGCGCAATGTCAGGTATTGGCAAGTCGACGAAACAACAGCGCGGCAGTATCGATAGCGCATCGGCCGCTGTGATACTTGAGAGCGCACTTCAGTACGAGAAGGTAAATGGCGCTTTGCCAGGAGTTGCGTTAGGAGACTACGAAGATGGCAACTAATTTCAAACGCCGTCGAGTTCTCGTAATCGCAGCTCTTGTCCTAATGATTGGACTCGTTCTCGGCTATGCAAACCGCGGCACCATACGAAACGCCTGGGACGTCGTTACCGGAGCTGACTACAGCGGTGCTGGCCACGGTGAAGTAAGCCTAGTAATACACGAAGGTGATAGCGGAGCAGAGATTGCTCAGGACTTGGTTGACCTTGGAGTGGTCAAGTCATATCGCTCGGTGTATAAATTGCTCGTCTCTCGCAATCAGATTTTCTATCCTGGCACTTACAACCTAAAGCTGGAAATGAGTCCGGAAGCCGCACTCTCTGCGATTGCCAATCCGACAAATCGGGTTTCCAATCGCATCACAATCAAAGAAGGTTGGCGAATCGGTAAGGTCTTGAGTGAACTTTCGGATAAGACCGGGATCGAATTATCTGAACTAAAGTCGGCTGCTGGAAATTTGAAAGCAATCGGCGTGCCGTTAGGTGAAGTCAGTGCTGAGGGTTGGCTTTTCCCTGCAACGTACGAATTCAACCCCGGAATAGGCGCAACCAAAGTGTTGATTCAGATGGTAGACCGCATGAAAGAGGAGCTTGAGAAATTCGGGGTAGCCGAGAAGGATGCCCATCGAGTGCTCACTCTCGCAGCATTGATTCAAGCCGAAGCACGGTTGGAACCGGACTTTTACAAAGTTTCCCGCGTTTTCTTGAACCGCATTCAGGTAGGTATGCGACTGCAATCAGACGCAACTGTCAGTTACGGCGTGAATGGTAAAACCGTTTCAACTTCAGCAGCAGATCGAGCAAACCCGAACGGCTACAACACCTACCTGCATGATGGATTACCAATCGGCCCAATTTCAGCCCCGGGATCGGTTGCAATTGACGCCGCAATCCACCCCGCAACAGGTAAGTGGTTGTATTTCTGCGCGGTAAATCTGAAGACTGGCGAAACAGTTTTTAGTAACACCTACGCCGAACATGGAATCGCGGTAGCGCAGTGGCGGCAGTGGATGAAGGAAAACCCAGGCTATGAGTAGAAACCTTGCCGTATTGGGATCACCGATTTCCCACTCCAAATCTCCAGTAATTCACTCGGCGGCCTATACCGTGCTTGGGAAAGATTTCGAATACAACAAGATCCATGTCGAAAAGAATCATTTGATGCAATTCGTCGAGACGCTTGATGAGTCATGGCTCGGCTTAAGCATCACAGCGCCGTTAAAGACGGAAGCACTTCGTCTGGCAAAGTCGGCCGATGAGACAGCCACTCTGACTGGTTCGGCGAACACTCTACTTCGGGGGGAGTTGGGCTGGAAAGCATTCAACACCGATGTGTTCGGAATACAAAAGGCACTTGCTGACGTGAATCGAAATTCCACTGAAACTGTTTCGATCATCGGCAGCGGCGCAACTGCCGTCAGTGCTGTGCTTGCTGTCTCGAAAAGCTTTCCGAATGTCAGACTGTTGCTTGCTTCTCGGAACAAATCAACTTTGAATGATTTGGTTAGATTTGCCAACCAGGTCGGTATTAAAAAAGTTCGCACTGTTACTACCCGCAAGGCCCTAACAAAAGCGGACTTAATTTTGAGCACACTACCTGCCGGTGCACTAGATACCGAAGCAAAATCTCTTGAGAAGAGTAGATTCGCAAAACCAAAGGGAATCTTCTTTGATGTTGCCTATGATCCGTGGCCAAGTCGAACCGCACAGCTTTGGATCGCCAACAATCTCCAAACCGTTAGTGGGGTAGAGATGCTGCTTTGGCAGGCTGTCGCTCAAATTCGTATTTTTTGCGAAGGAGATACAAGCATCGAACTCTTCAACGAAGCCGCGGTGATTCTCGCAATGCGGCATTCAATCGGCTTGATTTAGCCCTGCTTCGTAGTCAATGTGGCAGAATTGAGCCATGTTGCGTTGGATTACTGCTGGTGAGTCCCATGGCCCCGAATTAGTGGCTGTTCTTGAGGGACTACCCGCAGGTGTGCCTGTAGTTACCAGTGACATACAGGATTCCCTTGCCCGCCGCCGACTAGGCTACGGACGCGGCGCTCGCATGAAGTTCGAACAAGACGAGGTTTCCATCAGTGGCGGAGTTCGCCATGGACTAAGCATGGGTGGTCCGGTTGCAATTACCGTGGCAAACACCGAATGGCCAAAGTGGCAGGATGTCATGTCTGCAGACCCTGTCGACGCGGACAAACTAACCGGGGCTCGAGCCGAGGCTCTAACCAGACCTCGTCCTGGACATGCCGACTTCACCGGGATGCAGAAATACGGTTTCTTGGATTCTCGACCAGTTCTTGAGCGAGCATCCGCTCGTGAGACAGCGGCTCGGGTGGCTCTAGGGCGAGTCGCAAGCAATTTTCTAAATGCACTTGGCATCGAACTAATCACGCACACCGTTGCAATCGGTTCTGTAGACGGCGGAAGGGACCTCGCTCTTCCGAAACCAAACGATTTGGCTTCGATTGATGCAGATCCACTTCGCGCCTACGATGCCGCGCTTTCGGCCGCCATGGTCGCCGAAGTGGATGATGCTCACAAAGACGGTGACACACTTGGCGGAGTGGTGGAGACACTTGTCTACGGTGCCCCTCCAGGATTGGGTTCATTCGTGCACTGGGATCGACGACTTGATTCTCAATTGGCGGCTGCCCTCATGGGAATTCAGGCAATCAAAGGTGTCGAAGTTGGCGATGGATTCGAGACTGCACGTCGCCGAGGTTCAGAAGCTCACGATGAGATTGTTCGCGAGGACGGAATTTCTCGACGGCTAACCGACCGCGCGGGCGGTATTGAAGGCGGCATGAGCAATGGGGAAGTTATTCGCGTGCGGGCAGCAATGAAGCCAATTAGCACCGTGCCACGCGCACTGCAAACTATTGATGTAGCAACCGGAGAGGCCGCCAAGGCACATCACCAACGCTCTGATGTTTGTGCGGTTCCCGCTGCCGGCGTGGTAGCCGAAGCAATGGTCGCGCTCGTTATTGCCAACGCAGTTCTTGAAAAATTCGGTGGCGACTCATTGAACGAAACCAAGCGCAATCTCGAAAGCTATCTGGCGAACATTCCTGACGTGCTCAAATCAATCGTCGAATAGCATCCATGGACGATCTGAAACCCATTGTGCTAGTTGGCCCAGCTGGTGTGGGAAAGACCACCGTTGGTAAGAAATTGGCCTCAACACTGGGGCTCCAATTTTTAGATACCGATTCCCTCTTCGTTAAAGATCACGGTGCCATCGCCGATTTCTTTTCAGCACATGGCGAAGCGGCCTTTAGAAAACTTGAGGAGGATTACCTTGCATACGCAATCAAGAACCCTGCAGTTATTGCAACTGGCGGTGGGGCAGTCCTCAGTGAGAGCAATAGAAAAGTGCTGAGGCAGGCTACTGTCGTGTACCTTTCGACAGATGGCACACACATGCAAAAGCGAATATCCCAGGGGAATCGCCCGTTGATCAAAAACGGAATCGCTGACTGGCGCAGAATTTATGAGCAAAGAAAGCATCTATATGAGGCTGTTGCAAACATAACGATTGATTGTTCTGGGCACCCGATAAAACAGACAATTGCTGAAATTCGAGCCGAACTGGAGAAGCATGTCTGATCTAACCGTTATCCCCGTTACTGGCGTGAATTCTTACGACGTCGTTATTGGTCGTTCGCTGTTAAACGAGGTCCCTAAGCGACTTGGCGACGACGTGAAGAAGGTCATGGTAATTCACCCGATTGGCCTGGCAATCTCGGCTGAGGCACTTCAGAATGCACTGGTCGAGGCAGGTTTCGAAGTTGTATTGGCGGGGGTACCAGACAGTGAAGATGCTAAAAGAGTTGAAGTTGCGGCTTTCTGTTGGGGCATTCTTGGCAAGTCAGACTTCACTAGAACAGATGCAATCATTGGATTCGGTGGCGGATCAACAACTGACCTTGCGGGTTTTGTCGCTGCTACCTGGCTACGCGGAGTAAAGGTAGTCCAGGTTCCTACCACTCTGCTGGGCATGGTTGATGCCGCGGTAGGTGGCAAGACGGGTATCAACACCGCCGAAGGCAAAAATTTAGTTGGTGCATTTCATCCACCTGCATCGGTGATTATCGATCTCGACACTTTGGAAACTCTGCCCCGTAACGATCTCTTGGCAAGCTACGGAGAGATTGTGAAGTGTGGGTTCATCGCTGATGAACGTATTCTCGAAATCCTTGAATCGGATGTTGCTAAAGCGACCGACATTCACTCGAGCGAGTTCCGCGAATTAATCGAACGATGCGTAAGCATAAAGGCGCGTGTGGTCTCAGAGGACTTGAAGGATCAGGGACTTCGGGAAATTCTAAATTACGGTCACACGCTCGGCCATGCCATCGAACACAACGAGCGTTATCAATGGCGCCACGGTGTTGCGGTGGCCATAGGAATGGTTTTCGTAGCGGAGCTTGCTCAGCTGGCCGGCAAACTACAACCTGAGGTAGTCGACCGGCACCGTGAAATTCTTAAATCGCTTGGATTACCGACCACTTACAGAAGAGGCGAGTTTGAAAAGCTCCTCGGCACGATGCAGAGAGACAAGAAGTCTCGAGCTGGATCGTTAAGGTTCGTGGTCTTAGACGGTATCGCTAAGCCTGCCATTCTGACGGCTCCGTCCACCGAGCTGCTGCATGCCGCCTATCAGGAAATCTCCGAGTAGTCCGCTACCCTTTGAACATGCGCAAAGTCTTCGTTCTTAATGGCCCGAACCTTGGTCGTCTCGGATCGCGCGAGCCTGACATATACGGTTCAACCGATTGGGCTGGCCTCGTGTCAGCAGTAAGCACTAGAGCCACTGAGCTTGGCCTCGAGGCAGAGATTCGCCAAACCGATAGCGAAGCTGAATTGATTGGTTGGCTTCACGAGGCTGTAGACGCTGAGGTCGACGTGGTAATTAACCCGGCGGCATTCACACATTATTCATACGCGGTACGCGATGCGGCAACGATGGTAACCAAGAGTGGTCGCAAGCTAATCGAAGTCCACTTGAGCAATCCACACGCACGCGAGGAATTCCGCCACACCTCAGTCATTTCGGGGGTAGCCACTGGCGTCATTGCAGGATTTGGTGTCAATTCTTACCTTTTGGCACTTACCCAACTGGTCTAAACTAAGTTCAGGATTCCCTTACAAATACTTCAGAAACGAGTGTTGCTTTAGCATGGCTACTTCAAACGACCTAAAAAACGGTCTAGTACTTAACATCGACGGACAACTCTGGGCAGTTGTTGAATTTCAGCACGTAAAGCCAGGCAAAGGCCCAGCTTTCGTTCGTACCAAGCTGAAGAATGTTCTTTCTGGAAAAGTTGTTGATAAGACTTTCAACGCCGGCGTAAAGGTAGAGACAGCCAATGTCGACAAGCGCAACATGACTTATCTATACAACGACGGTTCTGCCTTTGTATTCATGGACGTCGACACTTACGACCAGGTGAGCCTCAGCGATGCAGTTGTTGGAGATGCGGCTGGTTATCTTCTTGAAAACCAGGCGGCGACTGTAGCACTTCACGAAGGCAACCCGATTTACGTTGAGCTTCCGGCCTCAGTGGTTCTCGAAATCACCTACACAGAGCCTGGTCTTCAGGGCGACCGATCAACCGGAGGCACAAAGCCTGCCACTCTTGAAACCGGTCTTCAGATCAACGTTCCACTTTTCGTTGAACAGAACACCAAGGTCAAGGTTGACACTCGCACCGGCGAGTACCTGGGCCGCATTAACGACTAATCAGTGAGCGCTAGAACTAAAGCCCGCAAACGAGCGGTAGACGCACTCTTTGCTGCGGATCTCCGCGACGGTATGCCAAACGAGCTTCTTGACGAAGCCGAGCAGGCGAGTGAAGACCGTGCATCACAGAGCGAGATATTCAGTTATGCACGCGAGGCTGTACTAGGCGTTCTTCAGCACCAGGTTGAAATCGACGATCAGCTCGAAACCTATGCCCAGGGATGGTCCTTGAACCGCATGCCTGCATTGGATCGAGCAATTCTTCGCCTAGCTACCTGGGAAATCATGTTCAACGAACAGGTCCCAGATGCGGTCGCCATCGACGAAGCGGTCGAATTGGCAAAGGAGTACTCGACTGACAGCTCAGCTGGCTTCGTAAACGGCCTTCTCGGCAAGATCGTGTCAACCAGAACGGCTTTATAGCCTAGAATTTACAAAGCATCATCATCCTTTAAAGGCGTCCAGAGAGGCGCAGAAGGAGGTGGGCGTGGGAACACGCACCGTCTTAAATAGTGACGACATCAATCGGGCAATTACCCGAATCGCTCACGAAATTCTTGAAGCCAATCGAGGCGTCGAAGACCTCGTAATCCTCGGCATCCCAACTCGCGGCGTCATTTTGGCAGAACGCATCGCCGAAATCATTCGCCGCACCGGAACGGCATTGCCGGCTGATTTCCTTGGCCGTCTCGACATCACAATGTATCGCGACGACCTACACCGCAACCCAACCCGCGAAGTAACCCAGACCACCATTCCTTCTGGCGGGATCGACGACAAGGTTGTCGTTCTCGTCGATGACGTTCTCTACAGCGGACGCACCATTCGAGCCGCACTAGATGCCATTAATGCCTATGGTCGACCAAAGGCGGTCCGACTCGCAGTACTAGTTGACCGAGGTCACCGCGAACTGCCAATTCGAGCAGACTATGTGGGCAAAAATCTTCCAACCTCACGTGAGGAACGCATCATGGTGCAACTTTCTCCAACCGACGGTGAAGATGCGGTGGTGATTTCACAGTGAAACACCTACTTAGCACAGCTGATTTAAGTCTGGATCAGGCAATCGCACTGTTAGACCTTTCTGACGAAATGGCATTGGTCAATCAGCGCGAAACACGCAAGCTACCTACTCTTCGAAATAAGACAGTGGTGAATCTGTTCTTTGAGGATTCAACCCGAACTAGGATTTCTTTCGAAGTTGCTGCTAAGCGACTTTCTGCCGATCTGATCAACTTCTCGGCTAAGGGCTCGAGTGTGTCCAAGGGAGAATCTCTTAAAGACACCGTGCAGACTGTTGCAGCCAGTGGGGTAGACGCATTCGTCGTCCGTCACTCAGCGAGCGGAGCTCCATACAACCTTGCTCACAATGGCTGGATCGATACTCCAATCGTTAACGCCGGCGATGGAACTCACGAACACCCGACTCAGGCGCTACTAGACGCAATGACGATGCGTGAGCGTCTGCACGGCATCGGTGCGACAAAGGGTAAAGACCTGAACGGTGTGAAGGTAGCCATCGTTGGTGACATTGCACATTCACGAGTTGCACGTTCGAACGTTCAGCTACTAAACACGCTTGGGGCAGAGGTTCATTTCATCGCTCCGCCAACCCTCATGCCCAAGGCCTTCGAAGCTACTAAGCACTTCAACCTTGACGACGCACTGCATCAGGTAAAGCCCGATGTGGTGATGATGCTTCGAGTACAACTCGAGCGCATGAACGCTTCATTTTTCCCAAGCGAGAGTGAATACCGTCGCGAATGGGGACTCACCAATGATCGCTTCAAGCAATTGAGCGGTAAGACTCTGATCATGCACCCTGGACCAATGAACCGTGGTCTAGAAATTTGCGCCGAAGCTGCTGACAGCGAGCAATCAGCGATTGTTCAACAGGTCGCAAATGGTGTAAACGTACGTATGGCAGTGCTCTACAGCCTAATTACCGGAGAGAAGGCCGTAAATGAATAATTTCGTTTTGAAGAACGTCACATTGGCCGATGGCACCAAAACAGACATTGCTATCGATAGTGGCAAGATTTCTGAAATTGCTGTGGGACTAACCGCAGACCAAATCATCGACTGCAGCAATCTAATTGCTCTACCTGGGTTCGTTGACCTACACACTCACCTTCGCGAACCTGGTTACGAGGCATCTGAAACAGTTTTGACCGGTTCACAGTCGGCGGCTCTTGGCGGATACACCGCTGTGCATGCAATGGCTAACACCAATCCGGTGGCAGACACTGCAGGAGTAGTGGAACAAATTCAGGCTCTTGGAAAAGATGCCGGGTACGTCGACGTTTTCCCAATCGGTGCCGTGACCACTGGTCTAGAAGGTAAGCAGCTTGCTGAACTTGGTGCCATGGCAAACTCACGTGCTCAGGTCAAAGTTTTCAGCGACGATGGTAAGTGCGTGAGCGACCCACTGCTAATGCGCCGAGCACTCGAATACGTAAAGGCATTTGGTGGAGTAATCGCCCAACACGCGCAGGACCCTCGTCTTACCGAGGGAGCCCAGATGAACGCAGGAAGTGTAAGCACAGAGTTGGGGCTAGCCGGTTGGCCCGCTGTTGCAGAGGAATCGATTATTGCTCGCGACGTGCTGCTCGCCGAGCACGTTGGCAGCAGAATTCACATCTGTCACCTGTCAACCAAGGGATCTGTAGAAATCGTTCGCTGGGCAAAGTCTCGCGGGATCAACGTAACCGCCGAAGTAACGCCGCATCACTTGCTCCTAACAGACGAACTTGCCCGAAGCTACGACCCGATTTACAAGGTCAACCCACCGTTGCGCACCCAGTCTGATGTTGAAGCACTTCGGGAAGCCCTTATTGACGGGACCATCGACATCATCGCTACCGACCACGCACCACACCCAATCGAGTCAAAGGACTGCGAGTGGAATGCCGCGGCCTTTGGAATGGTGGGTCTTGAGATAGCTGAGTCAGTTGCTCAATTGGTTTTGGTTGAATCTGGCAAGTCGAACTGGGCTCGCATGGCCGAAGTGCTTTCTACAAAGCCTGCCGAAATTGGCCAGGATGCAGACCACGGTTCTATTCGCGTAGGCGCCGCGGCTAACATCGCGATTATTGATCCGAAGGTTGAGCGCAAGATTCCGCGCGAAACCGCCAGTAAGAGCGTGAATAACCCTTACGTCGATCGCGTGCTGCCGGGAGCCGTCGTACACACAATCTTCAACGGTGAGTTCACCGTGCTAAATGGAGCTTTGCAAAAGAAAGAGGAAGTCGCATGACGCAAGCACTACTAGTGCTCGAAGATGGAAAGATCTTCGTCGGGAAGCAATACGGAGTTGAAGGGCGAACCCTTGGTGAACTCGTATTTGCCACCGGCATGACCGGTTACCAGGAGACCTTGACCGACCCTTCTTACGCTGGGCAGATTGTCGTGCAGACCGCTCCACACATCGGCAACACCGGTGTAAATGCTCGCGACGAAGAATCAGACAAAATTTGGGTTGCCGGATACGTGGTGCGTGATCCGTCCAGAATCGTGAGCAATTTCCGTTCGGAAAGCTCACTCGACGATGAGTTAGCAAAATACGGCATCGTTGGAATCAGTGGCATCGACACCCGTGCGCTCACTCGCCACCTACGCAGTTCTGGTGCAATGCGAGCCGGTATTTTCAGCGGGGTAGCAGCAGAGGCGTCTGAAGCCGAGTTGCTTGAGCAGGTTCGCAGTTCCGTGAAGATGCAAGGACTTTCACTTTCAGATGTAGTAACCACCCCAGAACCATACGAAGAGAATCCAACCGGAGAAGTGATTGGCAAGGTTGCCATCGTCGACCTAGGAATCAAGCGTTCGACCATCGAAAACATGGTGGCTCGTGGCCTTCAGGTAAAAGTCTTCCCAGCGAAGACCGATGCAGAAGGAATTATTGCCTGGTCACCAGATGCAGTCTTCTACTCAAATGGTCCTGGCGACCCAGAGGCAGCAAAAGGCCAAGTTGCCGTCCTTCGCGAAATCTTAGATCGTAAGATTCCTTTTTTCGGAATCTGTTTCGGCAATCAGCTACTCGGTCGTGCACTCGGTTTTGATACCTATAAGTTGCCATTCGGTCACCGAGGCATCAACCAGCCTGTAATGGATCGCACCACCGGCAAGGTGGAAGTCACAGCCCACAACCACGGTTTCGCTGTGAAAGTAGATGGGCTAGACGATGTGCAAAGCCCAAACGGCTACGGTCGCGTCAAGGTTTCGCACGTCTCACTTAACGACGATTGCGTCGAAGGATTGCAGTGCGAAGAGATCCCAGCCTTCTCAGTGCAGTATCACCCTGAAGCCGCAGCTGGACCTCACGACAGTAACTACTTATTCGACCGCCTGGTCGACATGATCACCAAGAACAAGGCTGGTAAGTAATGCCGAAGCGTAAAGACATAAACAGCGTCCTAGTTATTGGATCCGGCCCAATCGTTATTGGTCAGGCTTGCGAGTTTGACTACTCGGGTACACAGGCCTGTCGCGTATTGCGCGCCGAAGGTATCCGAGTAATCTTGATCAACTCGAACCCAGCGACAATCATGACCGACCCTGACTTTGCGGATGCAACCTACATCGAGCCAATTACCCCGGAGGTTATTGAGTCGATCATCATCAAGGAGAAACCCGATGCGATTCTCCCTACCCTTGGTGGCCAAACTGCCCTAAACGCTGCGATGTCGCTGCACGCAATGGGAATTCTCGAAAAGTACAACGTTGAATTGATTGGTGCCAAGGTTGATGCAATTAACAAAGGTGAGGATCGCCAGATCTTCAAGCAGCTGGTGCTAGACGCTGGTGCCGATGTTGCCAGATCTGTAATTGCTCACACCATGGAGGAGTGCATCGCCGCCGCTGACGTACTCGGCTACCCAATGGTTGTGCGCCCTTCATTCACCATGGGTGGATTGGGCTCAGGCTTTGCTTACAACGAAGAAGACCTTCGTCGCATCGCTGGCGCTGGACTACAGGCGAGTCCAACCACCGAGGTGCTCCTCGAAGAGTCAATTCTTGGGTGGAAAGAGTATGAGCTCGAGCTCATGCGCGACAAGAACGACAACTGTGTCGTAGTTTGTTCTATCGAGAACGTCGACCCGGTTGGCGTGCACACCGGCGACTCAATCACAGTTGCACCCGCGCTTACTCTCACCGACCGCGAGTTCCAGAACTTGCGTGACATCGGTATTCAAATCATCCGCGATGTTGGTGTCGACACCGGAGGTTGCAACATTCAGTTCGCAGTTGACCCGGTTACCGGTCGAGTCATCGTGATCGAAATGAACCCGCGAGTTTCTCGTTCATCTGCACTTGCATCAAAGGCAACTGGTTTCCCAATTGCCAAAATCGCAGCGAAGCTAGCAATCGGCTACACCCTTGACGAGATTCCTAACGACATCACCAAGGTAACCCCGGCCAGCTTCGAGCCAACCCTCGACTACGTCGTGGTAAAGGTTCCTCGTTTTGCGTTTGAGAAGTTCCCTGCGGCAGATGCAACACTTACCACCACCATGAAGTCTGTGGGCGAGGCGATGGCTCTCGGTCGTAACTACAGCCAGGCGCTACAGAAGGCACTTCGTTCGCTCGAGCGTCGCGGTTCATCATTCCACTGGGGCAAACTACCGGGCGACAAGGCAAGCTTGCTTGAGCTCATCAAGGTTCCAACCGACGGTCGAATCGTCTCAGTTCAGCAGGCTCTGCGCGCTGGCGCGACAGCTGAAGAGGTATTCGAGTCAACCAAGATAGACCCTTGGTTCATAGACCAGATTGTTCTGATCAATGAGGTTGCCGATGCAATTGCGACGGCCGCCCACCTTGACGGCGATCTCATTCGTCACGGCAAGGACCACGGATTCAGCGACGCGCAGATTGCCGAACTACGCGGCATAAGCGAAGCGGAAGTTCGCACCATGCGCCATGACCTAGGGCTTCGTCCGGTTTACAAGACCGTCGATACCTGTGCCGGCGAATTCCCAGCCGAGACTCCTTACTACTACAGCACTTACGAGCAGGAGACCGAAGTTTCGCCATCTACTCGTAAGAAGGTGGTAATTCTCGGTTCAGGTCCAAACCGTATTGGTCAGGGTGTTGAGTTCGATTACTCATGCGTTCATGCATCGTTCGCCCTGAGCGACGCAGGCTACGAGACCATCATGATCAATTGCAACCCCGAGACGGTATCCACTGACTATGACACCAGCGATCGTCTCTACTTCGAGCCACTTACTCTCGAGGACGTACTCGAAGTAATTCACGCAGAACAACAGTCTGGTGAATTGGTTGGAGTGATTGTTCAGCTTGGTGGTCAGACAGCGCTTGGACTCGCTAAGGGCCTAAAGGCCGCTGGAGTGCCAATTCTTGGCACAACGCCTGAGGCTATTGACCTCGCTGAAGAGCGCGGTTTCTTCTCGAAGATCTTGGACGACGCAAAATTGCTTGCACCTGCCAACGGAACTGCAATCACGCTCGCAGAGGCTGAAGTGATCGCGGCCAGAATCGGCTATCCGGTTTTGGTACGACCTTCATACGTGCTCGGTGGCCGTGGCATGGAAATTGTTTACGACCAAGAGTCGTTGGTTGATTACTTCGATCGAATTAGTGATCAGGGGATTGTCGGCGAGGGCTTCCCGCTATTGGTAGATCGTTTCTTGGACGATGCAATCGAGATTGACATCGACGCACTATACGACGGTGAGCAGCTTTACGTAGGTGGAGTAATGGAGCACATCGAGGAAGCTGGAATTCACTCAGGTGACTCGAGTTGCACCCTTCCACCGGTAACCATGAGCAGCACTCAGATCTCGCGTGTGCGCGAAGCAACTCTGGCAATTGCTAAGGGTGTCGGTGTGCGTGGACTACTAAATGTGCAGTTCGCGCTAGCAAGTGACGTTCTGTATGTTCTTGAGGCCAACCCGCGTGCGTCCCGCACGGTTCCGTTTGTCTCAAAGGCACTTGGTATTACATTGGCCAAGGCTGCTTCTCGTGTGATGGTGGGCGAATCAATCGCGAGCCTAATCGAGACAGGCGCTCTGCCGGAGAAGGATGGCACCTACATTCCTGCCGGCTCGAGCATCGCTGTGAAGGAGGCAGTTCTACCGTTCAAGCGTTTCGCTACCAAGGACGGTCGATTCGTCGATTCGCTGCTCGGCCCTGAAATGCGTTCGACCGGTGAAGTTATGGGTATGGACGTCGACTTCCCGAAGGCATTTGCCAAGAGTCAGGCAGCGGCAGGAAGCGCTCTGCCAACTAGCGGTAGCGTATTCGTCTCAGTAGCCGACCGCGATAAGCCGCACTTGGTTTTGCCGGTGCGTCGTTTGCAGCAACTCGGATACAAGGTCCTCGCAACCAGCGGTACTGCTGCGATTCTTGAGCGCCACGGTATCGACGTCCAGGTGGTGCGCAAACACAGCGAACCAGCAATCAATGGCGAGCCATCGATTGTCGACTTGATCACAGACGGAAATGTTGACGTAGTGGTCAATACTCCAAGCGGTTCTCACGCTCGCAAGGATGGTTATGAAATCCGTGCGGCTACCACGGCGGCAGACAAGGCAATCTTCACCACAATTGCCCAGCTGTCTGCAGCAATCGGTTCATTCGAATCTGTGATTGCAGGTCCGTTCGAGGTTCGTTCGCTCCAGCAGCACGCAGAAGACCGAAGGATAGCGCTTGCCAAGTAGTTTCAGCAGTCGCCTAAGTCGTAACTTTGAACGTTACGGGCAGCTCTGTGTTGGGATCGACCCACACGCAGCACTGCTCTATGACTGGGGCTTGGGCGACAACGTTGATGGTCTGAGAACTTTCGCAATGAAGGTACTCGAATCATCGGTTGGCAGAGTTGGAGTCATCAAACCGCAGGTTAGTTTCTTTGAGCGTTTCGGCGCAAAGGGCTTCGCAGTCCTAGAGGAATTGGCATCGGCGGCAGCGGGTACCGACTTGCTGGTGATCATGGACGCAAAACGCGGAGACATCGGGACCACGATGGATGGATATTTCGACGCCTGGCTTTCACGGAGCGCACCGTTTGTTTGTGACGCACTCACCGTAAGTCCTTATCTTGGCTTTGATTCACTTGCGCAGGTATTTGCCAACTCGATCGAGAACGGCAAAGGCGTCTTTGTACTCGCAGCCACTTCAAACCCGGAGGGCAAGACCCTACAGAAGGCGCAAATCGATGGCTTCTCAGTGGCGGGCGACATCATGCAGCGACTCGAGAAAGTCAACCGAGTAAATCTCGACCCGAACGGCAAACTCGGCAACTTCGGCGCTGTGGTTGGTGCGACACTGAACCTGCAGTCGGTCGGACTTGGTCACCTTTACACCGATGATCTGCTGAGCCCAATCCTGGCACCGGGCTTCGGCGCCCAAGGCGCGGAGCTGTCAAACTGCGGCGAACTCTTCGGCGCGGCCGCCAACCGAGTCCTAGCCTCGGTTTCCCGAAGTGTGCTTTCTGCCGGACCTAACGGATTGGTCAGCGCAATCGATGCGGCGAACCTCGAGCTTATGTCAGGGTTGAACCGTGACTAAGTTGAATCACCATTTACTTGTGCTAGCCGGACCAACTGCGGTTGGTAAGGGGACAGTCGCGCGATACATCGTGGAGCACAATCCCGATGTGCTACTTTCAGTCTCAGCAACCACTCGTAGCCCTCGTCCGGGCGAGCAGGACGGCGTTCACTACTTCTTCCTCACCGACGCCGAATTCGACGATCTAATCGCCAACGGTGAGATGCTCGAATACGCTGTGGTGCACGGAAATCACCGCTACGGCACCCCGAAGGCTCCGGTCGAGGCAGCATTGGCGGCCAACAAGCTGGTGCTACTCGAAATTGACATCCAGGGAGCACGCCAGGTCAAGCAGGCCATGCCTGAGGCAACGACCGTCTTTTTAGCACCACCAAGTTGGGACGAGCTTGTCCGCCGCCTTCAGGGCCGTGGTACTGAAAGCTCGGAGGAGCAGGCACGCCGACTAGACACCGCTAAGCAGGAATTGGCAGCCCAGCAGGAGTTTGACCAGGTCATCGTCAACGATGAGGTAGCCAAATGCGCCGCCAAAGTCGTAGAATTAATGAAGTCTTAGCGCTCAGAGCGCCCTTTAGGAAGAATCAAATGTCAGAAAAACTCGTAGGTATTGTTTCGCCGTCAATCGACAACCTATTGTCGAAGGACTACATCGGATCAAAGTACGAACTGGTTATCTTCGCATCTAAGCGCGCACGCCAGATCAACGATTACTACTCTGCACTTCAGGACGGACACCTATTCCAGGTTGTCGGCCCATTGGTAGACACCACCATCAACGAAAAGCCATTGACCATCGCTCTCAAGGAGATCGATCAGGACAAGTTGGCTAAAAAGACCGCTTAGTCTTCTTCTCGTTTAGAGGAGTCAGCAATGCTGCAAATTGTGCTCGGCGTCACCGGCGGAATTGCGGCTTACAAAGCCACCGGAGTCATCCGCCTTTTTAGCGAGGCAGGACACTCGGTCAAAGTTATTCCCACCGAAAATGCTCTTAGATTTATTGGTGCGACCACACTCGAGGCACTTTCGCATAATTCGGTAGATCCTGACCTCTACTCTGACGTAGCCGATGTCAAGCATGTTCAACTCGGCCAACAAGCAAATTTGATTGTCGTAGCCCCGGCCACTGCGAACTTCATCGCCAAACTCGCAGCAGGTATCGCGGATGATCTTCTTGGAAACACCATCTTGGCTAGCAATGCACCGGTGCTGATTGCGCCAGCAATGCACACCGAGATGTGGCTTAATCCAGCCACCATCGCAAATATCGAAACTTTGCGCAGCAGAGGCATCCACATTCTCGAACCGGCAGAGGGTCGCCTGACCGGAGAAGATACAGGAATCGGTCGTCTTCCAGAGCCGGAACAAATCGTCGCCGCGGCACTTGCTCTGGTTACGTCTCAGGACTTAAGTGACAAGGAAATTTTGATCACAGCGGGCGGTACTCGTGAGGCAATCGACCCGGTGCGATTCATTGGTAACCACAGCAGTGGAAAACAGGGGATTGCTCTTGCCAGAGCGGCTGCAAGTCGCGGAGCTAAGGTCACTCTGATTGGCGCCAACATCGAGCCGGTGAGCCTGCCTAACCTAAGGTTCATCCCAGTGCAGACAGCTACCGAACTTGAGGCAGAGGTAAATAGTCGTTTGGCTAAGTCGGATGCCTTGATTCAGTCGGCCGCGGTTAGCGATTTCCGAGTGGCTTCACCGTCGGCGACCAAGTTAAAGCGAAGCATCCTTGGCGACTCACTAAGCATTGAACTAATCGCGAACCCTGACATCCTGGCTGGTGCCGTTTCACGCATTCGAAACGAGGGATTGGGTTGTCGCTCAGTTGGATTCGCAGCTGAAACCTCTGAAAACGACGAACAACTTCGTGAACTCGCGCAGACAAAGTTAATGTCGAAGGGTTGCGACATAATCGTGGCGAACGATGTGTCTGCCGGCAAAGTATTTGGTGCTGAGGAAAACAGAGTGATTATTCGCTCTAAGCGCGGCTACGAGGCCGAAGTATCCGGTAACAAACTCTCGGTTGCCAATGCAATCCTAGATATACTCTTCCAATAGAGACTGGCGAATAAATGAGCGAACTAAGACTTTTCACTTCCGAATCTGTGACCGAAGGTCACCCGGACAAAATCTGTGATCAAATCAGCGACACGCTGCTCGACGCAATTCTTACCCAGGACCCAAATGCTCGCGTTGCAATCGAGACCATGGTCACAACTGGGTTGGTCCACGTTGCCGGTGAATTGACCACCGAGGCTTACATAGAAATTCCTGAATTGATTCGCAAGAAGATTAACGACATCGGATACACATCGTCGGACATTGGTTTCGATGGATCGAGTTGTGGCGTGTCAGTTTCTATCGGACAGCAGTCTCCAGACATCGCACAGGGTGTAGACAGTGGTTTCGAACAGCGCGAGAAAGCATCATCAGATCCATACGATGCTCAGGGTGCCGGTGATCAGGGTCTAATGTTCGGATACGCAACCAACGAGACGGCGACATTGATGCCAACCGCAATTTCCCTGGCTCATCAATTATCTTCACGCCTCGCCGAGGTTCGTAAATCAGGCCTGGTGGACTTCCTGCGCCCTGACGGTAAAACTCAGGTAACCATCGGATACGACGGGCAGATTGCCAAGAGCATTGAGGCCGTGGTGGTTTCTACTCAGCACAACGCCAAAGTAAGTCAACAGGATATTCGTGCGGCAGTAGCCGAACTAGTTATCGATCCGGTACTTCAAGCTTCTGGCTTGGAAAACCATGCGGGGGATTACCTAATCAACCCGACGGGAGTGTTCATCACCGGAGGACCGATGGGCGATGCCGGATTGACCGGACGCAAAATCATTGTCGACACATACGGAGGAGCTGCACGTCACGGCGGTGGAGCATTCAGCGGTAAAGACCCTTCTAAGGTTGACCGTTCTGCCGCATACGCCATGCGCTGGGTAGCTAAGAACGTTGTTGCCGCCGGTCTCGCTGACCGAGCCGAAGTGCAGGTGGCATACGCGATTGGCAAAGCCGCTCCAGTTGGACTCTACGTTGAGACATTCGGCACAGAAAAGACCAGCAACTCGCAAATAGTCGCTGCCATTAGGGAAGTCTTCGACCTTCGCCCTAAGGCAATCATCGAAGCCTTGGATTTGCTGCGTCCGATTTATGCGCAGACAGCAACCTACGGACACTTCGGTCGCGAACTTCCAAACTTCACTTGGGAATTGACCAACCGAGCCGACGACCTACGCCGAGCAGTTGGACTCTAAACCGCAGCAACTAGTGGCCCGAGTTGCCATTGATTCACCGCTGCCAAACCTAGATCGACTCTTCGATTACGCCATTCCTGCTGAATTGGTACCGACTGCAGTAGTCGGAGCACGAGTAAAGGTGCCATTCGGTAGAAGTAAAAAATCCCTGGACGGCTT
>JACCDQ010495962.1_pt1 | contig 23307 bp, 36 predicted proteins | sample 7446031 | NCBI WGS metagenome assembly JACCDQ01 (sample SAMN15323442, study PRJNA562643) | freshwater metagenome | isolation source: river surface water | place: USA:Blue River Watershed | collected 2017-08-17 | reverse complement strand
CTCGACATGGATCTGGGTAAGCCAGGTGTCGTCGGAGAAGACCACGAGATCACAATCCACGTAGAAATGCGCCTGCCTTACATGCAGATTAAGCCGGGTCTCTATCTTCCAAACATCGTTCACCAGGTAGTCACACTGAAAGTGCAGGGTTAATCATGACCACAGCGACCAAAGCCAAGTTCAAGCTCGGCGTAACCCTCTACTCCTTCGCTGCCGAGTGGGCAGCAGGCGAGTACACCCTTGAGTCGATGCTAAAGCGCGTAACCGAGATGGGCATCGGCCCGGGTGTCGAAATTATGGCATCGCAGACCGTGCGCACCTATCCTGAAACCCCTGACTCCTTCATCAAAGAGTGGAAGGGTTACGTAGACAAGTACGGTTTCACTCCATCGATGTATGGAACGAACCTAGACATGGGTCGCAACCGGGCCAAGGAAATGACTCTGGACGAAGAGTACGAGTTCGTCCTGAAGCAGATTGAGGCTGGTGCCAAGATGGGCTTCCCAACCATCAAGATCCAAAGCGCCAGCGGTGAGTTGCTAACCAAGCTGCTGCCACACGCCGAGCGTTTGAACGTGAAGCTCGGTTACGAGATTCACGCGCCTGAGGGTCCAAACTCAGACAAGATCATGAAGATCCGCGACACCTACGCGAAGCTTGACAGCCCGCTGCTGGGTTTCGTGCCGGACTTTTCGTCGACCATGCACACCATGGGTCGCTCAATGTTGCAGACCTTCCGCGACCGCGGTCTAGACGAGGCAGCGATTCAAAAGGCTCTCGAGTTCTGGGCTTCGGACATGCCTCACCCACAGCGCATCGCTGAATTCGTGGAGTACCTGGAGTCTCGTGGAATCAACCCGAACACCCTCGGCCCATTCGGTCGCATGGCGTTCAACATGAATGGGCACGTTGCTCCGGAGGAGTGGAACGACATCATGCACCAGGTGGTTCACATTCACGCAAAGTTCTTTGACATGAATGACGACGGGTCAGTTGAGGCTATCGACTACGAAAAGCACACCAAGATTTTTGCCGAGGGTGGTTTCGACGGTTACATCTCGAGTGAGTGGGAAGGTCACGCTTTTGCTGACATTGGAGACGTCGACCCATTCGTGGTAGTCAAGCAGCAGCAAGATTTCATGAAGAAATTTATGTAACAACGCCTCAGGGCAGAAGGTAAGGGAAATCATGGCTAAGGCAAATCACCCAGTAACGCTGTTCACCGGTCAGTGGGCCGACCTGCCGTTTGAAGAGGTCGCGAGACTGGCATCGGGGTGGGGTTATGACGGTCTCGAGGTGTGCACCTGGGGCGATCACCTCGACCTGAAGCGCGCCGAAGAAGACCCGAGCTACCTGCAGTCGCGCAAGGACATTCTCGACAAGTACAACCTGAGTCTGTACGCGATCTCCACGCACCTCAGCGGCCAGGCGGTTTGCGACAACCCAATCGACTTCCGACACGAAGCGATTTTGCGCGACTACATGTGGGGCGATGGCGACGGCGAAGGCGTGCGTCAGCGCGCAGCCGAGGAACAGAAGCGCGCCGCACGAGTGGCACGCAAGCTTGGCGTTGACGTTGTGGTTGGTTTCACCGGCTCTAGCATCTGGCAGTACGTTGCCATGTTCCCGCCGGTTCCGGAATCGGTCATCGATGCCGGTTACGAAGACTTCGCCAAGCGCTGGAACCCTATCCTCGATGTCTTCGACAGCGAGGGCGTGCGGTTCGCCCACGAGGTGCACCCGAGCGAGATCGCCTACGACTACTACACGACGGTCAAGACCCTCGAAGCCATCGACCACCGCCCGGCCTTCGGCCTGAACTGGGACCCGTCGCACATGATGTGGCAGAACCTTGACCCGGTCGCTTTCATCCTGGACTTCGCCGACCGCATCTACCACGTGGACTGCAAGGACACCCGGATGCGCCTTGGCAACGGTCGCCGCGGAGTCATGGGTTCGCACCTACCCTGGTCGCACATGCAACGCGGTTGGGACTTCGTTTCCACCGGGCACGGCGATGTTCCCTGGGAAGACTCCTTCCGCGCACTCGAGTTCATCGGCTACAAGGGCCCGATCTCGGTGGAGTGGGAAGACGCCGGCATGGATCGTCTGCGCGGAGCGGAAGAGGCCGTGGGCTTCGTTCGCAATCTGCTCTGGGAAAAGCCGGCCGGCGCATTCGACGCAGCCTTCTCCAAAGACTGATGTCGAGCGCCTCGAATCGCGAAATCGTGGAGGATTTCGCCGAGATTTTCTATCACCAGCGTGACGTGAAACGCGCCTTCGAACTCTACGTTTCGGGTGACCGCTACATCCAGCACAACCCGACAATCCCCGATGGCCGTCAGGCGGCAATTGATTCGCTCGAACCCAAGTTTGGGCACCCGAACGCTAGTTTTGAAATTAAGCGCATCCTGGTGGACGGCGAGCTCGCCGTGGTGCACGTTCGCGCTTTCCCCACCGGAGGCAAAGAGGCCGCGGTGGCCGACTTCTTCCGGTTGGAGGACGGGAAAATCGTGGAGCACTGGGATGTGCTGCAGCTGGTGCCGGAGACCTCGGTCAACGACAACACGATGTTTTAAGGACGGGCATGCCTTCACCCATTTTCACCAAACTGCCTCCCCCCGAGGGGATGGATCAGCGAAAACTTGCTGAGCAGCAGGCGAGGGCCAGCTACACAGAGCCCGCCGTTTCGGTTCGCCAAGTATCGATCGCAAGTCAGGGTCGCCAGGTACCGGCTCGGGTCTACACGGCTACCAGCCGCGTAAACCCAGACACCATCCTGGTCTGGTTCCACGGCGGGGCATTCATCGGTGGGGACTTGGACATGCCCGAGGCCGAGGTGGTCAGCTATGAGATTGCTCACCGAACCGGCGCGGTCGTGGTCTCGGTGGACTACAGTCTGGTCACCGATGACCTGCGCTTCCCTGCTCCTCAGCAGGATGGCTTTGCCGCACTGCGCTGGGCCTTCCACAACGCCGGGTCGCTCGGGGTTTCAAAGCCTCGGGTCTTCGTCGGTGGCGCATCCGCCGGTGCCTGTTTGGCCGGCTCGGTCTCGCTGCTGGCCCGCGACCACGGCTACCAGTTGGCCGGTGTGCTGCCGATCTACCCAGTTGCACACTTGGAGGTCAAAGAGTTCACGTCAGAGTTGCGGGACGTGCTGACCGAGCGCGAAATCGAGATGGCCACCACGATGGGGCAGCTTCACAACCCGTGGTTGCTGGGGGAGAGCACCGTCGAGGAGCAGCAAAAGTGGCACGTGTTCCCAGGCGACACCGATGACCATAGCGGGCAGGCAGAGTACCTCTTTATACAGTCGGAGCGCGATGCGCTGCGGGCAACCGGTCAGGTTTGGTTGCAACAGCTGCGCGAGGCGGGCATCGGAGTAGAAGACCACCTCTTACCAGGGGCGGATCACGGCTTCCTCAACCGCACCCCGGCGACCGACCCGCACATGGCTCGCTGCCTCGACCTGATGGTCGAGTTCATCGGGCGCTGAACTATAGGGTTTTGCCCAAACATTAACTTGCATCGACACGCCCGACTGTGGCAGGATTGTCAGGTTCTCAGATTTGCGCGCTTTCTTGCGCGTATCACTGCAGGCAAAGTGAACAGCTTTCGAAGCTGGGCCGGCCGCAGGAAGAACCTAAATGTATTCGTCCAAACGCATACGGCATCGAGCGGTTTTCGCCCGACACGCCCGACAGCGTGGGGCGGAGAGACGCAGTACCCCTTCGGGTTCATGACCTAGGTCATTCCGGTGGGTTTTGACAGGTAAACAGTGGTGCAACAGAAGTAGTGCTACTTAGCGTCCGGCGGCCTCGCGGCCAATGGTGTGAACGAAAGAGAGTCAAGATGGCGGCACAGAAGATCCGCATTCGACTTAAGTCGTATGACCACGAGGTCATCGACACTTCGGCTCGCAAAATCGTCGACACGGTAACTCGTGCCGGTGCGACCGTAGTTGGCCCAGTCCCTCTACCTACCGAGAAGAACGTGGTTTGTGTAATCCGTTCCCCTCACAAGTACAAGGACAGCCGCGAGCACTTCGAGATGCGCACCCACAAGCGTGTCATCGACATCATCGACCCAACTCCTAAGGCAGTTGATTCGTTGATGCGTCTCGACCTCCCTGCAGACGTCAACATCGAGATCAAGCTCTAAGGATCAAAATGTCTACCGAAAACAAGACTGTTAAGGGCCTGCTCGGCAAGAAGCTCGGCATGACCCAGATGTGGGACGAGAACAACAAGCTCGTGCCAATCACCGTTGTCGAGGCTGGCTCGAACATCGTGACCCAGATCAAGAACCTAGACACCGATGGCTACAACGCCATCCAGGTTGCCTACGGCGCTATCGAAGCCCGCAAGGTAAACCAGCCAAAGGCTGGCCACTTTGCCAAGGCTGGCGTGACCGCCCGCCGTCACCTCGCAGAAATCCGCACCGCTGACGCCTCGTCCTACGAAGTAGGCCAGGAGCTTGGTGTTGACCTGTTCGAGATTGGCGCTGACATCGACGTAGTTGGAACCAGCAAGGGTAAGGGCTTCGCCGGTCACATGAAGCGTCACGGCTTCTCGGGTGTCTCGGCTTCGCACGGTGCACACCGCAACCACCGTAAGCCTGGTTCGATTGGTGCAACCACTACCCCGGGACGCGTTTTCAAGGGAACTCGCATGGCCGGCCGTATGGGCTCCGACCGCGTGACCACCCTCAACCTCAAGCTGCACGGCGTTGACGCCGAGCGTGGCCTGCTGCTCATCAAGGGCGCAGTTCCAGGCAGCAAGGGTTCGCTCGTATTCGTACGCAACGCTGTCAAGAAGGGTGCGTAATTTAAATGACTTCAATCGAGATTCTCGACGTCCAGGGCAAGAAGGCCGGTTCTTACGACCTGCCAGCTGACCTGTTCGACGTCCAGACCAACGTTCCACTGATCCACCAGGTAGTTGTTGCTCAGCTGGCCGCTGCTCGTCAGGGCACCCAGAGCACCAAGCGCCACGGTGAGGTCTCCGGTACCGGTAAGAAGCCTTTCAAGCAGAAGGGAACCGGTCGCGCTCGTCAGGGTTCGCTCCGTGCTCCACAGATGCGCGGCGGTTGGGTCAGCCACGGTCCAAAGCCACGCACCTACGAGCAGCGCACCCCTAAGAAGATGATCGCCGCTGCACTCAAGGGTGCACTGAGCGACCGCGCTCGCGCAGGTCGTCTGCACGTAGTTGCTGAGTTCGCTCTCGGTGCTACCCCTTCGACCAAGGCTGCCGCTTCGTTCCTGGCTAACCTGACCTCGCGCCGCAACGTGCTGGTCGTGCTAGACCGCACCGATGAGGTCAGCTACCTGAGCCTGCGCAACCTGCAGAACGTTCACGTTCTGCCAGTTGACCAGCTCAACGCCTATGACGTTCTGCTCGCTGACGACGTGATCTTCACCAAGTCGGCCATGGACGCATTCGTTTCCGGCCCAGCCAAGGGCGCATCGGTCAAGGCCGTTGCCACCTCGGCAGAGGGTAACTAGGAGGAATCACCGTGAGTGCAATCAACAAAGACCCACGCGACATCATCATCAAGCCAATCGTGTCTGAGAAGAGCTACAGCCTGATCGACGAAGGTAAGTACACCTTCGAGGTCGACCCACGCTCGAACAAGACCGAAATCAAGCAGGCCATTGAACACATCTTCAAGGTCGAGGTTGCCAGCGTCAACACCCTGAACCGTCAGGGCAAGACTCGCCGCACCAAGTTTGGTTTGGGCAAGCGCAAGGATGTCAAGCGCGCAATCGTTACCCTCAAGTCCGGCTCAATCGACATCTTCACCAACGTCGGTTAACGGAAAGGCTAAGGAACTTACAAATGGCAATTCGCAAGTACAAGCCAACGACTCCTGGTCGTCGCGGTGCCTCGGTCTCTGACTTTGCAGAGATCACCCGCAGCACCCCAGAGAAGTCGCTGCTTCGCCCACTGTCGAAGACTGGTGGACGCAACTCGGCTGGCCGCGTGACCACCCGCCACATCGGTGGAGGACACAAGCGTCAGTACCGCGTCGTCGACTTCCGTCGCAACGACAAGGATGGCATTCCAGCTGTTGTAGCTCACATCGAGTACGACCCGAACCGTACCGCTCGCATCGCTCTGCTGCACTACGCAGACGGTGAGAAGCGCTACATCATCGCGCCGAACAAGCTGAAGCAGGGCGACCGCATCGAGCAGGGTCCAGGTGCCGACATCAAGCCTGGTAACGCACTGCCTCTCAAGAACATCCCAGTGGGTACCGTGGTTCACGCCATCGAGCTCAAGCCAGGCGCTGGCGCCAAGCTTGGTCGCTCGGCCGGAGCCTCGATTCGTCTGGTAGCCAAGGACGGCGCTTACGCGCAGCTGCGTCTACCATCGGGCGAAATCCGCAACGTCGACGCTCGCTGCCGCGCCACCGTAGGTGAAGTTGGTAACGCCGAGCAGTCGAACATCAACTGGGGTAAGGCTGGCCGTCTGCGCTGGAAGGGCGTTCGCCCAACCGTTCGTGGTGTTGCCATGAACCCAGTCGATCACCCACACGGTGGTGGTGAAGGCCGCACCTCTGGTGGTCGTCACCCAGTAACCCCATGGGGTCAGGCTGAGGGACGCACTCGTAAGCCAAACCTCCCAAGCGACAAGATGATTGTTCGCCGCCGTCCAAATGGCAAGAACCGCTAATAGGAGTCTGAACTAATGCCACGCAGTCTAAAGAAGGGTCCCTTCGTTGACGAGCACCTGCTCAAGAAGGTGCTCAAGCAGAACGAAGCGAACACCAAGAACGTGATCAAGACCTGGTCGCGTCGCTCGATGATCGTGCCAGCCATGCTCGGACACACCATCGCTGTGCACGACGGTCGCAAGCACATCCCGGTATTCATCACTGAGACCCTCGTTGGTCACAAGCTCGGTGAATTCGCCCCTACCCGCACCTTCCGTGGTCACGAGAAGGACGACAAGAAGGGTCGCCGCAAGTAAGCGGCGTCTCTTCAGACGAGAAAGGAAGAACCATGGAAGCAGTCGCCAAGGTGCGTCACATCCGTGTCACCCCGCAGAAGGCTCGCCGCGTCGTCAACCTGATCCGCGGAAAGCAGGCCTCCGAAGCCCTAGCAATCCTGAAGTTTGCACCTCAGGCTGCCAGCGAGCCGGTTTACAAGCTGGTTCAGTCGGCAGTTGCTAACGCCCGCGTGAAGGCAGACGCCAGCAACACCTACTTTTCAGAAGAAGACCTGGTTATCTCGGCAGCATTCGTTGACGAGGGAACCACTCTGAAGCGCTTCATGCCACGTGCTCAGGGACGCGCATTCCGCATCCTGAAGCGCACCAGCCACATCACCGTTGTGGTTGCTACCCCAGATGAGCTTGCCAAAAAGGCAGGCGCTCAGAAGGCGAGGAACAACTAATGGGTCAGAAAGTAAACCCATACGGTTTCCGACTTGGCGTAACCACCGACCACGTGTCGCGTTGGTTCGCTGACTCCACTAAGAAGGGTCAGCGCTACCAGGACTACGTAACCGAGGACATCAAGATCCGTCACCTGCTCACCAGTCGTCTCGACCGCGCAGGCGTTTCCCGCGTTGAGATCGAGCGCACCCGTGACCGCGTTCGCGTTGACATTCACACCGCCCGTCCGGGTCTCGTGATTGGTCGCCGTGGCGCCGAGGCCGAAGCTATCCGCGCCGACCTCGAGAAGCTCACCGCAAAGCAGATTCAGCTGAACATCCTCGAGGTCAAGAACCCAGAGATGGACGCCCAGCTGGTCGCCCAGGGTATCGCCGAGCAGCTCAACGCTCGTGTGGCTTTCCGCCGCGCGATGCGTAAGGGCATGCAGGGCGCTCTCCGTCAGGGTGCAAAGGGTATCCGTGTTCAGTGCTCGGGTCGTCTCGGTGGTGCCGAAATGTCGCGCACCGAGTTCTACCGTGAAGGCCGTGTACCACTGCACACCCTCCGCGCCAACATCGACTACGGCTTCTACGAGGCCAAGACCGTCTTCGGTCGCATCGGTGTGAAGGTTTGGATCTACAAGGGTGACATCACCAACAAGGAGCTCGCTCGTGAGCAGGCAAACGCAAAGCCTGTCCGCGGTGAGCGCAACGACCGCCCACGTCGCAACGCTGCCCCAGCCGCTGCTCCTGCAGCCGCCGAGCCAGTAGCTGCTGCAGCGGGAAGCGAGGCATAATCATGTTGATTCCACGTCGTGTAAAGCACCGCAAGCAGCACCACCCAAAGCGTTCGGGTGCAGCCACCGGTGGCACCAAGGTAACCTTCGGTGAGTTCGGCATTCAGGCCCTTACCCCTGCTTACGTGACCAACCGTCAGATCGAGTCCGCTCGTATCGCGATGACCCGTCACATCAAGCGTGGTGGAAAGGTTTGGATCAACATCTACCCAGACCGTCCATTGACCAAGAAGCCTGCCGAAACCCGCATGGGTTCCGGTAAGGGACACGTCGAGTGGTGGGTCGCAAACATCAAGCCTGGTCGCGTGATGTTCGAGGTTTCGGGCGTTAGCGAGCAGCTGGCACGTGAGGCAATGACTCGCGCAATCCACAAGCTGCCTCTCAAGGCTCGCATCATCAAGCGTGAAGAAGGTGACGCATAATGGCTATCGGTTCGAAGGACCTAACCACTACTGACCTCGACAAGATCGAGGATTCGGTGCTCATCGAAGAGCTGAAGAAGGCTAAGGAAGAGCTGTTCAACCTGCGCTTCCAGTCGGCCACCGGTCAGCTTGAGAGCCACGGACGACTGAAGGCTGTAAAGCGCGACATCGCCCGTATCTACACCATCATTCGTGAGCGCGAGCTCGGCATCCGTGCAGTTCCTGCAGTTGCCGCAGCTGCTCCTAAGGCCAAGAAGGCTGCCGCCGAGGCCGCCACCACCGAGGAGGCATAACCATGGCTGAGTCAAAGAAAGCTGCAGCAGCAGTGGCAGTTGAGACTGAGGCTCGCGGTTACCGCAAGACTCGTCGCGGCTACGTAGTCAGCGACAAGATGAACAAGACCATCGTGGTCGAGGTAGAGGACCGCGTAAAGCACCCGCTTTACGGCAAGGTTCTGCGTCGCAGCACCAAGGTCAAGGCTCACGACGAGCAGAACAGCGCCGGCATTGGCGACCTGGTTCTGATCGCCGAGACCCGTCCACTTTCGGCCACCAAGAACTGGCGCCTCGTCGAGATTCTCGAGAAGGCCAAGTAAACCCTCAGGGAGCTTCGCAAGAAGCTACACCCTTTACTAAGGAGTAAAAGTGATTCAGCAGGAGTCCAGACTCAAGGTTGCCGACAACACCGGCGCCAAGGAGCTGTTGACCATCCGCGTGCTCGGCGGTTCGACCCGTCGTTTCGCGGGTCTGGGTGACATCATCGTCGCCACGGTCAAAGACGCCATCCCTGGCGGAAACGTCAAAAAGGGTGATGTGGTCAAGGCCGTGATCGTTCGCACGGTCAAGGAGACCCGCCGTCCAGATGGTTCGTACATCAAGTTCGACGAAAACGCAGCAGTGATCATCAAGAATGACGGCGAGCCACGCGGCACCCGCATCTTCGGCCCAGTCGGCCGTGAGCTTCGCGACAAGAAGTTCATGAAGATCATCTCGCTAGCACCGGAGGTTATCTAATCATGGCAAGCATTAAGAAGGGCGACCTGGTTGTTGTAATCAGCGGCGCAAAGCAGGAGCGCGGCGGCGACCGCGGCAAGACCGGCAAGGTTCTCAGCATCAACAAGGAGACCAACCGAGTTGTCGTGGAGGGTGTCAACCTCGTTACCAAGCACACCAAGGTTGGCCAGACCGACCGCGGTACCAAGACTGGTGGAATCGAGACCGCTGAGGCTTCGATCCACATCTCGAACGTGGCTCTAATCGACCCACAGACCAAGAAGCCAACCCGCATCGGTGCTCGTCTCGAGACCGTCACGAAGAACGGTGTCGCAAAGACCGTCCGCGTGCGCGTTGCCAAGAAGTCAGGTAAGGACATCTAATGACTGACGCCGCTGTAAAGGCTCCAGCCAAGAAGGCTGCCAAGGCCGCTGCCCCTGCCGGTCGCACCCTGCCACGTCTGCAGGCTAAGTACCGTGCCGAGATCATCGAAGCCCTCACCAAGGAGTTCGGTTTCTCGAACCCACACCAGGTTCCTAAGTTGACCAAGATTGTCGTCAACATGGGTGTTGGTGAAGCCGCCAAGGATGGAAAGCTCATCGAGCACGCCATCAAGGACCTCACCGCCATCACCGGTCAGAAGCCAATGGTGAACAAGGCTCGCAAGTCGATCGCACAGTTCAAGCTGCGCGAGGGCCAGGCCATCGGTGCGCACGTCACTCTCCGCGGTGACCGCATGTGGGAGTTCCTCGACCGTCTACTCAGCTTGGCCCTGCCACGTATCCGCGACTTCCGCGGCCTCAACGGCAACCAGTTCGACGGCAACGGAAACTACACCTTCGGCCTAACCGAGCAGACCATGTTCCACGAGATCAACCAGGATGCCATCGACCGCCCACGCGGTATGGACATCACGGTTGTGACCACCGCAAAGAACAACGAGGAAGGCAAGGCGCTACTAGTAGCACTTGGCTTCCCATTCAAGACCAACTAATAAATCGGTAAGGTCCAGAGGCCTGAAAGCCAACTGGAAACCTCCGAGAAAGGCGCAACACCAATGACAATGACAGATCCGGTCGCAGACTTTCTGACCCGGCTGCGCAATGCCAACTCTGCGTACCACGAGACCATCAGCCTGCCTTACAGCAAGCTGAAGGGAAACATCGCAGAGATCCTCAAGTCTGAGGGTTACATTGCCAGTTTTGCAGTCAAAGAAGCCGAAGTCGGCAAGACCCTGACTGTAGACCTCAAGTACGGCCCAAACCGCGAGCGTTCAATCGCCGGTATCAAGCGCGTATCTAAGCCAGGTCTCCGCGTTTACGCGAAGTCGAACGAGCTACCTCGCGTGCTCGGCGGACTCGGTATCGCAATCCTGTCCACCTCGAGCGGTCTGCTGACCGATCGCCAGGCTGCCAAGAAGGGAGTAGGCGGAGAAGTTATCGCCTACGTTTGGTAATCACAGATGTCGCGTATTGGTAAGTTGCCGATTCCGGTTCCATCCGGCGTCGAGGTAAAGATCGACGGCAGCAACGTTTCAGTCAAGGGCCCTAAGGGTTCGCTGAGCCACGTTGTAGCCGCCCCAATCCAGGTTGCCCTCGAAGAAGGCACCATCGTAGTAACCCGTCCAGACGACGAGCGCGTTTCGCGTTCGCTCCACGGCCTGACCCGTACCCTGATCAACAACCTCATCGTTGGTGTCACTCAGGGTTACACCAAGGGCCTCGAGATCGTTGGTACCGGTTACCGTGTAACCGCGAAGGGCTCGGACATCGAGTTCGCTCTCGGTTACTCGCACCCAATCCTGGTGAAGGCTCCTGCGGGAATCACCTTCACCGTCGAAGGAAACACCAAGCTCACCGTTTCGGGCATCGACAAGCAGGCTGTTGGTGAGGTTGCTGCAAACCTCCGTAAGCTGCGCAAGCCGGAACCATACAAGGGCAAGGGCGTTCGTTACGCCGGCGAAGTTGTTCGTCGCAAGGCCGGAAAGTCTGGTAAGTAAGCATGTCACTCACTCAGAAGTCGCGCGGTAAGAGCAAGTCTGCCGCCCGTACCCGTCGTCACCTCCGTCTTCGCAAGAAGGTTGTTGGTACCGCGGTTCGCCCACGTCTGGTGGTAACCCGTTCGGCCCGCCACGTATTCGTCCAGCTCGTTGACGACAGCAAGGGTCTGACCCTGGTTTCGGCATCGACCATGGAAAAAGATTTCCGCGCCATGTCGGCCACTAAGACCGACAAGTCAAAGGCCATCGGTGAATTGGTTGCAAAGCGCGCCAAGGATGCCGGTATCTCCGAGGTCGTCTTCGACCGCGGCGGAAACAAGTATGCAGGTCGCGTAGCCGCTATTGCGGACGGCGCTCGTGAAGGCGGGCTGGTCCTCTAATGGCTGAGAACAAGGAGCAAGAGTTGACCACTGAGGCAACTGAAGCAGCAACCGCGGTTGCAACCGAGACCGTAGAGTCGACCGAGCGCGAAGCCCGTCGTGGTTCGCGTGAGCGCGGCCCACGCAACGAGCGTCGCGACCGCGAAGACAACAAGAGCCCATTCCTGGAGCGCGTGGTTACTATCAACCGCGTATCCAAGGTGGTCAAGGGTGGTCGTCGCTTTAGCTTCACCGCGCTCGTAGTTGTCGGTGACGGCAACGGAACCGTTGGCGTAGGCTACGGCAAGTCCAAGGAAGTTCCATCGGCGATCGCCAAGGGTGTAGAAGAGGCTAAGAAGAACTTCTTCCGCGTCCCTCGCGTCTCGAGCACGATCCCTCACCCAGTTCAGGGTGAAGCAGCAGCCGGTGTGGTTCTACTTCGTCCAGCCGCAGCGGGTACCGGAGTTATCGCCGGTGGTCCAGTTCGCGCCGTACTGGAGTGTGCCGGAATTCACGACGTGCTGAGCAAGTCGCTCGGTTCTTCCAACACCCTAAACATCGTTCACGCCACCGTGGATGCTCTGCGTCGCTTGGAAGAGCCACGCGATGTAGCAGCCCGTCGTGGCCTATCGCTCGAGGAAGTAGCCCCTGCGGGTCTTCTGAAGGCAGAGACTAAGGCAGGTGCCTAATGGCCGCGCGTCTAAAGGTAACCCAGATTAAGAGTGAAATCGGTGGCAAGCCGAACCAGCGCGAGACTCTGCGCACCCTCGGTCTGAAGCGAATTGGCGACATCGTCGTCAAGGATGACAGCCAGGTTGTGCGCGGTATGGTCCGTGCGGTAGCCCACCTTGTAAAGGTTGAGGAGATCAACTAATGGCCGAAGAAAAGAAGCCAGCAGCGAAGGCTGCTGCTAAGCCAGCCGCCGAGAAGAAGCCAGCTGCCGCCAAGGCCGCTGCTCCAAAGGCCGCTGCCGAGAAGAAGCCTGCCGCTGCTAAGCCAGCTGCTGCACCGAAGGCTGCTGCCAAGCCAGCCGCCGAGAAGAAGCCTGCCGCCGCTAAGGCTGCCGCAGCTCCTAAGGCTGCTGCCCCTAAGGCTGAGGCTGCTGCTAAGCCAGCTGCCGCACCGAAGGCCGCACCGAAGGCTGCTGCGAAGAAGGACGCTAACGAGGAGAAGGTTCAGGTTCTGAAGCTTCACCACCTGCGCCCTGCTCCAGGTTCGAAGAAGGAGCGCACCCGCGTTGGTCGTGGTGAGGCTTCGAAGGGTAAGACCGCCGGTCGCGGTACCAAGGGTACCAAGGCTCGTTACCAGGTTCGCCCAGGCTTCGAGGGTGGTGGTGTGCGTCTCGTAATGCGCACTCCTAAGCTCCGCGGCTTCAAGAACCCATTCCGCGTGGAATACCAGGTCGTGAACCTCGAGAAGCTTGCCGAGCTCTACCCAGCCGGCGGTAACGTAACCGTTGCCGACCTAGTTTCCAAGGGCGCTGTTCGCAAGAACGAGCTCGTCAAGGTTCTTGGCAACGGTGACATCTCGGTTAAACTGAGCGTTAGTGTCGACAAGGTCTCGCGCTCTGCAGCCGAGAAGATTGTCGCCGCTGGTGGCTCTATCAACGAGTAGTCACTACTAGACCAACCTGACTCAACCGGAGGCCTAAGTTGCTAAGTGCCATCATTCGCGTATTCCGTACCCCGGATCTACGCACCAAACTTGCTTTCACCCTGTTCATCGTGGCTATCTACCGCCTGGGCTCGTTCATCCCTTCACCTTTGGTGAACTACGCGAATGTCCAGCAGTGTATTAAGCAGAACCAGCAGACCAGCGGTCTGTATGAACTCGTGAACCTGTTTAGTGGTGGCGCTTTGCTGCAGCTTTCCATCTTTGCGCTGGGAATCATGCCGTATATCACGGCTTCGATCATCGTGCAGTTGCTTCGAGTTGTGATTCCGCGCTTCGAGACCCTCCACAAGGAGGGCCAGAGCGGCCAGGCAAAACTTACCCAGTACACCCGTTACCTGACCATTGCACTCGGTGTGCTTCAGTCGACCACGCTGGTTGCTGTTGCTAACCAGGGCGCACTGTTCGGCCAGAACTGTGTGCTGCCAGTTATCCGCGACAACACCTGGGTTGGAATCTCGCTCATGGTTCTCACCATGACCGCAGGTACCGGTCTGATCATGTGGATGGGTGAGCTCATCACCGAGCGCGGTGTCGGTAACGGTATGTCGCTGCTTATCTTCACCTCGATTGCCTCGGGCTTCCCACAGAGCCTGCTGCAGATCAACGAGACCAAGAACACCGAGACCCTGCTTGCAGTGCTTGCCATCGGAGTTGTAATCGTCGGTCTGGTCATCCTGGTGGAGCAGTCGCAGCGCCGCATTCCGGTGCAGTACGCCAAGCGCATGGTTGGTCGCCGCGAATACGGCGGACAGAGCACCTACATTCCAATCAAGGTCAACATGGCCGGTGTGGTTCCAGTTATCTTCGCTTCGAGCTTGCTGTACCTACCTGCTCTGATTGCGCAGTTCAACCAGCCAGACGCCGAGACCGGACAGGTCGCAGACTGGGTCAACTGGGTTTCGACCTACCTGACCAAGGGTGACCACCCGCTGTACATGGCGCTCTACTTCCTGCTCATCTTCGGATTCACCTACTTCTATGTAGCGATCACCTTCAACCCTGAAGAGGTCGCCGATGACATGAAGCGTTACGGCGGATTCATTCCGGGTATCCGTGCCGGTCGTCCGACCATGGAGTACCTGGAGTACGTTCTCAGCCGAATCACCTTCCCGGGCGCGCTTTACCTGGGTCTGATTGCACTGATTCCGCTGGCGGCCTTCAGCCTGCTCGGCACCAGCCAGAACTTCCCGTTCGGTGGTACCTCGATCCTCATCATCGTTGGTGTGGGACTTGAAACCGTCAAGCAGATCAGCGCACAGATGCAGCAGCGCAACTACGAGGGCCTCCTCAAGTGACCCAGCTTCTTCTAATCGGCGCTCCTGGCGCGGGTAAGGGGACTCAGGCGGAGCGGTTAGCGGAACACTTCGGTATCCCAGCCATCTCGACGGGTGACATTTTTCGCTACAACGTGAAAAACGAAACCGAGTTGGGAAAGCTCGCCAAGGGTTTCATGGACCGCGGCGAATATGTGCCAGACACCTTGACGAATGACCTGGTTCGCGACCGCCTGTCGCACGACGATGCCCAGTCAGGGTTTCTCCTGGATGGTTACCCTCGCACCGCCGACCAGGTTCGCGAACTCGACAGCATCCTCGACGGCCAGGACCGCGAGCTTTCTGCAGTCGTTCAGCTTCTAGCCGACACCGATGAAGTGGTGCGTCGACTCCTCAACCGTGCGATCGAGCAGGGTAGAGCGGATGACACCGAAGAAGTGATTCGTCGTCGTCTGGACATTTACGACGAGCAGACTGCTCCCTTGGTAAGCATTTACGCCCAGCGCGGCATGGTGATTGCCATCGATGGTCTGGGTGGCGTTGAAGAAGTTACGGGCCGCATCCTCGAGGCTTTGGCGGCTCGCGGCATCGAAGTAATCTAGCCCGATGGCTCGTCAAGATTTCGAGCTGAAGAGCGACGAGCAAATCCTGCTCATGCGCCGCGCGGGTCTAATTACCGCAGCTGCGCTCGCCGCCGTAAAGGATGCCATTCGCCCTGGCGTTAGCACTCTAGAACTCGATCAAATCGCAAACGCCACGATTGAGTCGATGGGCGCGAAGAGCAACTTCCAACTGGTGCCCGGCTACCACCACACCATCTGCGCTTCCATCAACGATGAGATCGTCCACGGCATCCCGAGCGCGGAGCGCATCCTGCAACCCGGTGACATCATCAGCATCGATGCCGGAGCCATCATCGATGGCTGGAACGGCGACAGCGCGATCACGGTTGTGGTTCCGGGCGGAGACCCTCAGCTCACCGCTAATCGCGAACGACTTAGCCGCGTTACCGAGGGCTCGCTTTGGCGCGGAATCGCGGCGCTGGCCACCGGCAAGAACCTCAACGATGTGGGAATTGCGATCGAAAAGTACGTCAATTCTCAGGGCAAGTTTGGAATTCTCGAGGAGTACGTTGGCCACGGTATCGGCCGAAGCATGCATGAGGACCCGCCGGTTTTCAACTACGCGGTTCGCGGGGCGACCCCAAAGATTATGCCGGGGCTCGTGGTTGCAATTGAACCGATGGTTACCGCCGGAAGTGAGCGGACCAAGGTTTTGAGCGACGACTGGACGGTTTCAACCGTCGACCGCTCCGATGCCAGCCACTGGGAGCACAGCATTGCGGTACACAGCGGTGGTATCTGGGTGCTGACCGCTCCCGATGGTGGAGCCGCGGAGTTGGCAAAACTCGGAGTGACCGTCGCACCGCTCGGCGACTAGAAAATTGCCGACAAAAACAATTACCAATATCTCAGCGATTCGTCTAGGATTGAACTTCGGTGTTTCCGAACGAAAATCCCAAAAATTTTTTGGCGGGCATTTGCGTGCCTGTGAAGCATCGCGAACCAGCAGATAAGTGAGTTTATGGCTAACAAAGACGGTGTCATCGAGATCGAAGGCAGTGTTGTAGAAGCTCTTCCAAACGCAATGTTCCGCGTAGAGCTGACCAACGGGCACAAGGTTTTGGCACACATCTCCGGCAAGATGCGCCAGCACTACATTCGCATCCTCCCCGAAGACCGCGTCATTGTCGAGCTGAGCACCTACGACCTAACTCGTGGGCGCATCATTTATCGCTACAAATAAAGCTTTGCGATTAGTCCAGCTGGCTAGTTGCTAAACCCAGGCTCTTTGGAGCCCCGAACAGAAGTAGTAAGACATGAAGGTTAACCCAAGCGTCAAGAAGATTTGCGACAAGTGCAAGGTCATTCGTCGCCACGGTCGCGTCATGGTTATCTGCGAGAACCCACGCCACAAGCAGCGTCAGGGCTAATCAAGCTTTTACCCCACACAACTGAATAAAAAACACAAGGCAACCCCCAAGTTCTTCGGCTAGTTTCTCAGCCAAAGAACCGGCACCCCGAGTTGAAGGCTCGGGCCCGGTGGCCACATCGGGGTGGGGCTGCTGCAGACCTTCATGAAATAACAGGAGAAATCCAATGGCACGTATTGCCGGCGTTGACATTCCTCGCGAGAAGCGCGTGGAAATCGCTCTAACTTACATCTACGGCGTTGGCCGCACTCGTTCGGTGAAGATTCTCACCGACACTGCGATCGACAAGAACATCCGAGTCAAGGACCTAACCGACGACCAGCTCGTCGCAATCCGTGACTACATCGAAGGTAACTACAAGGTTGAGGGTGACCTCCGCCGCGACGTAGCAGCAGACATCCGCCGCAAGGTTGAGATCGGTAGCTACGAGGGTCTGCGTCACCGCAAGGGCCTCCCAGTTCGTGGTCAGCGCACCAAGACCAACGCTCGTACTCGCAAGGGTCCAAAGCGCACCGTAGCCGGCAAGAAGAAGGCAGCACGCAAGTAGCCGATAGGCCTCGCGTAGCGCAGAAAGATTTAGGAGAAACCACAACATGGCAGCACCAAAGAAGCAGGTTGCAGCGGGTTCGCGCAAGCCTCGCCGCAAGGAAAAGAAGAACGTTACCGTGGGCCAGGCTCACATCAAGAGCACGTTCAACAACACCATCGTTTCGATCACCGATGCAACCGGAGCAGTAATCTCCTGGTCGTCTTCGGGTGACGTTGGCTTCAAGGGTTCGCGTAAGTCGACCCCGTTCGCAGCCCAGCTGGCAGCCGAGTCGGCAGCCCGCAAGGCTCAGGAGCACGGCCTCAAGAAGGTTGACGTTTTCGTGAAGGGCCCAGGCTCTGGTCGCGAGACCGCAATCCGTTCGCTTCAGGCAGCTGGCCTCGAGGTTGGATCGATTTCGGACGTAACCCCTCAGGCACACAACGGCTGCCGCCCTCCAAAGCGTCGCCGCGTCTAAGTTCCACAAGTCTCGGGTGGGTGCTGGCTCAATTGGCTGGCACCCGCCAACAAACCCTTAAAACTGAATACGCTGCGCAGTGGCCACTGTGTAGCAAACCAGAAATAGGCGTCATATAGCGGATGCCTGCCGAAAGGAAACAACGTGCTCATTGCACAGCGCCCAACCCTTACCGAAGAAACTCTGGAAACTAACCGTTCACGCTTCGTGCTTGAGCCACTGGAGCCTGGTTTCGGTTACACCCTAGGAAACTCCCTTCGCCGTACCCTGCTCTCCAGCATTCCTGGTGCAGCGGTTACCAACATTCGTATCGAAGGTGTTCCTCACGAATTCAGCACCATCGAAGGCGTTAAAGAAGACGTCACCGAGATCATCCTGAACATCAAGGAGCTCGTGGTCTCTTCGGAGAACGACGAGCCAGTGGTTGCTCGCCTGGTCAAGAACGGCGCTGGCGTTGCCACCGCTGCCGACATCACCCTGCCTGCAGGCGTTGAGGTTCACAACCCAGACCTGGTGATTGCTAACCTGACCGCCAAGGCAAAGCTCGACATCCAGTTCAGCATCGAGCGTGGCCGCGGCTACGTTCAGGCATCGTTGAACCGCAACCCAGATGCCGAAGCCGGCGTCATCCCAGTTGACTCGATCTACTCTCCTGTTCTCAAGGTTTCGTACCGCGTTGAGGCAACTCGTGCCGGTGAGTTCACCAACTTCGACAAGCTAATCGTCGACGTTGAGACCAAGCCTTCGACCACCCCGCGTGACGCCATCGCTTCGGCTGGTATCACCCTGGTGAACCTGTTCAGCCTGGCAAAGGACCTGAACAAGGAAGCCGAAGGTATTGAGATTGGTCCAGCACCGGTTGAGGTTGGCCTGGCTCCAGAGCTGGCAACCCCAATCGAGGACCTCGACCTGACCGTGCGCAGCTACAACTGCCTCAAGCGCGAAGGCATCAACACCGTTAGCGAACTGATTGCCCTTTCGGAAGACCAGCTGATGAACATCCGCAACTTCGGAAGCAAGTCGGTTGACGAGGTTCGCGACAAGTTGAAGTCGATGGGACTCAAGTTCAAGGACGCAGTTCCTGGCTTTGATGCCGCATACTTCTCGGCCTACGACGCAGACGACCAGGCCTAGTCTTTAGAAAGTCATTAGGAGAAAACAATGCCAGCACCAACTAAGGGTCCACGCCTCGGAGGCGGCCCAGCACACGAGCGCCTGCTGCTCAACAACATGGCTAGCTCGCTGTTCCAGCACAAGCGCATCACCACCACCGAGACCAAGGCAAAGCGTCTTCGTGCCGTGGCTGAGCGTCTGGTGACCTTTGCAAAGCGCGGAGACCTCGCAAGCCGTCGTCGCGTCCTTCAGCAGATCACCGACAAGGGTGTAGTCCACGAGCTGTTCACCAACATCGCACCTCAGGTTGCCGACCGCCAGGGTGGTTACACCCGCATCGTCAAGCTGGGCTACCGCAAGGGTGACAACGCTCCGATGGCCATGATTGAGCTAGTTCTTGACCCAGTGGTTGCAAAGCCATCGGTCAACAAGACCAAGCTGACCAACGATGTCAAGGGCGCCGGCGCGGCAGTCGTAGCTGCATCGGCTGCAGCCGCCGCCACCGTCGATGAGGCCGTGGCCGAAGAGGCAGTAGTTGCAGATGCAGTTGTCGAAGAGGCGGTTGTAGAGGCTCCAGTTGAAGAAACTGCTACCGAAGCACCGGCAGAAGCACCGGCAGAGGCACCAGCAGACGCAGCAGATGCAGTAGAGGCCGCCGAGGTCCCAGCTGCAGACGCATCGGGCGACGCTGGATCGGGCGAGTAATACTCGTTCCCGTAAGCCAGTAAAGCCAAGGCTTAGCATGAATCAACCCACCAACCCAGTTGGTGGGTTGATTCGTTTAAGGGTTGACCTCGCCTACGACGGAACCGACTTCAGCGGCTGGGCCAAGCAGCCTGGGTTGAGGACCGTGCAGGGCGAAATCCTGACCGCGCTCGAGCGAATCTTCGACACCGACAGTGAAGACTTCGGGTTGACGGTGGCGGGCCGCACCGATGCCGGTGTGCACGCTCAAGCCCAGGTTGCGCACCTAGACCTGAGCGAGCGGCAGTTCGCTCGACTTGGCCGCCACAACCAGCCCACAGAGCGACTTGAAAAGTTGGCGTATCGGCTGAACTCGCTGCTGCCGAGTGATGTCCGCATCAATGAGTTGACCGAAGCGCCAGAGGGCTTCGATGCTCGCTTCGCGGCCACCAGTCGTCGCTACGTCTACCGGATCGCCGACCGGGCATCGGTGAAGGACCCGCTGGAAGCCCGCTTCACGCTCTGGGTGAATCAGGAGCTTGACCTGCCCAAGATGCAGCAGGCGGCTAGCTTGCTGATTGGGCTGCACGATTTCGCGGCGTTCTGCAAGCCTCGTGAGTTCAGCACCACAATTCGTACCCTCCGATTCGTCGAAGTGCGCCGGGTATACGGTCGCGGTGGGGTCATCGAAGTTGAACTGCTGGCAGACGCCTTCTGTCACAACATGGTGCGCTCCATCGTCGGTGCACTCATCGCGGTTGGAGACGGGAGAGCCGAACCCGAGGACATCCGCCAGCGCCTGGATAGCGCCAGTCGCAGCGGCTCGTTCAAGGTGGTTTCCCCGCACGGACTTTCGCTGACCGAGATTGGTTACCCTCCAGCCAAGCAAATGGCTGCTCAGGTGGCACAGGCAAAGGCACTGCGGTCGCTCGAAGATGAAGAAGTGCTCTAAAAAGCGAAAATAGGGGTTTGACCAGCGCGCCTAACAGCGGGTAGGATTGACCCTTGGTATTGGCAGGCTAATCAGCTTCGTCAATGTGAAAACTTGGATCCCCAGAAAGCTCTTGCTTCAAGCGCGGATTCATTTCAATCCGACACAGAAACAGAAGGCAATTTAGCGTGCGTACTTACTCACCAAAGGCTCACGAGCTGTCCCACCAGTGGCTCATCATCGATGCCACCGATGTCGTCCTGGGACGCCTAGCCACCCACGCAGCCACCCTGCTGCGCGGCAAGCACAAGCCAACCTTTGCTCCTCACATGGACAACGGCGACTTCGTGATCATCATCAACGCCGACAAGGTTGCACTGACCGGTTCGAAGTTGGCCCAGAAGAAGGCTTACCGCCACTCGGGTTACCCAGGTGGTCTTACCGCTACCACTTATAGCGAGTTCCTCGAGAAGAGCCCAGAGAAGGCAGTCGAGAAGGCTATCCGTGGCATGCTGCCAAAGAACTCGCTCGGTCGCGACCAGCTGGCCAAGCTCAAGGTTTACGCGGGCGCCGAGCACCCACACGCTGCTCAGCAGCCAAAGCCGTTCATCATCGACCAGGTCGCTCAGTAGTAGCGCAAGCCTAGAAGCAAGGAAATTTTCGTGGCTAAGAAAGACGTAGTAGAAGAAGTTGTAGCAGCTCCTGAGAGCTACACCACCGAGACCCCAGCTGCCAAGGCTGCACCCGCAGCTAAGGTTGCTCGCGGCCCACTCACCGTTCCAGGCGCTGGAACCGGTCGCCGCAAGGAGGCCGTTGCCCGCGTTCGTCTGGTACCAGGTACCGGTGTCATCAAGGTGAACGGCCGTACCCTCGAGGACTACTTCCCAAACAAGCTGCACCAGCAGCTCATCACCGACCCTTTCACCGTGCTTGACCTCAAGGGCAGCTACGACGTAATCGCTCGCCTGAGCGGTGGCGGTTCGGCTGGCCAGGCTGGCGCACTTCGTCTGGGCATTGCTCGCGCACTCAACGAGATCGACCGCGACAACAACCGCCCTGCTCTGAAGAAGGCTGGCTTCCTGAGCCGCGACGCTCGCGTCATCGAGCGCAAGAAGGCCGGTCTCAAGAAGGCCCGCAAGGCTTCGCAGTTCAGCAAGCGCTAAACCTTTCAGGTTTGGCCCTTCGCTAGGCTCTTCGCATGGCACGCCTATTTGGCACCGATGGAGTCCGTGGTCTCGCAAATCGCGATGTAACCGTGGAACTCGCACTGCAGTTGGCTCAGGCCGCTGCAAAGGTGCTTGGCGAACAGGCGAGAGCCAATGGCACTAGACCAAGAGCCGTAATCGGCCGCGACCCCCGAATCTCTGGTGAGTTCATCAGTGCAGCAGTAGCTGCCGGACTCTCCAGTTCGGGGGTTGACGTTTTTGACGCGGGTGTTTTGCCCACCCCTGCCACCGCGTACCTAACCGCCGACCTCGACGCCGATTTCGGTGTGATGATCAGCGCAAGTCACAACCCAGCGGCCGACAACGGAATCAAGTTCTTCGCACGCGGTGGCCACAAGTTGGCTGACTCGGTTGAGGACAGCATCGAAGCCGCGATGTCAGGCAAAAAGCTCGCTCCACTCGGCAGCGGAGTCGGTCACATCACCCGCTTCGCCGACGCCGAAGACCGCTACTTGGTGCACCTGCTCAAGAGCATGCCGAACCGCATCGACGGACTGCGCGTGGTGCTCGACTGCGCTCACGGTGCTGCCGCGGGAGTTGCTCCCGAGGTGTTCCGCGATGCCGGGGCACTCGTCCAGGTAATCGGCGCGGAACCCGACGGTCTCAACATCAACCTCGGCTACGGCTCAACCCACCTGAGCGCTCTTCAAGCCGCCGTGATCGAGAGCGGAGCCCACCTGGGTCTGGCCTTCGATGGCGATGCCGACCGCTGCTTGGCGGTGGACCACACCGGCGAGACCGTGGATGGCGACCAGCTCATGGCAATCCTCGCGCTCAGCGCCAAGGCACGTGGACAACTTGCCCGCAACACCCTGGTTGCCACCGTGATGAGCAACCTGGGCTTGAAAGTCGCCATGCGCGAAGCCGGCATCGACATGCTCGAGACCAAGGTGGGCGACCGCTACGTGCTCGAGGAGATGCGCAACGGCGGCTACACCCTCGGAGGTGAGCAGAGCGGCCACATCATATTCAGCCAATTCGCCACCACGGGCGACGGTATCCTCACCGGCCTGCAGTTGATGGCCGAGATGAAGCGCACCGGCAAGAACCTCAACGAACTCACCAACGTCATGCAGACCTTCCCACAGGTGCTGGTAAACGTTCCGAACGTGGACAAAACCAAGGCAACCACCGATGCCGAGATCGCGGCTCTGGTCAAGCAGGCCGAGACCGAACTCGAGGGAACCGGTCGGGTGTTGCTCCGCGCGAGCGGAACCGAGGCCCTGGTCAGAGTCATGGTTGAGGCCGCCGATGAGGGCACCGCCCAGAGCTGGGCCGACCGCATCGCGCGCCTGGTCGAGCAGCGCCTTGCGTTGTAACTAGATCTTGCGAAGTAGCACGCTTTGAACCGCGTGGTTTGCGCCCTTTTTCAACACCAGCGTCGCGCGCGAGCGCGTGGGCAAAATGTTCTCGGTAAGGTTCGGCAGGTTGATGGTGGACCAAACCTATTTTGCCCTGGCGAGG
>JACCDQ010782494.1_pt1 | contig 23313 bp, 44 predicted proteins | sample 7446031 | NCBI WGS metagenome assembly JACCDQ01 (sample SAMN15323442, study PRJNA562643) | freshwater metagenome | isolation source: river surface water | place: USA:Blue River Watershed | collected 2017-08-17 | reverse complement strand
TTAAATTAACAACTCTGGGTGAGATTTCTTCAGTTCATTGATCAATTCTTCATTTCGTCTAAGTCGTTGGTATTCACTAATGAACTCCTGTGATTCTTTTTCTGATGCCTTCTCCCAACGGATATCCCAGTCTCCCGGGTATCCTGTTGGGTAGCGATTCTTCTTCATTAAAACCATTCCTAGGAATGTCTTTTTAAAGTAGAAGTTCATACGCATTATACACCGATTGTCTTAGCACGGCCAGCTTTTAGAACTTTACTAATACCGTCTTCTTTCAAGTACGGCATTGTAGCTGTTGTGATGCGTGTGTTCAATCGTTTTGCAATTTCAGAACCAAGTTCAGCTGGAAGAACTTCATGAGCTGTAAAAAGAGCGTTGAAGTCTTCTTCATTTAGTTCATTATCTTTCCAGATATCTAGTGCTTCTTTCTTATCAAGATGTCGTAGTTCAAGAATATCAAATAAGCGACCTTTGCGAAGTAACGCACTATCAATGTCATCGTATTTCTGGTTAGTAGTAATGATGAATTTTGTTTTGTGCTTCTCAACGCCATCCGTAAAGCTTAAGAACTGATTTAAGAAATCATTTTTCTTTTGATCTTCAGAAGAAGTTACTTCAGAATCACGTTTAGTCAACATGTAATCCAAGTCATCGATGATACAGAAATCAGCATCATGTTTTTCGAGTTCACGCCAGAATTTATCATTAACCAACACGTCTGTACTCTTAACATACACGACGGTGATGAATTGATTATCTAATGCAGGATTCTCTTTAAGTTTATCGTAAGGCAATTTGTCTGGATTCTTAAATGCGTGCTTTAGAGCAAGCGTACTCATCTTTGATTTACCAAGGCCAGGTTCGCCAACCAACAAGAGGATATTCTCTGAACCAGTGAAGAACTGATCAAACATAATCTGTGTATTGATGTATGGGTAGTACTTATCAGAGATATAGTTCAATTCTTCGAACTTGATTTGCTTTGTGTTATCATCAAGAATGTTGTTATTGATAAAGTACGAATGCATGAACAAATCAATTGACTCATCGGCATCTTCATATTTGATAACTGCTTGCCAAACGGCATTACAAATTTCTTCTGATTGGCAGCACAGGGTGCCGTAAACATCAACAGAATTACCACGAACGTACATACGAATCTTGTCGCCAAGAAGCTTTTTGTACATACTGTTCTTGTTTCGGCTGTAATCGTATTCCTTAATGGAAGGATCAATTACCATCAAGTCTTTAACAAATAATTTGAATTCGTGAGACTTTTGAGCAAAATCTTCAATTGGAAATAGAAAGCCTTCCTCAATATCACGCTGATATTGAACTGCTTCGTCAATTGTAATCTCGTCTGTTTGGTGGGTAATCGTTAGTTGAGGTTTAATCATTTAGTTTCCTTTTTTCTTTGGCGGTTGAGCCTTTGGTTTTTGTTGTTCTTCTTTATAGGATTCAACGCCAACTTTCACCAACAGTCCTAAGAGTGTTGCTAGTGAGATTGGCCAAAACAAACTTTGTACTACATCGTCCATTGTCGTTTGCTTGCCAAAATAGCCAGCAAGCACAGCATTAACGATTAGAACGCAAAATGCGACAATAAAATAGAATGTAACCATTGATAAAATTTCCATTTATACTCCTTTTAATTTATGCACACGGCATTGACTTTAACTTTTGGGTAATTGTTGACGAATTTTACAAGTTCATCTGTATCACCATCGGTAAATTTGCATGCAGAAGGTTCATATCGACACTTCTCATAACTATTCCCTTCACTATCGGATGCGTAGATAACATCGACATCGCCATGTTTTGCCAACAGCACTTCAAGTTTAGCAATGTACTCTTTCAGTTTCATGATTTCACCTTCATAAGTTCAGTAAGGCATGCTGCCAAGTTTAAGTTTTTGTCACGAACAGAATCAGACATATGCTGATACTTAGCAATCGTAATCACAACCGTTGGATAATGTTGTGGTTGGAAATACTTTGCTGCATTGTTGTACAAGAACGTGTACATGTTATCTGGGCCGTTGAGTTTGTTGACCTCGGTGATCATTTCAGTGTATGAATTAGGATTTACCCATTGCATAACTTTATCGAAAACGTTTACGTCGTCAAGTTCGCTTTCGGAGACTTTAAATTCTCCATCTTTGGAGTACTTTTGCAAAGCGCCGACCATTGACCGTATGCGAGGATAGTAAGTATTAATAATAGGAACAAGCGCTTTCGGGTCATACTGAACTTTCTCATTTTCTAAAATAAACTTCAACCGACCAAAGATCGGCTTGATCATTTCTTCTTTGCTGAATGTGTTAAAGTCATACACTTCAAGGCGATCCAACAACGGTTGAATAATCTTTTCTTTGTAGTTACCTGTGAAGATGAATCGGCAGTTCGCTGAGAATTCATCAATGAATCCACGGAATGCAGCTTGGCCATCTTTAGAGAAGTGATCAAACTCATCCATAACAACAATCTTAATGTTGTCATCAAAGCTTGATTGAGACGCAAACTTACCGACCTTACCACGAAGAACGTCGATACCTTTTTCCATGGATGCGTTAATCCATAGTGCTTCGCCACCAATTTCTTTAATGATAGCGTGAGCCGTAGATGACTTACCAGTTCCAGGATTAGAACTGAAAAGACCAATGTTAGGGATTTCCTGCGTGCTTACGTACTTCTGTAGTTTAGATTTGATTTCTTGTGGAATAACAAGATCATCAATACAGCTTGGCTTATAACGCTCGTACCAAACTGATTTTGTGCTGTCAATAATTTTCATTTCTTTCCTTTAAACTTCCATTGGTTGCAATGGAACTTCACCACGGTCAAGATATCCACGATCTATCTGACGCTGTAGTTCTTCTTTACCTTCATAGATAAACGCATATTTTCCACCGTCAGTTCCATCAAACGCAAGCATGCGTGCTGCACGGTAATCATCGGCCATAATGACAGTGTAACAACCAATAAGATTGTTACCATAAGTGATGAAAAAGAATTCCATGTTAACCTTTCAATTTATTTATCTATGTAAATTATAACACACTGCGATTTAACTAAAGTTGTAGATACCCATTGCATTAATGACACCAAAAATGATATTCATGATTAGCAAGTTCATCTGTTTTGTACGAGCGGCATAGATGATCCACGCTGTAGAACTGGAGAAGAATAGTAAGTACCCAAAAAGAAAAAGGCCAGCGTTAGAGGCAACCATAAAGGCACCAATAACACCAGCCATAAGTCCTAATGAGCTTAGAACTTTATTAAGCATTTTACGCTCGGAATGGAAGTTTAGCCAAGAGGTATGCACCCTTTTCTGTTACTTCATAAGTACTATTGAACTTGTTGTATTTCAAAATACCGTGATCCATCCAACCACGCATGTAGCAAGAGTAGTATCCACGGAGTGATTGGCGTGAACCAACTTTACCAAGAACTTTAGTAACCAACTCGTACTTTGATACTGTACCGTGATCAACGATGTATTTCAACATCTTGTGACCTTTGGAACCTAGCTTAATACGTGAGCCATCTGCATTATACATTGAGTACATCTGTCTTTCCTTTCAATTTAAAAATTAAATTATAACAAAAGTTAATTAATTTTTCTTGATTCCGATAAAATATTTCAGACGCTTTGAAACTTCCTTAGCAACTTTAAGATAACCGTAGGATTGATTGTAAACAAATGGTTTACCATCCTTCAGTCCTTTGACCTGAACGGTCTTTTCGGTTGTTTCAACAGATTCAATAACATCAAACAGATTAACGATATCCAAGTAGTACATGATGGTTCCTTTGTTTTGTTAGATTAATTATAACATAAAAACTTAACATGTACAACTTTTTTTCACTTTTTTAGAAAAATCTTTTCTTGCTGGTAACTTGACCTTCGCCAAGTACCATGCCAATGATCAAGGAACCAATGCCAGTGCCAATCATTTTTAACCACAAGACAAAGGCTCCCCATGCTGCCATTGCTAGATCTGTATTGAATGCCCAATCATAAAGACCGGAACCCAGAGCTGTAATGTTTGCTGCAATGATCAAAAAGAAACCGATGATTACAAGAATGTACCCGATCATCAATTTTAAATCTCTCATATTAGTCCTTTAAAAAGTTAGATGGCACCAACGTATCCAAAGCATAACGTTCAAAATATTGATTGCCTGCATTACCTTGCTTTTGATCGCAGATTGCTTTATCAGCATCATTCAATTTACCGTAACGAACGAAGTCGCCATCTTTATTCAAACCTTTGCGAAGTTCAATAACATCAAATGCGCCTTTCAAACAATCTTCGGCATTCATGTTTACGGTCTTAGCCAAGTTGATCAATGTTACGACTGTATCACCGATAGCATCAGATACTTCAGCCATGTCGTTGTTGTTCATCGCATCATGAATTTCAACAACTTCTTGTAGTACACGTTGGTACTGACGTTGGAACGATGCTCCACCGATACCGCGAATTGCACCCCATTGGCGAACCGCTTCAAATTCTTTTAAAACTTTTTCTGTCATATCTTTCCTTTGTAAAAAATAATTTTAACCTGCAATCAATTAAATATTATGAATGCTTTCTATAGTAAACACATTGGTATCTGTATCATATGAAATGACAATTACCTTTGTGCTAAAAAACCATTGCCTTGTGGCACTTTTCCTTCTTCGTAATTTAGAGATTTCTCTATCTGTACCAGATTCTGTCATGGTGTGTTTACGCCATGTCTTTACTTCTGTTCTTGTGCCACCTGGCGAAATTAGATCATGCCATTTTGCATCATCATTCGTATAGTTAAATTGTGACATAAGAATGTACTCGCCAATCTTACCTAGCAAAGTATCTTTCCGTATGTCATCAAATGTACGAGGTCTACCCGATAGTGAATTATTATCTGCATAATCTGATTCATAAATCGAAGTAGCCTCAAGGTCCGCAGCATCTAATACATATTGCGGAAGTGCATCCCTATCAACAACAAATTGATCACCAATCACCATTGCTCCGCTTCAGGCATAGACGGTGTATCTAACCTTTGCTTGATGTTATCCTGCATTACGAATGGTGTACTAGAAATTTGAAGCTTGCCATTCAAATATTCTTTGATCTGTGATCCGATAAATGTAGCAGTTTTAACTGGTACGTTTTGAGAAATGTGGTTCCAATTCTTTTTGGCTTCAATCATCTCAAAGTCATGAGGGTGACCCATTAGATGTAACAGTTCACGAATGTTATATCCTCGTTCTTCAGTAGGATGTAATGATCTATGAATGTTTTTAGAAATAACAGCATTAACATACTGACCATCATTGGCCAAGTATGTTGTGCTATCCCAGTATCCTAGACCTTGTTCACGCTTCTTCTTACAATGTCTACAAATTCTTGCGGCTCTTAGGTACTTATCTTTATCAGATGTTTCGCCAAGTTCCTTAGCTTTCTTTTCAAACCATTCAATGGCAGTATCAAAACCAATGTGGTCCGTTAATTGTAAAGCTGTCCATGTATTCTTACCTGGACCAATCTTTTGCATGGACTTATAGTAATTTGATTCACCTGAATATGCTAAGATAAAGTCATAGAATTGATCTTTAGAATCAATAGCAACTTCTTCATCCCAGTGCGGCATACCTTCACCAACAAATGTCAAATATTCCGGCAATGGTGTATATGGAACCAATTGGTAGTTAAATAAACCAGGATTACCGTCACGGTAAAAGTTAATAAATGTCCTCTTACGAGATTGCGGGATACCATGTAGCAATGTATCAGTACGGAATAATTGTGTGGTGTAACCAGCATCTTTAGCGATTGCTTCCAATCTTTCAACGACTGACTTACCAGCTTTCGTGTATGCAGCTGGCGCATTCTCAAATGCAACCACCTTAGCATTCATTTTAAAACCAAGCTTAGTTAGCCCGTACATATTTTGGTTTTGGTCGTTATCGGCATCACCCCGTGCTTTTGAACCAGTTGAACATGCATTCAATTGACTTAGGCCAGCACAAACAGCTACGTGCATTAATACATCAACACCGTCTTCAACAATTTTATTGAAAAGTGTCTCGTCTTCGTTGGACTTAAATGTAATATAGTCCGTTTCCATATTAATGACAGGAATGTTAAGTTTCTTGATTTCATTCATGTATTTGATGTAATGATTGTCATTACCGAACCCAGCAGTAATGATTGCCTTCGGTGGTGTACCAAAAGCATTCTGAAACCCAATCGGCATGCCACCAATTAGTGGCTGTGCCACAACCCATTTAATATTTTTACCAGTCATCTAATCCCTCTTCTTTAATAATTTCTTGAATGGAAAATACATTTCCATTTTTATTTATGGCTGGCATGGCGGCCTTGATCGTGTTTGACAATGTTTTACCGTTCAAGTCATCTTCTTTGATACATGATAGACATTCAGCTACAATCTTACCGTATAGTTCTGGGTCTGCGTTCAGCTGAGAAATCTTTTCGCCAAGATCAGATGGTTTAGATAAGCGAATAAAGTCAGGGACATTACAGTGTTTTTGTTCATCATATGTTGGATGAAAGAATGGAATGATACCGTTAGAAATCATTTCAACCCACTTCGCAGTAACCCAACCTGGTTTGATTGGAATGATCAACGTGTACTTTACGGATGGCAATTCAGTCTGAAGATCTTCAAACTTTTTAGGCCCTTTGAATCTTTGATCACTGCCAATTGTTGCCTCGTCCCACTTACCATAAATGGCTACATCCTGCATTGAATCAAGAACATATTCTTTAAGCATCGGGTAACGTGACTTAACTCCGTTATTACCTTCGTTAAGAACCATCATAAAACCAATTGTCTTATTCATGGATGCTGGAATCTTTTTATCAATCAGAAAGATTTTTTCCATACCTGCATAAACGGCCGGAATTTTGTTTTTGACATAATTCTGATCAACCCAATTATCGAAAGTTTGCATCTCGATGGTTTCAGTGTACTGCGAAAGAATCTTCTTTGGTTGATTCATGCAGTCATTGCCTTGGCCGATGTATCTAGGATCATTCGCAATCATAACCCAAGGGATGTTGCTTTCATTTAAGTATTGATATACTGGCGCTACATAATTTGTAAATGTTTCCAATGACTTTGCATATTCTTTCTTGCCAACTTTTAAGTCATTTCGTTTCCATGATTTGTTTGGAATATTACAATTAGCAACAGGTCCACTAAGCATGAAACATCCATCTACTTGGACATCCTTAAGTCGTTGGACGATATAGTTGACGTCTTTACGTTGCTCAGAAGTTGCTCCTTCATAAACATCTCGCAAGTTGGTTGGTAAGTTCATCTCTTTGCGATGCTTATCTACATCATTTCGACCGATGATGATAAATGTATCATCTGGGTTTAACTCAGCCATTTTGCGAATAAGTTCAGGTGCTTCGTTGTCGCCACCAATAGCGCCCCAAGTACTTGGGTTAAATTTTACAGACTTACCAATCTTACCGCACAAATATGTTGCCATTTTCTATCCTTCAATAATATTTTATTGTACATTTAATTCAGTTAAAAATTTTGTCAATTTGCATCTGAATCATTTCATCCGAGTTTTCAATATACTCATTAATACGAAGATGTTTCTTTAAATCATTTAAGACATTAATTCTTTCATCGTCATGTTCATTATAGAAATTGATGCGTTTCTCAATATCTTCTGCACATCTTACAATAAGCTTAGATTGAATTTCTGCTGGAATCTGTAAACAAGCAGGATCGTATTGGTGATCTAATAACGGTAAGATATCTCTATATGTGTACAGAACTGGTCTAAAGTTCAATGAATCATTAATTGATACACACCTAAAGACCATGCCGTACTTGTATCTTTGCGTTTTTTCATTTAACTCATGTGGTAGTAAAGAACCTTTAAAGTGCGCATGATTTTTAACACTTTCATATAGATCAATGAAGTTCTCGTTCTCTTTTAATAATGATTCTTGGTACTCAGCTTTTCCGCCATGACTCTTATTAATGCCGTTTCTTCTTAATGGGATATAGTAAGAACACTTTTGTGATTTAACACCATTTAAGAATTCGTCCCATATAAATCTACGTGAACCTTTATCCTGGAAAATTGTACCAGCAAAGAACATGTTATGCGACTTTTCAACTAGTGGTTCGTCCCAATCATCCAACCCAACAGGTTTGAATTTATTGTCGTAGACGATGTGTTGTAATTGCGCAATGTCCAACTGATTAAAATTTCTAGTGCCCCGCTTATCGTCGGCAAAATAGAAAAATGTTGATTTGACATTATGTTTATCAAAGTAAGGTGTATAGATGGCTGGGTCAATTGAAAAACCAATTACTTTGCCATTTAACTTACCACTACGATTAATAAATTCAATTGCGCGCGTAAACAAGTTATAGTCCTGTGTACTAAATGCAAACGGAGAAACATATTTGTCATAATATTTAATGACCATATCGTTCACTTCGTCGATGTCTTTTAGTACTTGTTCATCTGATCCAACATAATCAAAGAATTCGTTCTCAAGGTCACTTAGATATGCGTGAGTTTTTCTTGATGCATAAGCTGTTAACGGCAGTCTAAAGAAGTCATCTGTGCCAAGGACAATATAATCAATCTGTGGCAAATCTTTAAAGCTTTCAGCTAGCCAACCGTCCAAGGTAACTTTGTTCTTTTCCCTATAGTCTGGTCCAGCAACTTTTCTCAACAGCTTTGCAGTTGGCTTGCGGTTAATCTCATAGTAATTATCAGTTAGTCCACAGCCTGAACCCACTGTGATGATATTGAACTTATCTTTAATATGTTCTTTAATAACGCGTGCAGCACCATAGATATGGGTGTACGCACTTTGGTCACCCTTATCCATAAAAATTACAGTTTTCTTACTATCATCAATAATAAGTTTCCCTCGTAACTCAAAAATCATTTTGAACCTTTAAATAAATTTCTTTAAAGATGTTATAGTAAATCTCTTGATTATTTTTATTATGTGAGTGCAATGGTATCATGCTTAGGAATAAGCTTGCACAAATCAATAAAATATACTCTTGTTCATCCTTCGAGTAGTATTTATTGAACTTATCTTTAAACAGATTTTTGATGCTGTCTTTGCCTTTGTTATAAAGTTGGTATGTACTTCCATCTTTTACATAAAGTTCAGCGTCAACAAAATCGTAATCAAACATAATTGAATGGCACATTTTTGCTACTTCATAATAGTGATCACCAAATAATTCACCGCGTGGGTCAATCATTGTAAGGTTACCATTGAAGTCATAAAGTAGATTACTAAAACAATAATCGCCATGCATCAATGTTGGCCGAGGGCAAATAGAAGCAATTGCACTTTCAAAGTCTTCAATGAAATCATTTACTAACTTATTTTCAATTGGAATTTCAATATCTTTCACACGAGACTTCGTCTTGTCAATTACGGTTTTCATAAAACTATTATGTTGACCATACGTCTGCATAACACGAAGTTGCTCAAACATTGCTTCAAACAACGTATCCCAGGTTTCTTCTGAAGAATCTAAAAACAAGTAAATTTCGCGAACCGATGGGGCTTTAACTTTTTCCATCTTATACCATGTACGCGCAGCGAATAAATCTTTTGCAAAAATTCTTGGAGTATGAATCGCAATATCATCTGGTAAATTCATAAACCAGTTGCACTCTTTAATGATCTTTTCGCGCTCTTTCTCACTTGACTTGGTAATAAATGGTCCATCAATTTTAATGTCATTAAATGATCTAGAAATCTTAACAGATCTATTCTCCAAGTACTCTTCCAATGTCCCGAAGTCAACCATTGAAAGATTGATAGTACTCATGTAATATTCATCAGCCGTCCATTGAAGAGTTGTACTTAACTGGAATTCACCAGCAATTTTGTATGATGCATCACTTAGTTGTTTAGCCAGCATTTTGAACAATGTCTTTGAACTAACAAAATGATACACTCCGCTAACAGACAGGTTAGTATTAGGTCTATCTTGTGGCTTATCTAGGAATTGTTTACAGTAACCGTCAGCATCAGTTTCAACCATACACCAACGTGAATAGTCAGGTACTTCCTTAACGGAAATAAAATTTGCATAGAACATGTCACTTGGGATATCATCTTGCACAACTAGATCACCCAAGAGAATAAGCACATTCTCGTTAACGTCAGTTGGATCCTCTGCTGCCAAGACGGCACCAGCTAATCCATTTCGTTCTTCTTGATGGCAAATAGTGACGTTCTTATTGTAAAACTTTAGAATGTCTTTTACCGTATCTTCTGCATGATTTAGTACTACACGGATTTCTGTACACCCGTGCTTTTCCAACCACTCAATCTGGTGAATAAGAATTGGCTTTTCTTTGTACGGTAAGATTGTCTTACTGTAGTGCTTGCCTAATTCTTTAAATCTAACACCGCGACCGGCGGCTGGAATAATACCTAACATTATAGTCCTTCTAGTAAATGCAGTTCATCAGGTCGAACCGCCTTATCATCAATGTAAATTATACCGAACGGTTTGTTAAAATCCAAGCGATCATACTTCACATTATATTTATGCAACCACGAATTTATGATAGATCGGTATTTCTTATCAGCATCTTGTCTATTTGACGCTGATACATGACCGCGTGCAGTATAGATGTGAATTAGATAACCTCTATTATGTAGTTCATTTAGTTTATTTATGAGTTCAACATTTGGTTTACCATCAGCGATATTTGACTTATCATGTGCTGGGTGTAAGCACAACGTATCATCAAAATCTACGATGACGAGCTTATCATAATTCATTATACTGTCCTATGTAATGATCCAAACATTAGCGTCAACTCAATTGGTTTGGATCGCAGGTCTTTCATCAATTCGTCAGTAATTTCGCTGTAGCCTTTAGCTTCACGCATGCGCTCAAGGTGCACGATCAATTCAGTTGGTAATTCAGTAATAAATCTAAGATCTGCTGGCAAAGCACCGTCAATATCTGAACTTCGGAAGTACACATTCAAATAAATTTTATCACGAACCAAGATCTGAATAGTACTGATGCAATCTGGTGAAACAGCAACTAAACGACGAGTGTCCAAGATATTTACATTGCTGTAGTATTTGATTTCTTGAAGTTTAGAAAACAACTGATGCTTTAGAAAATTATGGAAGTGCAGTTCATTTCCACGACGCTCAATCAGCTTATCATTAATGTATTTACTCCAAAGAATGATTCCGTAATCGCTACAATGAACGAAGTTATCAAATGTTGCTTTGTATGTAACTGCGCATAATTCGCGAGAATCTAAACTATGATCTAAATTCTCATACATTTCTTCAATGATATTATACATTCATGTCCTTTAACATATCAAAGTGGCGTTCATATACATGCAAGTTGGATGCTGTCCAGATTAGATCACCAACTTCTACATTCAATGATTTAGCAAGTTTAGTTTGGATATGACGAGCCCACGCATAATCATTATTATAGCCGAAGACGCTATCGTTACTACGCATGATGTAATGAGAAATTAGTTTACCATTACGAATAAAGAATGAGTTAGCGAATGTACACATGAAGTCATTCATGCCATCTTTATTGAAGTCCGTATGCATTGATGGTCGATTATAAATCATCGTAGCACGGCGAGAGTCTGGGTTGTTTTTGAGTTCTTGTAATACATGAGAATATTGATATCCATTTTCTGGAGTGTAAACACACCATCCATAATTGGAATTAATCTTTCCTTCTGTAGATGAAACCGCTTCCCAAATAGCAGGAGTTTTACCAGGGATATCTCGAACATATAGACTCATGGATTCATACCATGCTAATTCACGTTCGATGTATTCATATGCAGGTGTACGAACGATGTGATCTTCATCAGCAATGAATGTAGCACCAAGAATTTCAATTGTCTTTGCACCAGTTCGGTCAATAGTAAACTCTTGGCTATCGTAAGCCTGTTTAAACATCTTACGGATGTCTTGTACTTTTAATCCAGTATTAATCATGGTATTCCTTAATATGTATGGTTAATAAAATGTGTAACACGCTCAGAAACTTTTTCGGCATCAGAATGAACAATGTTGATCAATAATTTATTCTTAATCAATGACTTATCGTGTGCATTGATAAAATTGTTGATTTCTGTTTTCTTCTTTTCTTTATCTGTGCTAAAAGACAAGCCATCGTCACGCATAATCAAATTGTCTGGTTGATCAATGAGTGTGATAAGATAAAGATTATCCCAGATAGGATGGATGTGTTTGAACTTGCGTTCAACATCAAGAACGTACTCACCTGTATATCCGCGATAAATCGGGCCATACACCATTTCACCCAGATGTGAACGATCAAAAATCATACCTGATTTATCGTACTTTGAACACTCAAACATGTTTTGGAACATTTCTGTGTACATCTTTGTACTGTATTCAATAGTTTTTGCAGGTGATTCTTGCTTTACATTTGAATAATGTAATGCGTGTAAAGTAAAGTTGTTGAATTTATTTTTGAGGTTTTGGATCAATGTACTCTTACCTACATTATCTGGACCTTCAATGATGATGAATAGATTTCGTTTATTCATTTATATCCTTTAAGCACGACGGTTAGATTGCATAGCTCGTTGCATACGCATTTCAGAAAGTAGAAAGCTATCGTACTTTTTCATACCATGCTCTTCTAACTTCTGTACTTGATATTCGTCTAATTGATAATCAGCAATGATCGGCAAGGATGCTTCTACGGCCTTTTGGAGCTGTTTGATGTCCCTTGATTTAGCAATCATATCAAAGATTTTGTTGTAACCGTCTTTTTGTTTGTTAGCATCAATTTTCATAGCAATCTTTCATTAGAGTTCAAAAAAGGTAGACCGTTTCCGATCTACCTTGTAATTATAACCTGAATTTTATTAAAAAACAATCAATGTATTATGACATATTAAATTTGTAAAGCTTGGCATCGATAACTTCTTGTAAGTCGGTAATACCGTCTACAATAGATGCCATTCGTGCGTCTGTATTAATTGCTGATGTCACTACATTTCTAAATTCGTCTAACTTAGTACGTACTTCTAATTCATCATAATATGTCATTAATGGCATACTGATACTTTCTAATCTTCCACCTTGCGCAATAAACTTTTCGGCTAATTCATCAACTTCAGATTGAAGTTCTTCATATAGTTCGCCAAGTGCCGTATGCTTTTGGCCGTTTGGACATAATAGATGCCACACGTGAGCCTGTGCAATAAATTGTAATGTGTACGGGATAATGTAACCAATGCCAGTAGAATTAATGCCATCCACAGCTTCCGTTATTTTCTCAGATTGTTCTGGTTGTGGCGGAACTTTCTTTTCAACAATGTCTCTAAATTTCATGATTATTCCTTAGAAGTTTTAACAGCTTTAGCCGCTTTGGCAGATTTAGCATCTTCATCATCAACTTTGATTTCTGAATCATCACCAGCTTCAGCATCGCCAACATCAGAAATATGCTTTTGAATAAACTGAGCAACTTCACTAGCTAACGTGTCAAGCTTAGATTCTAAATCTTTAACTTCATTGACCGCCGGATTGTCTGGACTCATTACTGACAACATCTCAATGAATGAGATGCCAGCCAATGTTGTTTGAATTTCTTTAGCCATAGCCAAAGCTTGGAATTTCATTTCCGATTCTTTGATGGTTGTGCAATTACATGGGGTTTGACCACATACTTGACAAACATCTCTAACTTGGCTTGTTTTATCCTGGATAATGTCTCTAAATTTCATAATTGTCCCCGACGTTGTTTATTTTTATTTATATTAAACAACTTTGTCAATTAAACCTAAGCATTTAGCATCTTCAGCTGACATATAAAAGTCGCGCTGTGTTTTCATTTTTAATGTTTCTAATGTAGATTTGCCGTTTGTAAAGTTGGCAATATCAATTAATAAACTATCTTGTAAGAACTTTGTTTCTTCATAATCAATTTTCATGTCGTGAAATGTACCCATTGTACCTGAAGAAACGGAGTGAATCATAATACGGCAATGCTTCATTGCTCTACGTTCTCCAGTTCCTGATGCTAACAAGTAAGCACCCATTGATGCACACATACCAACACCAACTGTATTTACTTTGCACGGGATATGATCAATAATATCTTTAATGGCCAATCCATCATACACAGAACCACCTGGGCTATTGATGTAAAAATTAATTGGTAACTCAGGATTATCCGCAGCAAGCCAAAGCATCTGCATAATGATAATATTTGCGGTATCAGGATTTACATCCTCTCCCAAATATACAATTCGGTCTTGCAGCAATCGACTTGGTAAATCGATTGGTTTTTCTGAGCGACCGGTTTTTTCAATTACGTTTGGGATTAACATTCAAGATCCTTCCTATGTTTTTCTTTACGGTTATACTTTTTCTTATTTTGCTCAACTTTAGTTACCAAGCTGATTTCACGTGCAAAAGCGGCTACGATCATTGGATTCCTTGGTTTAAATTTTAGTTTCTTAGACATAGCCACTCCTTTATTTATTCTAATATAATAACAGTTAAAAAAAGGGATGGACATCGTCCATCCCATATCCTTTCGGATTAAATGTTACCGGGCCGAAACCGTCTGTAACAAAATTTATTTATAATTTGTCCCACTCTTCAGGATCAATATAGGGTCGTTTCCAGCCTTCAATATAGCCTTCTTTGTCAATCTTAAAGATGATGTAATCACCATATCCTTTGCCAAAAGCCAGAATATCGTCAGGTACGTAATGATCTTTGTATTTTGCAATGCGTTCGCGGTTAACATCTAGAAGATAATAATCACCAGCATCGCATACTTTATAATGGATATCTGCCTCAACACCAATTGGCCAATCACATACCCAACCAGTGTGAAAATTAATGATTGGACACCATTCGTCTTTAACACGTGATGGCATGTTGCCTTCTACATCGTCTTTTCCGTTTAGTGTAGCATCTTCCCAATATCTTACTTGAGCAAATACACTAATGAACTGTACGTCTTTCATTTCTGTTCTTTCTGTGGTTCGTAATAATCTTTATATGCTTTGACGATGCTCCGCTGTTTAAGAATATAAGCTCTGATTTCTGCCATGTTTAAACTAAGATTTTCGTATCCATCGTCAGTTAAACCAAACAGTACTAAATCATACTTTTTCTTCTCAAGGTCAGCAAACACTTCTTCAGCATTCTCAGGTGTAATTATAAACCATTGAACCTTACGTGGTTCTAGCGGTGCAGGTTCTTGTACATTTAAATGAACTTTTTCTTGTTGAACCGTCTTGATTTCAATTGGCTTTACCTTTGGCGACCCAAAGAAATCAAATGAAGCACATCCACTTAATACAAAACTACTTAGGAGTACTGTTAACCAAATCTTTGCATTCTGCATTTGATTCTCCTTCTCTAAGTTTAGCGCCAGTTGCAAGTTCAAAACATCTATGTACATTCATAGTTGCTTTATCAACCAATTTATTAACGGTTTCTGGCTTTGCAGCTGCAATAGCACCAAAGTCACGTGAATTACCGTTTGCCTTAACATTGAACTTTTTATCTAAGTCTTTAACTTGCTTGTCAAGTTCAGCGTTGCGTTTAGCTAAGTCAACATTTGTTGTTTGAACTTGCTCAATCTCTCGTTCTTGTTTTTCAATCACTTGGCCTTGAAGAATAGATGCTTCTTTCAAGGCTTTCGTGTTAGCTTCAGAAACGGCAAGATCGGCTTTCAGATTCATTAAATGATTTGCACCAATCAATGCTGCAACTGCAAGAATGCCGATTACGACGTACTTAACAATTGTATCTGTGCCGAACATATTAAGCCTTTGCTTCTTCTGGCTTTGGCATCTCTGTCATCTTTGGAACTTCTTTATAAAGTTCATCGATCAATTTTGCCTTCGCCAATTTTGCGATAGAAACTTGAAGACCGTAATCTTTGATTTTGTCTTCAATGGTTTTCATATCTTTGATGATTGCCCATGCCAATTCTGACACTGTCTTTGCATCATAAAATTTATCGCCAATTTGAACTGTGTCACCTGGTTTAATTTCTTCTGTCATTTCATTCTCCTAGTAAATTAATTAATGCTGATTTTGTTTGAGCACCTGATACGCGCTTAACTTCTTTACCGTCTTCAAAAACGATAAAGGTTGGAACGCCACGGATGCCGTACTTAATTGCTGAATCTTGATCTTCATCAGTATTCACATCAAATACTTGATGTCCTTCTGTTGCCATTGCTTCCAATGTTGGCGCAACAGATTGGCAAGGACCACACCACGGTGCGCCGAACTTAACCAAGATTTTGCCAGAACCATCTAAGGTTTCTTCTGTAAATTTTTGTAGATTTGCCATTTTAACTTCCTTCTTATTAATTTATATCAAATGAATTCTTCTGGATTTGCATCCTTTGTAATTTTTAACAGATGTTTTAAACATGCTTCAAGCTGTTCAACTTCTATCTCAAATTCACCAATTTTGACAGTGCCATCTTTCAATGTTAGCGCTGGAGTTGGAGATATGTTAACTGTGCTCATTGCAATGTTTTGGTAAGAACTACCAGTATTTACCGCAATAGAGTTTGTGTTGATATCATATAAAATATCTCCGATAGCGCCACCATTAATTATGTTTGATATGTTAGCGATACTATATTCTTTAATCTCGTCTTTTTCATCATTCATATTCTCTCCTAAATAAAGTACTCAGCGTACTTTAAACGAACTTCTTGTTTATCTGTACACTTATATTGCGGCATTTTTATTGATCTTAGCAATAAAAATAGATATAGTTCGTCAGACATATCTTTTATTTCTTTATCAAGCAAAGCTGGCAACTTAGAAAATATATTTAATCTAGTTGGTACATCCTTTGATTGAATGTAGTCATGGACAGCTTGCGCTATTTCAATGAAATCATTTCTGATTGCGTTTTCAAGTAGTTCTGTACCAGTGATACATGGCTGCGCTTTGTATCCTGTGTCAAAACGTACATCGCAATTATTGATTAAATATCTAATGATCTGCTTATAAGTAACGTTATCATCATCTTTACAATTCTTTTTGGATTTGTACTTATGATAGCGTTCAAGAACCATGCCATTGATATTTTTCTCGTCAACAGTAATATGTGTTGTGTAATGTACACTTTTTACAAATTCACCTTGTGATGTATATGCAACTTTGCTACAATTAAAATCAAATGTTGACATAACATCATGCACATCCCCAACATGTAATTTCACAAATTGTATCTGTCGTCGCAACGGCGATTTTGCTAAAGACGGCACAGTTACAGCATTTGATGTCACATAAGAATTTGCAGTACACGTGATAGTTGTAATATCACCTTCAAAAGTTATTGCTGATTGATTATCTGGTGATAATTTATTTATGACAGCATCGCAATCTTCCTGTGTGTAGAAAAATACATCGATGTCGTCATAAACATTATTGTCATTAATAACACTATAAACACTACCACCAGCCACGAAGAATGGAACTTGAACTCCAAGCTCTTCCAAATAATCATTGACAGTTTTAACCAACTTCTCTAACTGGTGGACATACATTTTATTCTTTGTCAGCAGCCTGAACAATGCGTTTAAAAAGCTTTTTATCATTTAACATGGTATCTACTGCAGCCAGCTTTTTGTACATCTCAGGCTCATCCTTGCGATAACTCTTCAAGAATGCAACGCAGATCTCAATTTCAAGACTGTACATATAAACCAAGAATGGCAAAATGTCATCCTTCTTCATATGTCGTTGTGCTAACTGACGAGCCATTTCAGTTTTACGAATAGCTTCAGTCTTTGCCATTCGTTCAGAAATTAGTTCAGCGAGCTCTTCAATTGTTTCTGTAGTATCTTTGTTATCTTCAACGATAGATTCAATGTCTTCTGCTTTAATAACATCAACGTAGTTCTTGAAGAACGAATAGAACTGAGACGCAATTTCTGTTCCGACTTTACCTTTCATAACTTGAAAGAGGATGTCTTCTGAAATATCATTAACACGATCCATGAAGTCGCCAAGCTTTGCCCATGAACGTGGCGTAGCACCGATGCCACCATCACTAGGTGTCCAATGCAAGCGATCTGGGAATTCACCAATGAAGTCCAACACAATTTGGTTCACTTCATTTTTACGACCCCATTTAAGAAACGCTGGTGCATCAGCTTCAACAGAAACATGCAAGAATCGGTCAAGCAATGCAGGGTCAAGTTCGTCAACTTGGTAATCAGATGCCGGATTAATCGCAGCAACAACCAGTGTACGAACACCATTAACAATAGGCAATGTATGTTCATGGATTTGTCGTTCAAGCACAAGCTGCAATGCAGATTGGCGAACGTCAATTGGTGCACGGTTCAATTCATCTAGGAATAGAACGCTATGCTTGCCTTCGGCTGCCGCCTTATGCATACGCTGCAACCAAATTGGCATTGACCATGTGGTGAGCGTTAAACCATCATGTTCGATGGTGTGTGGAATACCAATAAGATCACCGACTTCTTGGTGTGAAAGGAAAAGTTCTACAAGGTGATAACCTTGTTCATTGGCAAATTGCTTGACAATGTTTGACTTACCAATGCCATGTGGGCCTTCCATGATAACAGTATCATCGGCTAACGCAGCTGCTTTAATGATTTCCTTTGCGGATTGGATGTCCATCTCTCTGTCTTTCTGTGATGTAAAATTAAATTATATCAACGGTTGGTTTAAAAAATTCAAATATCCATGTCTAACATGAAAGCACACGCTAAAATTTCTTCATAACGATGCGCTTCCTTTTCCCAAGGATGTTCCCAATAGTCAAGGTTCTGTGGATTAATCGGGCGTGATTTCCAACGAACAGAACCTGATGGCATATCACACATCTCATGTAGCACATATTGTTTTACATGAATCATTTCATGCATCACCGTGACAATGAAATGATCTATACTAAGGCGTTCATCAATTTCTAACATGTACTTACGCTTTTTCAGCTGTGTACATGAACCATTGACTTCATCTAATTTATCGATGTGTAAATCAATGTGAAGCTTTTTAACCTTTGGTAAGAACAAATCAATGTACCAATTGATTGCACTCTTTGCAAGTTTTTGGCGGACCTTTGTAGCGCCGTGCGTATGAATACTTTTCATATGAACCTTTGATGTAGGTTAATTATAACACACTTTCGATCCTGCTTGCTAGTTTAATGAATAGTTGTACCTTCAGGGATAGTATATTCGTTCGTTAAAACATCACCAGACGCTTTACCAATTAGTACAATAGCGTCTGTCAGCATGTCATCGTCGAACCATCTATCATACATTAAGTACACATCTGCAATGACTCTCGGCCATTGCACAATATCATTCTCGATATTTTCTGGTCTTTCATTGATTTGATGTACCATAAAGATACATAAATCAACCAAATCCGCGTAATATTCTTCTTGTGTTTCGTACATTATGCCTTTGGCTTATAGTAAATATGTGCACCTATTTGTGCCACTTGTGTAAATGCCTTTCTCCAATATGGCTTAATTTTTGCTGTGTGATAGTGCGTAGCACCTTCAGTAATTCCACGGTAAGTACGATTATGTACGATGTCCCATGCTAACTGTTTAGCATCAGCCCATGCAGCTTCTTCATTAATTCGCTTCTTCTTACCATCACAATACCATGAGAACTGGCATTTATTTTTTACTGGATTTCCATTCTTATCGTGTTTTGCTTGCTTTACAACACCACAGATGGTCTTTGGGAATTTATCATGATTAACTCTATTCAACGTAACATCTGCTACCGCCGCGCGATCGGCTAATGTTGAACCACGAGCTTCATGGTAAATGTTTTGTGCAAGACAAAATTCCTGTGGATATTCCTTTGCTGTTAGTTCAACTGGTTGCTGAACTACCTGAACATCCTTCTTCTGTAAAATCGAAAACAATCCGATACATCCAGTCAATAACATCGACACGACAATAATCGCTCTTTTGTTAATTAGCATATTATGCTCCTTTATTACAAGTTGTAATTTTACAACATTTTTATTCGCGCATTTTCTGTCTTAACAACAGATCTTCTAAGAGTATTTATAACTCAAAGATCTGCAGTAATTACGTTGGTGAAATGATTGAATGAGACAAATACTTTGCCAAGTTCATCCTCTTCTTTGTACAAATTGTACACAACTTTATAACAAAACTGACCACCGTTTGTAATCCCGATAAACTTAGCATCCGAAATTATTACACCGCGTGTGTTAGAATTAACGAGAGACGTCAGATTTGCTGGACTTAATGTAGTCAGTTCTTGAAGTTTTTCTGCGGTAATCATGTTAAACCTTCGATAGCAGAGATGGGGAAACATTCCAAAGTTGGTTTGACGACGTCATAACTTTGACTGTTTTTGAGTTTACCTTTGTAATTGTGCCATATTCAACACGGCCATATTTAGAATCCCACTTAACTTTATCACCAATGCGATATGCAATTGCTGCTTTATGTTGCAGCATATTTTGCCAGTGTTTGTAAATGTTTGCCGCAGTGTGAAAATCTTCACGGTCCATTTTGGAGAAGATTTCATTCAAAGTTTGGATATCTTGTGTAGTGAGTGACATGATTTTATTCCTTTACGATTGAGTTACTTAACAGATTTCATTGCAGAAATACCTGCAGCCATCAGACCTAAGCCAGCAATTGCGAGTGCAACAAGTGGAAACAATTGCGAATCAGTTGCGTTATCTAAACCGCCGGCTGCTCCCATAACAAGAATGAGACCGATGAATGTACGAATGGAACCTTGCATAATTTACTCCGTTTGGTTGTTACGTTGTCGATAGAGTAATTATAACAAGATTTATGTACCTGTAAACAAAAAATGAACTTTCTTCACATTTTTATGAAAAAAGTTCACTTTGTATCAAAAATGATACACAATTTAAAGAAAATTTAAACAGATTCTACAAATTGCCCATCTTTAACTCTAAAATGCCGTACATTACCTGACGACCGTGTATATGCACGACCACCATCAATCATATTTCCATCAATAAAAATACAATCATGATGGCTTTGACTGTACCAAAGTTTGCCATCTTTGTCTTCAATCATGTCAAAGTCAAGTTCTTCGACGTAGTCAGCACCGGTAATCATAATGTGGCCGTTGATTGGATTGTAAAACATTCCAAAGTAACGATTGCCAAATTGTGGGTGTGGAGTACTACGATAAAAGATATCCATAGGACGGTCAGAAGCTTTTAGATCACTCGTACAAACATATGTAATTGGTACACCATCTTTTTCTTGATAGTGTTCAATGACAGTTTGACGATTAAAAATATTTGCGTGGTTGATATCCATTATTGGACCTCTGGGTAAATTGCAAGAATTGTAAAGTGCGGCATTACTTTACGAAGATGATCACGCACAGCCGCTGGATTTGGGCCATACGCAGAAATTGTTTTCTTTTGGTTTGTTTTAGTATCAAATCCAAAGACTTCAAAAAGTGTAGTAACGATCATATTAACTCCAAGCATTGAAAAATTAATTATACACCAATTTATTTAAATATCGCCTTCATAACCAGCAGGTACGATTAAACCACTGTCTAATACGACACCATTGATTGTGTGCGGTTCATTTTCATCATAAGTCCAGCCTAAGTGCTTCATCATCTTATGTTTAACCAAAAGATTAGGACTACGAAAGACTTCGGTATCATCAAAGCCAAGCATCACGCCAATTTCGCAAACTGCACCACTACGACATACACCAGCTACGCAATGAACAATCACGTTCATATGATTTTCTTTAGCATGTTGTAAAAGTTCAACCAACTGCTTTGCTTGGTCATCTGTGACTTTGAATTCTTCACCCCAAGGATCGTTCTTCTCTAAGTCTAGAAACTCAAATTGGTGTGTTTCTTTAAATTGATAGAGCGGTGTTGGGAATTCCATTGCTGGGTCAACAATCTGAATCAGCATGGCATTAATGCCAGGATTGATATGGTGGCCCTTTGTAATATCAGCCAGTGCTACGTTTTGAATCCACATACATTTCCTTAAGGATTAACCAAGAATGTTGACACGTCGATGTAACCAACGTTCTCAAAATATCCAGCAGCAGGATTACTTTGAGTTACGTATTCGCCACCGTCAACTTCAAATTTAATGCTAAAGTCTGGGTTTGGTTTATCGTTTTCAATTCGCCATTGTTCTTTAGCTTTCATAGCCAAATTAACATCTTTGAATACCCAGATGACTTCGCCTTGGCCTCTCGCTGTACCAAAGGTATCACCACTATCGTATGTCATATACAAAACAAATACTGGCTCGCCTGCTTTGACATCAACTAAACATCCAAGTTTTTCTTCACCATAACGGTCTTTGCTAGTTAGGCTAACGCCATCTACGCCAAAGTCGTAACTACTACGCCAATCGCCGTATTGCTCGCCACTATGGTAACTTTCAGTGCAATGTTGATGGTACTGTACAAATAAATCCATTTTTCTATCCTTAGTTATATCGTGTTAGCAACTCTTGAGCACGTTGATTGACATCTTTCATATGTACATCCAACTTTTTCTGGGCAGCGTTACGATCTTTCTTTTCTTTCTGCCATTCTTCCCAAAGTTCCAATGCTTTAGAACCTTTAGCTAAGATGGAGCCTTTATATTGAACTTCTTTCATGATGCGTACCAAATTTCGTCAAAACCTTCTTCCAAAGTAGGCGGTGAGTTTTCTAATTGTTCGGCCATTGATTTTTGAACATGCTTAGGAATGTTTTTACCAGGACGGTTAGACAATCGGCGCTGAAGCTCTTCATCGTCTGGTGTTTTGAAGACAACCGCAATCTTATAGTAATCAGGCAACATATTGAATTTCTTCTTACGAGCCTTTACAGATGTTGATGTCTGATCCCAAATAATATCACATTTGTTAGCTTTACAAACTAAGACTTGATTTGCCATTAGCTTTACAGCAACAGGCATACGTTCTTCGAAAACTTCGTTATATGTTTTGCCTTGCTGAGTTGCATATTCATCAATGTAGAAATCTGTTGAAACAACAGGGATGCCGATTGCCCAATCTTGATTCTTAATCCATGTAGATTTTCCAGAACCAGGTACACCGACTAAAACATATAACTTGTTTTTCATAACTTACGTTGCCTTTTTGGTTCTTTTGTGAGCTTTTCTTCGGCCTCTTTCACGCCGTCTTCAATGATTCCATCAAGTTTCTGTTCAATAATTGTTAGAACCTTACCAGACATT
>JACCDQ011329085.1_pt1 | contig 23328 bp, 24 predicted proteins | sample 7446031 | NCBI WGS metagenome assembly JACCDQ01 (sample SAMN15323442, study PRJNA562643) | freshwater metagenome | isolation source: river surface water | place: USA:Blue River Watershed | collected 2017-08-17 | reverse complement strand
TTTTTTCTCTTATTAGCCACGCCTTCTTTTGGGAGCTTCCCAACAAGAGCTTCTTTAAGAATTTTCTTTTTCTCTTACATGCTTTAGGGCTTCTTTGACGCTTAAGGCGGAAAACGGCGGATTGTGCATCACTTGTTGCACAAACGCAGGATTTACTCTTGCATACATGCGCATTGCCCATCCAATCGCTTTTTTTATAAAAAACTCTTTTTCATGAGCACACTTCAAAGCGTACTCCAGCAGACGCTTCTCATCCGTAGCCCCTTTATAGTGCAGCTGATGCAATATGGCACAACGGCGCACCCATATATTTTCATGCACAATCCACGCATCTAACGCAGCACGCTGGCCACTTTGTAGCACCACCGCCCCGATAATAGGCACCAAACTATCGACACTATCCCACCACGCTTCTTGCATCACCAACCCTTGCAACCACCTCAAATCCTCCAACCCCAGCTCTTTGCCACGCTTTTTCAATAACAGCACCGCAATGTATTTAAAATCACGATACTCTTCCCTCCAAAGCGCCGCAACCAGATCCCGCAACGCTTCTTTGCTCCATACCTTAAGACACTCCTGCTGATACCACTTTTTGAACACCGTCTCGCGCTGCGGTTGCCGCACACCCAGAAGGCGAAACTGTCCTTTTAAATACGCCTCACTCCATTTTGCGTACGCCCCACTCTTTTGAGCCTCTAACATTTTTTTTAGAAGAACTATCACACTTTTGTTTTCTCTTTTTCTCATACTCGTTTCCTCACGTAGCATTCTCCTGTGCCTCAATCCCGATCCTTACGCCCTTTAGGACCTTTCAAAACGCATGCGCTTCATTTCCCCCCAATGCGTTTTCTTTTGAAAAAATTGTACCATTCCTTGTACACGCCACCACAGCTTTATATACCGCAAAATCATGCTATCGAGCAGGGCACTCCATAACAGTTGCACTAACTGAGAGCCACTGTAATTATGGAAAAAAACCTCCTCTATCAAAAGTGCTGAAATCGATAGGATAAAGCCCAATAAGGTGGACAATATTAAAAGATAAAAAAATACCTCCCAAGAGACAAAGCCTCCTATAGCCGCCAAGATAAATATGGCATATCCCATCAGCTCAAAGAGGGGACCCAGGGCTTCGATGAACACAAAAAAAGGAAATGCCACAAAGCTTAAAACGCCCCCCTTAGGGTGGAACATTAAACTTTTGTAAACAAATAAACTCTCCCACAACCCCCTTTGCCACCGACGACGTTGGTTGCCTAGCGTTTTAAAATCCTCGGGACACTGCGTCCAGCACACCGCATCGGGAACAAACGCAATCCCATTGGAAATCCCGCTCCTTATATTTTCATTTCTCAAACGCAACACCAACTCCATATCCTCTCCCACCGTACTCGCTTTATAGCCCCCAACCCGCAGTACCGCTTTTTTAGAAAATAACCCCAACGCCCCTGAAATAATCATGATGCTATCCAACGCAACCCAGCCCATGCGCCCCAAAAAATAGGCACTTAAATACTCTACAATTTGCATCTTCTCCATCTGCGTTTTTGGAAGTAACACTTTTTTTACCACCCCACTCTCGATCACACTTCCGTTGGCAATTCTCACTACGCCTCCAGACGCACACGTATTAGGACTACTCAAAAAGGGTTCAGCAAGCTTACTTAAACTATCCCCCTCTAACAAAGAGTCCGCATCGATGGCACAAAATAACGGATACTCACACGCATTGATGCCACAATTTAACGCATCCGCCTTCCCTCCATTTTCCTTTAATATGACCTTGAGGTTCGGCTCCCTTACGGAGCGATACACCGACAACACCCTTTTGTGCTCCAACTCTTTTCGAATGGGCTCTTTGACTTCTACTAAATCAAACCCTTTGATTAATTCTTCCAGAGTATTGTCTTTTGGACCATCGCACACCACGACGACTTCAAACTGCGCATACTCAATTTTTAACATCGCTTGCACGGAACTGACAATCGTATACTGCTCATTGTACGCAGGGGCGATAATGCTAATCGGCGGATCCAAGCGATTAAACTTTTGAACCCACGCTTTGTGTAATTTTGTTTTTAAATATTTTTGAATACTCCAAAAGCTTAAGATATTTAGTATTAAATAGCCAAAATGTGTGAGTAAAAAATATATTAAAAAAATAGCGTTCCAGCACTCGAGAAACCATAACGTTTCCATTTTTTCCTACTTTTTCTCAAAACCTTACTATTTTGAGAAAAATATACAAGATGCCTCTCCCCTCGGGGGCTTTCCCTATTTTAATCGTCAGCACTCAGGCATGGATTTTCTCTCCTTCACTCATCGCACTACCGATACTCTTTATGCTCTTTTGTTCTCTGTATCAGGCGTTATCCCTAGCATGGGACAAGCCATAGCGCTGCAGCTCTTTGGATAAACTTTGTTTTCCATAGTCATCCTGCAGTTTTAATAAAGCGTCGCTTAATACCTCTACCCCATTTTCACGCTCCCACCAATAGGAGACAAACACCTCCGCAGCACGCAGCCTGACCCACCAATTTTTATCTTCTATTTTCTTTTCCATATAGGTGCACCAAAACTCAGGAAACTCTTCTTTTTGCAGGCTGCAATTTAATAAACCTTGCAATGCACTCACATGCACAAACCATAGAGGGCTCGCTTCCACCAACCATTGCACTGGCTCCAAATCCTTCACACTCTGGATGGACTTGAGACACAAACACAAGCTCTCAATACTCAGCTCTTGAGCGCTCTTTAGCAAAGCGGTTGCAAATTTATGAAAATAGGGAACCGTACTGCATAATTTGAATAGTTTTCCTTCTTTCTCAGAGCTCACGCTCTCTGATAGCTTTCTTTCTACCAGTGCAACACTTTGGGGTAAGACAAATAAACTCATTAAATGCTTGAGCTCTTTATTGCTTAAAAAACCCGCATTTTCCACGATGCTTAATACTTTTTCTGCATATTTTTCTCCGTTTATTTTCATTAAGGCGACCCATGACTCAAACGATAGCGCAATACTTTTGGAGTCTGCCCACTTCTCTAAAATCTCCAACACTTCCCTAGTCACACTCTGTGGGTTTCCTTGTGACAGATTGCCTAACGTGTGAATGTATAAAGCACTTTGGGACCCCTCTTGCTCCTTTGCACCTTGAGCCACCAAACCTCTGGTACACCATGCGTTGAGCCCTAAGGATTTCCCCATTTTTTGCAACCCTACTAAGACGAAGGGTTCACTTCGATGGAAAAGACGATTCCAATACACTAAAACCTGAGCCTCATGCCTTCCTTTAAAAGGTTTGGTGCGCCAAGATGCTTTGATTTCTTCTTTTTCTTCAAGGTATCCCAAATCCTTGTTCTGCTCATAAAAAAACCACAGCCACTCTTGCGCACTTGCCTTTTCTTGACGCAACGCATGCAACTTTCCCTCACACTCCGCAATGGCTCTTCCATTTACATCTTCCTGCACTTTTTTCACGTATTTTGCAATTTGCTTTTCAGAAAAAAGCCTGTTTAAAAAGCGCTCAATACGCTCTTCTGTTTGTGCTTTTTTCCCATGCTTAAATCTTAAAAAAAACAAACTCCCCAAGAGTACGCACACCACAACGAAGCACACGGCAATGCCCCACATAACCAGTGGTATCAGAGTGCTGCTGCTTAACAATGACACTCCCTTTTTTCTTGCCTCATCCTTTTCATACTCTTCCTCTCTTTTCCACTCCCATCATTTTTACCAGACCAAATCGTCCTTTCCTCATTTTTTTAAAGACTCCTCGGGGCACCCTTTACCTTGCTTTTTTACACTTTTAACGCACCTTTTTTTGCCGCACACCAACTTCACCAACATAGGTTCAGAGTCCACTCACTCGAAAAACGCCCTTTTCAAAAACCGTACTCCCACTTTACGAGCACCCCCGTTCTACTATGCACCCCTTCTAAATGTGTTTTTTGTACCCCCACCGAAACCTTAGACGCCTCGCTCCACTGATGCTCATACCCTAAAAAATAGCTCCTACTTTTTACAAAAATACGCTCATCTAAGCGCTCTTTACTCCATACATATTGTGCCTTCACGCTCCCTTTGTCACTCACACCATACAATACGCTCGTGTTCACAGCATTAAAGGCACCCTCTCCTGTTTTATGATCTAACAAGGCACTCGCGTAGAGTGCCCCAAAATAGCCTTCCGCTCCCACCTGTACCCACCCCTGCTTTTCGTTTTCGTAATTTCTTTGCTTCCAACCCAACACGGGGAGTACGACCACTGGCTTTGGTCCGATCAACCACTCATATTTTTTTTTCATCTGAAGTCCCCAGCCACTTTGCATCAAATACCCAGAGCCTGCAAAGTTTCCTTTGATGTAGTGCCCCTCTAAAATCAGCCCCTCCCACCAGCAACCTTCTTGAGCACAAGAATCTAGTGGGTAACTGCCACCCACCTCCACCTGCTGATCTTTTTTTCCATAACGAGAATACTCGGATAACAATACATATTGACCCTGCATTTTCCCCCTTCGAGAGAGGGCAACTCCTCGCTCTTTCCACGGCATTGCACTGGTGCTCACATCCTCTGACTGCTGATACGCCTGCACTCTCCACTGCACATGCTCCTCCTGCGCATTTACTTGGTGCACCAATGTTAGCACTCCCAATGCAATCGACCATTTTACGCTTTTCATACTAAATCCCTTTCCCATTGCTATTTGGCTATTTGGCATTTTTTGCTGCACATCTTTTTTCCTCAAAAGTTTTAAAGGGTGTTTAAAAATGCTACCTGTTTGAAAAATTTTTTTATTTTACCTATTTTTTCATTTTTTTGAAACCTCCCCTTTTTTTTAGGATTTTTTCTTTTTATAATCATATTCATTACTCTTAAGCCCCTTCGCAGAGGACCTTTGACTACTCTTTGCGTTTGCTCTATACACTATAAAACAGTGTTTTATCTTTTATGTTTTCCTCTAAAAATATTCAATTCTTCGCATACCTTTCCATTGCCGCTGCCGTGAGCACCATTGGTATTAAAGCGGCTGCCTACCTTGTGAGTGGCTCCATGGGACTGCTCTCCGATGCGATTGAATCTTTTGTGAATTTGGCAAGCTCCCTGATTACCCTTTACACCATCAAGTTTGCAATGCTCCCAGGAGATGAGCGCCATCAATTTGGACACACCAAGATTGAGTACTTTTCGGCTCTTGCACAGGGGCTCTTTATTTTTGTCGCAGGCGCCTCCATTGTTCTCTCCTCCGCTTGGCATCTTTTGCAGCCCCCTCCCATGGAACACATTTCCCTAGGAGCCGCCTTGGCTTTTGGAGCCAGCCTCATTAACGCTTTTGTAAGCTATCACTTGTTTGCGGCAGGAAAAAAATACAACTCCGTGGCACTGCAAGGGGAAGCCCATCACTTGCTCTCCGATGTTTACACTTCTGGTGCAGTCATTTTGGGCGTCACCTTGGCTTACCTTTTTAACATCCCCTGGCTGGATCCTTTGTGTGCCATTATTCTGGGACTTCAGGTTCTTAAAACCAGCTTCTCTCTTTTGTACACTGCCTTTCATGGACTCATGGATGAGGCTCTCACACCCGAGCAATCCCAACAGGTGCAACATCTTTTAGAACAGATTTTTACCCAGAGTGCCGCTCATGCCCACCTCCCCTTTGTTCTCAAGTCGCGCCAATCTGGACAAAAAAAATTCCTCTATCTCACCTTTGCGACCCCCGATCACTGGAGCGTTAAGCAAGCCCACGACCTTTGCTTGCTCATTGAGCAGCGCCTTTATGCTTGGGATCCCGCCGTCGAGTGTTTTATTCACACTGAGCCACACTCTCACTTTTTGCACGTTCATCCCGCCGCTCCCTAAAACATTACCCCGCCAGAGCACCATGCACTCCCTCCCAAAGAGACTCTTTTTTCTATGCCTATCCCACACCTTCTGGTTCCAAAAATCGGGTATAATGGACGCATCCCAACACACTCAGGAGCCTCTTTTATGAACACCACCGCAACGACCCTCTCCAATGCGCATCAAGTGCACACAACGCTCGCCCCCTGGAGCACAAAAGGATACTTTTCTTCTGATTTTCTCAAAAATATCGCACGCCTCGCAGAGGCTCAAAAACTGCAAGTCATCGTCCCTGAAATGGACGGCGATATGTGGGATGGCACCCTTTTGATTCGGCTTCTGAATGTGGACCAAACCACTTTGGTCAACGCCATTTTGGCACACTCTCGTGCCGATGAAATGAGCATCGAAGAGCCAGGTGTTTTGCGCTTGTGGTGGGATTAAGACATCGGCACTCCCCACCACTTTCTCCTTTACGTGCCCCTTTTTGGGGCACTTTTTATGCACATCCCCTTTTGCACTGGCTCTTTTTCCTCCCCGCCCTAAAAACTTCTCTTTTTTCCCATCTGCCTATAAAACAGATGCACTTTACTTCTTTTTTTCTTGACAGAGACCCTTTTGCATGATGTAATTTAATCAATATCTTTTCTTGCGTATATTTTTACAATATATTCAGAACCGTATATTAGGTTAAGTAGTTCCTCACTTCGGTGAGTGCCAAGCTCGTCATTTCAAAGAGTCATTGCCCCTTTGCCTCTTTCGGCTTGCGCAGCTCCTCATAGGGATCCGAACCAACGCCTTTTAGGGAATTTATTTTCTAGAAGACGCGTTGGTTGACCCTCTCCCCTTGTCTTCTTTTAGGTTTTTTTTACTACTAGGAGATTTTATGCAATACTTTTTGGAACTCTTCCATACTTGGCAAACCTCAGAGCTTTTATGGGCGTGGCTTGCTTTTTGTACCGTGACCCTTCTTTCCATTGATGTTTGGCAAGCCATTGCGGCAAGCCGCTCAGGGGGCGAGCACTTTAGTGCAACCGCCAAAGGATCGCTTTACTGGTCCCTCGCTTGGGTGGGTGCTTCTTTTATTTTTCTCTTAGGGGCGACCCTCATCGCACACACCCATAATCCGCAAAACATTCCCACGGGCAGCCTCTTTTCGTTCTCTTCCCTTTGGATTACAGGCTATTTGGTCGAAAAAAGCCTCTCCGTGGATAACCTTTTTGTCTTCCTCGTCCTCTTCTCCTCATTAGGGATTGCCAAAGCAATGCAAAATACCTTGTTGCTCTACGGCATTTTAGGGGCTATCGTCCTGCGCCTCTCGCTTATTTTGGGTGCCGCTTACCTTATTTCCCAATACAGCTGGTTGCTGCCCCTCTTTGGACTCTTTTTACTTTATTTAGGCTTTAAAATTTGGCCCAAAACGGCTCAAGCGGAGCAAACTCACACCCCCACCGTCGTGCGCAAACTCGCCGCTTGGCTTCCCATCGATCACCAGGCTTCGGGCTTTTGGGGCTTTAAAGATAAAAAGTTTTATCTGACCGTTCCCGCACTCGCACTGCTCTCTATTGCCTTCGTGGATTTAATCTTCGCCGTCGACTCCATTCCCGCCATTTTTGCCATCACTACCGATACTTGGATTGTCGCTAGCTCTAACATCTTTGCGGTATTAGGATTGCGCCCGCTTTACTTTTTGCTCTCGCATCTTAAAAATCAACTCATCTTATTGCCCTATGCACTGAGTATCATTTTGACCTTCATTGGACTCAAGCTTCTCATCTCCGTGTGGTTTCACATCCCCGCACTCCTCTCCCTTGCCTTTATTGTGAGCGTGCTGGCGCTTTGTGCTTGGATGAGCATTCGGAAAACCAAACGAATGGCTTCCTAAGCGCACTCCAAGTGCCCCCAAGAGGGGCACTTTTTATCTTTGCTCTATAAGTGTGCCCTCTTCAAGGGAACCCCTCCCACACTACGCACTTCTTGGGCGATCAAATGCCGCTCCATCAGACTGCGATACTCTTGAGCACCTTCTAGGTGGGACACGCTTTCCCACTCTATCTGACGCAGCCTCGAATCTGCCGCCTCTTCTGTGCCATCCATTTTCACACTCGCATGCAGTATCGCACTATACAAAAATTCAAAAAAACGACACAGACTCTGCCCATGGCGTTCATACTGCCCTCCCACTTGCCCCATCCAATCCTCTAGTTCTTCTTTACAAAGGGGCAACTGATTGTGCGCCCTCCATTGCTCTACCTTCTTTTTTTCCACAAAGCTCCACAGGCAAGAGTGCTCCATCGTCTTGCACTCGATATACAATCCCTCATACTCAAAACCAAACAAACACTTTGTGACTCTCCCCTCCTTCCACTGGGCATCCGCTCTTCCAAATGCCGTCTCTAAAAAAGACTCACGCACGAGCAATAAGCGATACGCCATTTGCGGAGGAAACGCTCGTCCATGCAACTTCATCACCACCGCTGGGATAACAGGAAGGGTACACACGTTTTCCCAAATCCCAAAAACTTCCGGAGCCATGCGCTGCACCGCCCCTTGTTGCACGGGCACACTCTTACAGTGGCTCCAAAGTACATCACGCATCCCTCTCTCCTTTTATTAACATCCCTTCGGACTCTTGGAGCAATCCCTGCTTCCACTCGCACAGATACCGTGCATTTTTTACGCATAGCCCCCATACCACCTCCCTCATCACTTCCCCCCCCCGTGCAATGTACCCATCCCACAAAATAAAAAAGGCAAACAGCAAGGCACAAGCTGCCACGCCACACACCACGCCTAGTACAAAATAAGACCACTCTGTCATGGGATTATCTTTTTAGGTATTTTTCTCATATCATGCATTGCTACCTTCCATTATAAATCATGAGCAACCCGATTAGTATTCCAATTTCCACTTTTTATCGCCCCTCCTTATTGTCTTATACAAAAGCACATTCTTTTTGCTTTTTTCTCTTTCTCTTTGTATAATCTTTTTTTTATTAGGGTTTCCCCTCTTATGCGCCTTCTTTTTTGGATTTTTCTCCCCCTCTTTTTTTCGGGCTGTGCAGTGCACACGCCCGCTCTTGTTTTGCCCGCCTCCTCCTCTGAGCAATTTACCCTCCCCGCCACAACGCCCTCCGATAGCACCCGAACCCAGCACTTGCTTTCTTGGTGGGAGCAATTTGAAAGCCCCGCTTTGCTTGCCCTGCAAACCGCCGCACAAGAGCAAAGTAGCTCTCTGGCACAAGCTCGACTTCAGCTCCAAAGCGCTCAAAATGCCCTCACTCTTGCACAAGATGTCCCCGATCCCAAAGTACTCTCTCAGGCGGGCATCAGCCGCTCTACCACCTTGCTCTCCCCGTTGGCTTCCAACAGTGCTACAGCGGGGATTCAACTTTCTTGGGAGATTGACCTTTTTAACAAGGCAGCAATTCAAACCAATATTAAGCAGCTTGAATTAGAAAATGCAAAAGCCGCTTGGCATGACGCACGCACACTGGTTGCCGCAAGAACTGCAAGCGCTTACTTTCATTATCACCTTTGCCACCAAAGCAGTGCCCTTGTGGAGCAGCAGCTTCACATCCTTCAAAAACACATTGCACTTCGTAGCGAGCTCGTAGCCCAAGGACTAGAGCCCCTCTCCACCGTTCAACTCCTGCGCCTCAAAGAGCAAAACCTTCAAAACACTTTGAGCACCACAAAACAACAATGCACCTTAGAGCGCCGTGCTCTTCAAGCAATCACTGCACTGCCCCCCTCACAACTTGAGCCCCTTTTGGCACAAACTCCCCCAGCGAACCCCTCTCTCTTTGTGCCACTCACTATCCCCGCAGCACTCTTCGCACAGCGTCCCGATGTGCTTGCCGCCAAAAACGCCCTGCAAAGTGCCCTGTTCAATAAAACCCGCACCCGTCTTGCGACCTACCCCTCGGTGAGCCTTAATGGGGCGTGGAGTATGGGGGCACTGCGCACTCCCACCACCTCCCTAGAGGGCTCCTTTTGGAGCGTGGGACCCCTCTCCATTTCTCTGCCGCTGTTAGACCCCAAAGTCATCGATAGTGCCCTGCTTTTAGCCGACGCTCAAATTGCTTATCAATCGACTCTTTTAAAAAGCACCTTAGAGCAAGCTACTAAAGAAGTCGATAGTGCCCTTCTTTCTCTTGCTTTTAACAGTGAGCGCCTTGAGACCAACAGTGCTTCTATTCACACCCAACAGCAACTGCTTCTCACTGCGCAGCAATCTTACGCACAAGGACTCACCAGTGGGATTGAGCCCCTCGAGGCTCAAAGTGCACTTCTGTCCTTACACATGCAACAACTTACCTTACAAAAAGATCGTATCGTCCATTGGATTGATCTATATAAAGCCATCGGCGGAGGATTTTCCCGTGAACACATCTAAAAAAACACGCATCCCTTCTAAAAACACTGTATTTTGGAGTCTTGTTCTTCTCGCCGCCCTCGCAGGCACCGCTCTTCTGTTGCGCTCCCCCACGCCTCAGCAAGCACTGCAGAGTGCTAAAAAAACGGTGCTCACCGTCCAAACACAAACCCCGATTCTCAAAGACATTCAATTACCTCTGTCCCTCTCTGGACCCCTCACCCCTTGGCAAGAATCTTCCATTCAGGCACAACTGCCCGCCCTTCCCATCACCAACGTCTATGTGGATGTTGCCGATGTCGTGAAAAAAGGGCAACTTTTAGCCACCCTCGATGCACAAAGCATTGCCATTGAAAAATCCCAATTGCAAGCCCAACTCTCTGAAGCCACCAGTGCACTCGAGATTGCCACCCAAAACGCACAGCGGGCAAAGGCACTCGAAGAGTCTCCAGCTCTGAGTGCTGTGCAGCGCGAGCAAATGCTCCACGCCCAAAAAAGTGCACAAGCCAAAGTGCAAGCCCTCCATGCGCAGCTCAAAGCCACGGAAATCAAAGGCTCTTACACACGCATCACCGCACCTGCAGCAGGCGTTATCTCTGAGCGCAAAGCCACCATTGGCTCCCTGTCCTCCGGCGTAGAACTTTTTCGCCTCATTGTCGATGGCACACTGCTGTGGCAACCCTCGATCCCCACCGCCTCCCTTCCCCTTCTGAAAAAAGGGATGCAGCTTCAAATCCCCTTAGCCCACAATCAATTCATTACGCTGCCCTTGCAAAGCATTGCCCCCAAAGTGAATCCTCAAACACGCCAAGCAACGCTTCAGGTGAAAATCTCCCCCAAAGAGCATCAAGATCTATTAAAGCCAGGCATGTTTGTCACTGGATCCTTGCTTTTGCCCAAAACCCAAAAAATGCTCATTCCCAAAGATGCACTGCTTCTTGTCGATGGTATCCACACCGTGTTTGTGGTGCAAAACGGGCTCGCCATTCAAAAAAGCGTCACACGCGGAGCCCTCATTGATAACCACATCCTTATTGAAGAGGGACTCGCCCCCACCGATCAGGTCATTACGCTGGGCGCAGCCTTTTTGAAAAACAATGATCCCGTCCTCGTCCAAGGGAGCGGCTCATGAACATTTCCGCCATCTCCATCCGAAACCCCATCCCTATTCTCATTTTCTTTTTACTCTCGGTACTCTTGGGGCTACACTCTTTTTGGAAAATTAATGTTCAAAACTTTCCCGACCTCTCCCTTCCCACCATTGTCATCAATGGAGCGCTTCTAGGGGCAACCCCCGCACAGCTTGAAAATGACGTTGCGAAAAAAATTGAAAATGCCATCGCTCCCTTGGAGGGACTCAAAAATACCAAAAGCGTCTTAAAAGACGGTAGCGTTTCGATTACCGCTGAGTTTGAGCTGGAAAAAGATCCGCAAGAAGCTTTGGATGAAGTGCGTGCCGCTGTCACTCAGGTGCGCTCGCTTCTTCCTGCCGATATGGATGAGCCCCAAGTCGTGCGTGCCAAGTTTTCTAACACGCCCGTGAAAATTTACTCCATTGCCTCCTCCTCCCTCTCCGATGAGCAGCTCAGCTGGTATGTGCAAAATGAGATGACCAAAGCCCTCTTAGAGATTCCAGGCGTTGCCCAGGTGACGCTCGTCGGGGGCGTGCAGCGCGAGATTCTCGTGGCTCTCAACCCCGCTGCCCTCCAAAGCGTTGGCATCAGTGCTCCTGAGGTTGCGCGCCAACTGCGACAAAACCAATCGGACTTGCCCTCTGGCGCCTTACGGGTGCAAGAGGCGAGTATCCCCGTGCGCACGCTCTCCTCCGAGAGTAGCACTTTTGCCTTAAAAGACTTTCCCATTGCACTCCCAGGGGGCGCCTTTATTCCTTTAGAGCAAATTGCACACATTTCCGATACGATTCAAACCCCCACCGCCAGCGCCTCTTTTGATGGCAAAAAAGTCATTGGGTTTGAAATTAAAAAATCTAGCTCCGCCAATGAGCTTCAGTTAGAAAAACGGCTTCAAACATTTGTCTCCGATGTGGTACAAAAAAATCCCCACCTTAGCATTCAAGAGGCGTTTGATTTTATCGAGCCCGTCAAAAATACCTATTACTCGTCCTTGCAACTTCTGTTAGAAGGAGCCCTTCTTGCCGTGCTTGTCGTCTATTTGTTTTTAAAAGATTGGCGCGCCACCATTGTCTCCGCCTGTGCTCTGCCCCTGTCCATCATTCCCACTTTCGCATTTTTGTACTACGCAGACTTTACCATCAATGTGATTACCCTCTTGGCACTATCCTTGGTGGTGGGCATTTTAGTGGATGATGCCATTGTGGAAGTGGAGAATATTGAGCGCCATATGCTCGAGGGGAAAACACCATATCAAGCCGCCATTGAAGCCACCCAAGAGATTGGACTTGCCGTCGTTGCTACCACATTCACCCTTGTTGCCGTCTTCTTGCCAACCGCCTTTATGGGGGGGATTCCAGGGCTTGTATTTAAACAATTTGGATGGACGGCTGCAATCTCTGTGTTCGCTTCTTTGGTGGTGGCACGCTTACTTACACCGCTCATGGCCGCCTATCTTCTTAAAAACAAAGACCCGTCCAAACGAGAGCACTATGAGCCACGCTGGATTCAGTGGTACTCTAAACTTGCCGCATGGTCCATTGCCAATCGCATTAAAACCATTGCCCTTGCACTGCTTTTTTTTATTGCTTCCCTTGCCATCATTCCCATGCTCCCTAAGGGGTTCATTCCTCCTAACAATGCCAATCAAATGCAAATCACCGTCGAGCTGCCCCCTGGCGTCTCCCTGGCTCAGATGCAACAAACCGTCTCCCTTATTGAAAAAACGCTCGCAAATAATCCTCACATTCAACATATTTATAGCTCGATTGGATCGGGCACCGCTTCCTCGCGCCACGATGGAGGCTCCCTCAATGAAACACGCAAAGCCACCGTCGCACTCAAACTCAATCCCAAAAATGAGCGCCCTCATAAGCAGCACATCGAGCAACAGCTGACTCAAGCACTCCAATCGATTCCAGGGGCTAAAATTTCTTTTTCGGGTAGCTCCAGTGGCTCTACCTACAACTTGGCTCTGGTGAGCGATGAGCCGCAAGCCCTCACTCTTGCCGCACGGCAAGTGCAACAGCAACTTGCCACCATTTCAGGCTTAGGCAGCATCTCCGCCTCCGATGATCTGAAGCGCACCGAAGTGAGCATTAGAATTGACCGCACTAAAATGGCTCTCTACGGGGTCTCCTCCGCCGCCTTGGCACAAACACTGCGCATCGCCACCTTGGGCGAGCCCGCAAGTAGCCTTCCCAAAGTGAATACCTCCGTGCGCCAAGTGCCCATCACGGTGCGGCTCAATGATGATTTTATCTCCGATCCGAAAAACCTTCTGGAACTTCAAGTACAAGCAAACACAGGGCTCATCCCGTTGTCTGAATTGGCTTCTTTTTCTTACACAGCGGACGCTTCGACCATTGAGCGCCTCAATCGAGAGCGCACAGTAAACTTCACCATTGATCTGGGGACCATACAGTTAGGCGATGCCGCACGCACGATTAAAAATCTTCCCGCACTCGGTGCCCTTCCCGCAGCCGTGCGCATCTTAGAGACGGGCGACGCAGAGCGCATGGCAGAGCTTTTTGCGGGGTTTGGACTCGCAATGCTCACTGGAATTTTGTGTATCTATTTGATTTTAGTGCTCTTATTTAAAGACTTTTTACAACCCTTGACCATCTTAGTTGCACTTCCGCTCTCTTTAGGAGGTGCTTTTGCAGGGCTTCTTCTTACTGGAAATAGCTTTTCGATGCCCTCGCTCATTGGACTCATCATGCTCATGGGGGTTGCCACCAAAAACTCTATTTTACTCGTTGACTATGCCATTATCTTGAAAAAAGAAGGCATCTCACAAGCTCAAGCAACGCTAGAAGCGTGTGTTAAGAGGGCACGCCCCATTGTGATGACCACCATTGCGATGGGACTTGGGATGCTTCCTGTGGCACTGGATTTAGGAGCAGGAGACGGCTCTTTTAGAGCTCCCATGGCAATTGCGGTTATCGGGGGGCTCCTGACCTCCACCCTTTTAAGCTTACTCGTGATTCCAGCGGTCTTCACTTTAGTGGAAGATGCGAAGGCTTGGATTTTGCGTAAAAACAAACCCACTAAAAAAAACCCCTCTTCGGAATAAAGGACTCTTTACTCTATTTTCTGCTTTTCTACGCTTTTAGAAATGTCTCAAATTACCAATCGAGGACGATAGCCAACGATACAGATTTTTTCAAAATTGTGTATTTTTGATTATGTTCTATGCTATGTACCACAAAATATTATGGTATTCATTGCATTTATTTCAGTTTTTGGGACTTATCTTTTAATAATACAAAGAAATCTTTTCTCTGAATTGCTTTCCATACATAAACGGAAACATACCCAAACAAAAAAGTCTGTACAACTTGTATACAAAGAACAATGAGAAACATAACTGGGAACTCTTTGAAACGCACGGAAGAATTTTTGACCGCTATTTCCCCAGTTAACATTGCATCCATACACAAATATCCAAGCAAAAGCGTGAGAAAACAAAAAAGGAAGAAAGAAAACCAAGTGAATAAGCGACTTTCGTTTCTTTGAGATGATTGCTTATCGTTATTTTTCATTTTTTATAATCACAAGTATTCAGGTATTTTTGCAAACTTAACTTGATGATTTAATCAACAGATTTTTCATAAGAGCCTTAACTACATTGCATTGAGCGGCAGCATTTACTTTCCCTTGTTTGGGGCGACTTTTGAAAAATCAATAAACTCTTTTTTTAAAATCGCCTTACATACAAACACTGCAATAAAGCCGCACATTATAGCCATTATTCCTATGAGACCAACCTTACAAGTGGCCAATATGAATAACTCAGGGCTGGATTCATACAAAATAGGACTACCATTACGTTGAGTCATTTCACCCATGTATAGCTTATGAATGCGATACACGCATATTAGCCCCAGCACCACGCTTGCAAAAGTATTTAGCACGAAAAATAACCACGTGAGTTTAGCGTTTGTTTTTTGTTGCGGTGATTGCTTATCGTTATTTTTCATTTTTTATACTATATCAACATATTTACCTTGTGCAACATACACTTGAAACGTGTAAATAATTTTATCGATTCCCATTATTTCAGACCGTGCATCAAGACCATCCAAATCCATCATTTATTGGACTACTTTTAATAGTATTCTTACACTGCTTTTCCTTATGTATTGGATTCCCATTCTCTTCCCTTGGTTGCTCCAACGATTCCAACGCAAAGAATGTGCGTAACAGCAAAAAAAACCAACCACCCCCCCAGCTCTGCGGTATAATACCTCCATCTTATTTTTTATTGATACAACACACCGATGTATACCGATACGCAGCGCCTCGATTGGCTCATGGACCACCCAGAAGCAACCTTTGAACCGCTTTTAGAGGGGCACTATCTTCTGATCGTCTACCTCACGAGCTCCGAACATCAAACCCAAGGCGTCTCGGGCTCTTTTTTGGCACGAGGAGACTCTAAGAGGGCGGCTTTGGATGCCATGCTCAGTGGCAATGTGCGCAGGATTTACTAAACTCTCTTTGCCAGCTAGCACTGCTTTTCTATCCCTCTTCGTGTCTTTCCCTCCGAAACGACGCTAAGCAGTTAGTAACCCGTACATACTAACAGCCACAACAAAAAAGGGCACATCCGCAAGATGGGCCCTTTTGTTTTATCTCATGAAGATTTTTTATTTTTTACTATGATCGCCGCGATGCGCTTCTTGATGATCTTTTTTATACTTCTCATGGTGCACATGTGCACCCTTCATCATTTCCTCTTTGTCCACAAAACCATCTGCATTCGCATCCATTTTCTTGAAGTGTTCATTCATAAAAGTTTCATGCTCTTGCACAGAAATCTTTCCATCTCCATCTTTGTCCACCATCGAGAGGTGCCACGCTGCCATTTTTTCCATCTTTTTGGACATGTATTCCTTTTTCTTCTCCAGATACGCTTTAGCAGCCTTGCCCTCCGCAGCACGCTTCTCTAGATTTGGAGCCTTTTCTGCAGGTTCCGCTCCATGGTGTGCTGCAACTGCCGCTCCAACCGCAAACACACTCATACCCACAACGACCAACATTTTAGATAGTGCACGACTTTTCATTTCTTACTCCTTATTGATGAATATTACGTACTTTTCACTTTGTATGCAGCTTTATATACTCCCCTTAGTACGATTGCTTTCGATTGTAGCATGCTGTTTTACAAATTTCCACTCCCAAAGAGCCCCATCCACCTTTTCTTTAGTCCTGGACCCCTAATACCTTTTTAAATTTCTGGTGCACTTGAGCAAACTCCCCTTGGTGTTTTATCATCCAATGCCCCATATCACTTTTGATGACTTTTAGCTGCTTTTTCTCAATACTCCACTTTTCAGCCCCGCCCAGTGTGCCTTCCATCAAGGGCTCCACCTCTATGTGCCACTGCGATCCCCTATCTTCGACGCAGACGAGCGCTTTCATTTTTTTATGATGCTTTATCACCAACTTCCACGCAATAAAATCTCCAATCAAAAAGGCTGCCAATAGCGGATAGGTAATCATATCCCCTAGTTGCAAATACCAACTGGCTCCCCCAACGCTCACAAACGATAAGACAAATCCCACCGCAAGCCCCGCTTGCACTTGCCCACTTACCTTTCCATGTGCCGCTTTCATCTCTTTTCTCTCTTCTGGCGTTAATTCATTTTTGTTCATTTCACTTTCCCTTTGATACATTTTTTTTAAACTCGCTTCCCTCTCGTAACTTACTTTCACAGCGCACCTGAATTTCTTTTATTTTCCACCTTTTCTTCTCACATTTTCTTCCCATACCAAGGCTGCCCTCTCTTGATTCAGCCCAAAGGACTCCGCCTCTGTTTTCCATTATTTAGTGCGCTCCAACGCATCCTCTGGAATCTGTCTTTTTTTACAATCCGCAACAAGCTCTCCGTTTTTTAATACCAACACCCTCGCTTCCTCTCCGATTGCCTCAATGCGGTGCATGGCGACCAAAAAAGCACACGGCACCGCATCTATCACCTCCATCAACTGCTTTTGCAAAGAGCTATCCAGCGCACTACTTGGCTCATCCATTACCATCATTTTTCTTTCCGAGAGCAAGGCACGGGCAATACTTAAGCGCTGCAGTTGTCCTCCTGAAAACTGTCCGGGGTTCACCAAAGAGTCTAACCCAGCCCTATCGGCAACGACCTCTTCTAGCTTCACCTTCTTTAATGCCTCCCACATCTGCTCTTCGGTAGCCCTTTGATTTCCTATTTTTAAATTAAAAGCAATAGATCCTTTGAGCACACTCTCCCCTTGGGGCACCAGCGCACAAAACATCTGATCTGCGTGCACTTCTTTGCCATCCACAAGAACGCTGCCTTCGTACTCTTCGAGCCCATTAAAAACCCGAAGCAATGTGCTTTTGCCCGCACCCGACGCACCCAAAAGCCACACCTTTTCTCCCGCATCGATTTTAAAACTCACCCTTTTTAAGAGCTCTTTATCCCCTTTTTTAACACTCACATTCACAAACTCCACACTCTTTTGCATGACCATTTCCTCTCCTTGGGAAACCGCCTCTGTGTTCACGTTCTTCATACATAACAAAGGAAAGCTCACCTGTTGCGTGCCATCCAATAGGGCACTAAAGACCCACACCATGTGCTTTAAGTTTCCCAGCACCGAGGCACTCACCGCAAACAAGGCACTAAACACCCCTAACGAGATTTCCCCTTCTTGCAGGGAGACTAGTCCCGCATAAAAAACCCACGACAAGCACAACGCCAACAATAACGAGGGGAGCACCTCGGCAATGGAGATGGCTTTGAGTTTATCTAAAAATGCCGCCCCCTCTTGCACCACCGCTACCCTATACTCTTGCTCAAATAAGCGCGTGCTTCCATAAATTTTTGCGAGCGGTGCTAAGTGAAATATTTGCACCACATAATTTGTTAAACGCCCCTGCGTTTTGGTTTGACGCAGCAGTGCTCCATTCAGACGGGGCACGACAACAACCATCACCCATAAGTAGCCACAAGCTCCCACCAATAGTACACCCACATGGCTCCAAACCCCCAGTGCCCACAACGTTCCCAAGGCTAGGGCAATTTCCATACAGGCAGGGAGTAAATTCCCATATAGCATAAAAAATAAGTTTCCAATCTGAGGCTTCACATTGAGCCGCAGAGCCACCTCTTCCGGAGCACTTCCCTTCCACACGCTTTTGGGGGCATGCATGAGGCAGCTCATCGCTCCATCAATCACATGCTTTGCTACAAGAGACTCAATTTTTTGCTCTAAATATTTTCCAATAGGGTTTAAGATACTCTCTGCGGCTTTATAAAGAGAAAAAATGAACACGACTCCAACACTGGCTAACAAAACCTTGAGCCACGCTTGGTTGGCATAGCCTTTTAAAGTGCCATCAATCACATACGAGACAAACAAGGCACTTAGGGCTAAAAAAGATTTTCCTATCAATAACACCACCAAAAATACCAGCAAAAGCTTGCGCACTTGCGGCAACCACCCTGTTGTTTTTACAAAATGCCATAAGCTCACACGCTCATTGAGCCAATCTTTAATCATATTGCGCATCCTCACACAAACGAGAAAATACACCAGGCAGCTTTTTTAACGCTTCACAAGTGCCCTCTTGTACGACACGCCCGCCCTCGAGTACCAAACAGTTGGCATCCTTAGGAATCGCAAGGACCCGATGGATCACGATGATTTTTGTCACCTCAGGCTGTCCTTGCATTAACTCTTCCAATAACGCCCGCTCCGTGTGCACATCCAAAGCACTCGTGGGCTCATCTAGTAGCATCAACAGGCGCCCTGAGAGCAGTGCTCTTGCAATCCCCACGCGCTGCAACTCGCCGCCACTCAACTCCCTCCCCACCCCCTCTTTTTTCAGGTCTTCCCTTGTGATCCGATGAGAAAGCTTCACCCGCTCCAAAACCTGCATCATCTGCTCTTCCGTTGCCTCCATATTCCCCAGCAACAAATTAAACGCCACGCTCCCCCCGCGCCACTGCACATCTTGAGGGACCCATGACGCACACCCCGGTAAGAGGCTCGCACCTCCCCACCACAGCGCCCCACGCTGTGCCCTCTCTTCTCCTAATAGCAAGCGCAACAAAGTCGACTTTCCCGACCCAGAGGCTCCCACAACAAATAAGCATTCCCCTTGGCGGATACTAAAACTCACGTTGCTTAAAATCATGCTCCCTTCTTCATAGTAAAAATCTACATGTTCTACCCTCAAATCCGCTGGAGATATCTCCTGTGCCTTCTTTTCATACAACCCCCTCTGAGAATCCTCATCTCCCCGTCCTTCTAGCCGAGCCAAGGCTTTTTGCAGCACACTCATGTGTTCGTATAAGGATTCAAAGATATAGCTTGCTTTTTGCAGCTTCCAAAACACTCCCAACGCAATCATCATCACGGCGGCAAAATGGCTCGGTTCTAAAGTGCCCGCCTCCACCCTTTGGACACTGAAGGCATACAAGAGCACAAACATTGCACCACTAAAGGCAAACATGAGAGACCCCCCCGCAAGGCGCTTCATATCAAAATCCCACTGCCTCTTGAGCACTCCTTCGGACACCCGCCGGCGCTCTTTTAAGAAAAAATCCACACTTCCAAAGGAGCGCGCGAGCCACAACTTAGAAAAAAAATCTTGCTCTCGGTCTAAAAGTTTTGTGTGCTCTTCTCGTAATTTCACAAAGGAGCGCTCCTCAATGCTTTTGCGATACACCCAAGATCCGATGGCAAACAATCCTATTATGCTCAGAGCAAACACGCCCAGTGCATACGCTAACGCCGTGCCCCCAATAAACACCAACAAAACCCCCGCTAACATTAACTCTATGACCAAATTGGCTAAGTGATTGAGACTAAACCCGATAAAGTTTCGAATTTCATTGCGCACATCGGTGTCCCGCAAACGCTCTACAGGCGACGCTTTGGAGCTCTCGCTTAGCACGGTTTGCAACAACATGGGGCAAATCGTTTGTGCCACGAGCACTCTGGCACCAATAAAATACTTATCTTGGAGTACAAAAAAAAGCCACTCCATCACCTTAAAGCCTAAAAACCATAATCCATAAAAGAGTGCGTCTTGCGCCTTTAGCGCACTCACAAACACATAGGATACGCCCAAGGCACCCAATTTATTGCTCACGCTTGCTAAGAAAAACTTCAAGAGCTCCGAGCCTACTTTGGGCTCGAGCCTTAATAATAATCTCCAAATTTGTATAAAGTCAAAAAAAGATTGGGAGCCCGCCTTGCCTTGCATAAAAATCATTTATCCCCTTTTCTGCACAGTATGCCTTTTAATGCACCATACGCTGTTTTTCATAAAAAAGATAGTCATGAAACCACAAACTCCACCCATAACCGACGACGGTACACTTTAAAAATTTTTCAAAAACACTCCTTTTTGCATACCACTACACAGCTCTCAAGGGATACTCTCAAGCCCATTAAAATTCTTCTCTTTTTTGACTTTTTTAGGGATGATGATAAAATTTTATCAAAGAATCACTATGAAAAAACAACCAGCAGATTTAAACAAAATATTATTTGACACCCTAGGTTTTCATTGGGATAGAAGTTCTATTCCTACGAATGCTCCTTTGTATTCCATCCAGCGCGTCACCTTTCGTTTAAATAAAATGCTGGCTCAATATGTCTTTGATGCCAGTGTGCTAGAGGGCAACCCTTTCACTTACACACAGGTACAAACCATTTTGGATGGAATCACCGTGGGAGGACACAAAATTTCTGACCAAGACCAAGTCAGAAACTTGGCGGATAGTACTAAAAAATTACTTCAATTGGTTCGATCCGATTCTTTTAGATTGGATAAAGATACTTTTACTTCTTTACATCGCATCGTTGCCAAAGAAGAAGCACTAGAATGGGGAACCTTTCGGGGAGAAGGCGTTGAAAAAAACTATACTCCACACGTCGGACTCGGTTTGCAAGAGGATTACATCCCTTCTTTGACCTAGGTAGGTGCTCCAATGTTAAATCAATTATTTCCCCAAGGGGTTGAACAACTTAAAAATATTTCCAACCCACTTGAACGGGCAATGGCATTCTTTTTATTCGGTGCTTTGCAACAATTTTTCTTTGACGGCAATAAAAGAACTTCACGGATGATGATGAACGGAATTCTCATGAGTCATGGAATTGACGCCATTTCTATTCCCGCAACACGGGCTCAAGAGTTTAACGAGAAGATGGTTGATTTTTACATCAAAAAGGATGCCAATGCGATGATGCAATTTCTTATAGATTGTCACCCCGAAGCGGCATTGATGCAATCTGCAACCCTTACAAAAAACCACAAATATCCTAAGCTTTAATATTCTATTCTTTCAAAAAAATCGTTGTCTTTCATCCTTTTTATTGCACGCTCGAAGACTCCTCAGATATTCCCCTTTCTAAGTGCTCTTTTTTGCACTTCCTCGCAAAACCCAAAAAACTCCCTTGGTGTACTTTTTTCCCCATTGAGCCACACATTGCATCCTGCTAATGCAATTTCTAGTTTGCTGCAATCCACCGCACTCTTTATCTTGAGCATTCTAAATTCTTTTTTCCTTGGAATAATTTTTCCTACAGCATACTTATAGCTCTGCAGAACTCTTTGCATGCGATCCCACAGGCTCCCTTTGATTTTCTCCAATCTGCCTTCTTTGTTTAACCAGCCATTCTCTACTTCTAGTACCAAAAAATAATGCACTACCGATTTTGTGTGTACCTCTTTTAACTCTACCCCTTCAATACTCTCCCATGGAATTGAACATAAGTTGAGCCCGCTCACGCCCTCTTTGTTTATTCTCCACACCGCCCCCGCACGTTGAAAAAGCATCGGAAAATGCCCCGCACCAACGCTTCCAAAATACAACACTAGGCTCCATAGCACCCAAAAGCCCACTCCTCCTTGCAGCAAAGGCATTTTCGAAAAAACCTCTTCGTGGAGCGGCAATGCTCCAGCAAAGGCAATGGACAATAACATGGATGCCGTAAAGCGCCATTTTGAGACGGTAATCGTGCCCTCTATTCCATTTTTCAAACCTGCTATTCTTTTTCCTTCCTCTATCTGTTGTTGCTCTTGGGAAGATTTCTCTTTTTCGTATTGTTTTCCACAAAAAAATAACCCCAATAGGCAGCCACCAAGCAGCACTGCGTATAACAGACTTCCCATTTCTATCCATGCAAACAACGCATACACACCCGCCAATGTGAATACCGAGCACAACAGAAGCCAAAACACTTTCATTTTTATTCCTTATTATTTTTACCATATCGTTAATCTATCGCTTTGCAATCGATTTTGAACGATTCTCCCTATTTTCTTTTCCATTTTCTTTTGAAAGGATTGTGGCTTTCCATCCTAAAACAGCTGCCTCTTTCAGAGCGATCTCTTTTTGCCCTTTTACCCTCCTTTTGCTTTTTATTTTTTTCTTGCATCCCCCCGTTTTGGTGTATAATAACACCCATAATCAACCTCTCTAAGGAGTCTTCTACATGAAATCCACACTGCGCACCCTCAAAAACGTGGCTCTGGCACTCGGGGTTTCCCTCTTTACCTTGCTCTCGGCACAAGCCCAGCAAAGCACAGCTAATGCCTCACAGAATGCCACTAAAGATGCTTTGCCCAATATCATTGCGCAGCGCCCTTCCCAAAAAACGGTGATCATCAACCAAGCGAACATGTCGCTCAATACCCTTAAAATGCTGGGCACCTCTTTTGCCTTTTTGCCCGACGGCAACCTGGTGCGCAAACTCATTCAAAATGGGGGCGGATGGGTCGATCGGCGGATCGCTATGCCCGACGGGACATGGCCCGCTCGGTATGGCAATGCGGCTTCTCAAATTCCAGAGCTTCTGTATCATGTGCACTTGGGGCAAATGTCTTGCTTCGATGGCACCGACAGCCCTTGCGATAAGCAAGCCAAAGAAAAAGGCAAAGAAGATGCTCAGCTGATTTTGAGTGCCTCCCACCCAGGCGAAG
>JACCDQ011878265.1_pt1 | contig 23340 bp, 18 predicted proteins | sample 7446031 | NCBI WGS metagenome assembly JACCDQ01 (sample SAMN15323442, study PRJNA562643) | freshwater metagenome | isolation source: river surface water | place: USA:Blue River Watershed | collected 2017-08-17 | reverse complement strand
TTATAGAATACAATTATATGCTCATTATTGGAATTGCAGGAGGAACAGGAAGTGGAAAAACTACTGTAGTAAATCAAATCATCAACGAATTACCTGAAGCTGAAGTAGGAATCATTTCACAAGATTCCTATTACAGAGAAAACGTTGGGATGACTTATGAAGAAAGAGCTGCCATTAATTTTGACCATCCAAGATCTATTGATTTTGAATTATTGGTACAACACCTTAAGGAACTAAAAGCGGGTAATAATATTCATCAACCCGTGTATTCTTTTGTAACACATAATAGAACTAGCGATACCGTTTTTACACATCCTAGAAAAGTGATGATTGTCGAAGGGATTTTGATATTGACTCATCCTGAATTGAGAGACCTTTTTGATGTAAAAATTTATGTTCAGGCCGATCCTGACGAACGTTTGATTCGACGACTAAAAAGAGATATTGCCGATCGTGGCCGAGATATGGATGAAGTGTTGAATCGTTATCAAACTACACTAAAACCAATGCATTTGCAGTTTATCGAACCTACAAAAGCATTTGCCGATATCATTATACCTAACGATAAATACAATACGGTAGCGATAGATGTGGTACGAGCTGTAATCAATCAAAAAATTCAATAAATTAGTAAAAATTAAAATATAAAATCCTGATTTAATTGCAATTCAATTATTTTTAGGAGCTATTTCCCGCTTTCCGTTACAATCCATTCTAAAAAGAATGGGATTTTCACTGCAATCGGGGCTAAAAAAGAGTAACAATGACAAATCCGTTTAAAAACAAATCTTGGTTTAAATTATTGAGTAATAAATACATTTTGGTATTGGTATTTTTTACCGTATGGATGCTGTTTTTAGATAATTACTCGTATTTCGATCATCGATTCTTAGACAACCAAATTGAAGAATTAGAAGACAATAAAACCTATTATCAAGAAGAAATCAAAAAAGACAAAAGACACATCAAAGAACTCAAAAATAACGGTCACGTTGAAAAATATGCCCGTGAAAAATATTACATGAAAAAAGATAGCGAAGATATTTACATTATCGAATTTGAAGGAGATAGTGCTATTAAAACTAAATAATCGCACCTATTTTTTGAATTAAAAACAAAAAACACAGCAAATGAAACCTCTTTTTAATGATTTCGCCCCTGTTTCTGCCAAAGAATGGAAACAAAAAATTCAGTTTGAACTTAAAGGAGCTGATTATAATGAAACCTTGATTTGGAATACTCCAGAGAACATTAAGGTAAAACCATTTTACGATAAAGAAGATCTAAAAGAAGTTATTTCAGTAGCTACAAAAGCTTCTGAATTTAAAATTTGCCAACCTATTTTTGTTCATGACATCAATAAATCAATAGCACGCGCATTAGACAGTTTGAATCGTGGAGCTGAAAGCCTTTGTTTTACTATTGAAGACGAAAAAATAGATATCGCAAAGCTGTTAGAAAAATTACCTTTAGAGAACACCCCTGTTTTATTTCATTTGAGTTTTATTTCAATCGATTTCGTACAAAAATTAGAAACAATTGCTAAAGCAAAAAAAGCAACTATTTATTGTAACATTGATCCTATTGGGCAATTAGCCAAAGAAGGAAATTGGTTTACTACTTCAGAAAAAAACAATTTTGACACTTTAAACAACCTTCTTAAAAACAACTCCTCTCTTTCTTTAATTAGTGTAAACAGTACTTTGTACCAAAATGCAGGAGCCAATATTGTACAACAAATTGCTTATACTTTGGCTCACGCCAACGAATATTTTAACCATATTGAGACAACAACCCCTCAAACTATGGTGTTAGAAATTGCGGTTGGCACCAACTACTTTTTTGAAATTGCTAAACTAAGAGCCATTCGGTTACTTTTCAATATAATCGCTTCAGAATACAATCAAAATTGGACCTGTCATTTAGTAGTTACACCAACAAAGAGAAATAAAACATTGTACGATTATAATGTGAATATGCTTCGTACTACTACCGAATGCATGAGCGCTATTTTGGGAGGAGCTGATACCATTGTTAATCTACCTTACGATGCTTTGTATCACAAAGACAATGAATTTGGAGACCGAATTGCTCGAAACCAGTTATTGATTTTAAAAAATGAGAGCTATTTTGACAAAGTTAATAATCCAGCAGACGGAAGCTATTACATAGAAAGTTTGACTCAACAATTAGCCTATAAAGCCTTGGCACTATTCAAAGATATTGAAGCTAATGGTGGATTCTTAAAGCAACTAAATGAAGGAATTATCAAAAGAAAAATTCAAGAAAGTGCTGACAAAGAACAAGACTTATTTGATACTGGAAAGGAAATTTTATTGGGAACAAACAAACATGCTAACAAAGACGATCGAATGAAACACGATTTGGAACTTTTCCCTTTTGTCAAAATAAAACCAAGAAAAACACTGATTACCCCAATTATTGAAAAACGTCTCGCTGAGAAAATCGAACAAGAACGATTAGAAAAAGAGTAATTGTTTAGTATTCAAAACACATTGTCAAATAGAAATTTGTCACCACGATGAAAAGAAAAGACCTCCAACATATTCAAATCAAATCCGTAGAAATTGCACAAAGCAAAATTAAAGCAAATGCTGAATTTCAAACGGCAGAGGGCATTGCTTTGAAACCAACTTACACTGAACAAGATATTCAACAATTAGAACATTTGGATTTTGGGGCAGGATTTGCGCCTAATTTACGTGGCCCTTATGCGACCATGTATGTCCGTCGTCCATGGACAGTGCGTCAATACGCAGGATTTTCTACCGCTGAAGAAAGTAACGCTTTCTATAGAAGAAATCTAGCAGCAGGTCAAAAAGGGCTTTCTATCGCCTTTGATTTACCTACACACCGTGGCTACGATTCAGATCATGAACGTGTTGTAGGTGATGTTGGGAAAGCAGGAGTTGCTATTGATTCCGTTGAGGATATGAAGGTCTTATTTGACCAAATTCCTTTAGACGAAATGTCGGTTTCCATGACCATGAATGGGGCTGTACTTCCCATTATGGCTTTTTATATTGTAGCTGCAGAAGAACAAGGTGTAACTCCAGAAAAACTATCAGGCACTATCCAAAACGATATTTTGAAAGAGTTTATGGTGAGAAACACCTACATCTATCCGCCTACTCCTTCCATGAAAATCATTGCTGACATTTTTGAATTTACCAGCAAAAACATGCCTAAGTTCAACTCGATTTCTATTTCGGGGTATCATATGCAAGAGGCTGGAGCTACGGCAGATATTGAATTGGCCTACACTTTAGCCGATGGTTTAGAATACATTCGAACAGGACTCGCTGCGGGAATGAAAATTGACGAATTTGCTCCAAGACTCTCTTTCTTTTGGGCAATCGGGATGAACCATTTTATGGAAATTGCCAAAATGCGTGCAGGCCGAATGATTTGGGCAAAATTGGTCAAACAATTCGAACCAAAAGATGATAAATCCTTAGCATTACGTACTCATTGCCAAACATCCGGTTGGAGTTTGACTGAACAAGATCCATTTAACAATGTAGCACGAACATGTATTGAAGCGGCGGCAGCGGCTTTTGGCGGAACACAATCGTTACATACTAATGCATTAGACGAAGCTATTGCGCTACCTACTGATTTTTCAGCCAGAATTGCTAGAAACACGCAGCTGTATTTACAAGACGAAACCAAAATTACCAAAACAGTCGACCCTTGGGCAGGTAGCTACTATGTAGAAAATTTAACCAATAAAATTGCGCAAAGTGCATGGAAACTGATTGAAGAGGTAGAAGAATTGGGCGGTATGACCAAAGCTATTGAGTCTGGAATTCCAAAACTTCGAATAGAAGAAGCAGCAGCAAGAAAGCAAGCTAGAATCGATAGTGGTCAAGATATTATTGTTGGCGTTAACCAATACCGTTTAGAAAAAGAAGATCCTCTTCAAATTTTAGATGTGGATAATCAAATGGTGCGCAAGCAACAAATAGAACAATTGGAGCGCATAAAATCGACTCGAAACAATGAAAAAGTTAAGACTAGTTTAGATAAATTAATCTATTGTGCCAAAACAGGGGAAGGGAATTTATTAGAAATAGCGGTGGAAGCTGCCCGAAATAGAGCTACTTTGGGCGAAATTAGCGATGCACTAGAAACTGTTTTTGGAAGATATAAGGCACAAATTAAATCATTTAGTGGTGTGTATAGCAAAGAAATAAAAAATGACGAGAGTTTTGAAAAAGCAAAACAATTAGCTAACGTTTTTGCTGAAAAAGAAGGTAGGAGACCCCGAATTATGATTGCCAAAATGGGACAAGATGGTCACGATCGTGGTGCCAAAGTTGTTGCCACAGGTTATGCAGATGTTGGCTTTGATGTGGATATTGGTCCGCTTTTCCAAACCCCTGCTGAAGCGGCAAAGCAAGCCGTAGAAAATGATGTGCATGTCCTTGGAGTTTCTTCATTGGCAGCGGGACACAAAACATTGGTTCCGCAAGTAATTGAAGAACTGAAAAAATACGGGAGAGATGATATCATGGTGGTTGTAGGAGGTGTAATTCCTGCTCAAGATTATCAATTCTTATTTGATGCTGGAGCTGTTGCCGTTTTTGGTCCAGGAACTAAAATTAGCGAAGCAGCTATCAAAATATTAGAAATTTTAATTGACTAATCCCCTCTTTCATACTTATAAAAAAAACAGTCTACCGACTGTTTTTTTTATTTTAAATAATTGATATTCAAAATATTAATATTTTTTTAACGCTTTTTTAAAATAAGTACTACTATCTTTACTTATATCTCTTTTCAAAGAAATATACTACCTCAAATATATCTTATTTTCAAATTATCCTATTGATGTGTCACCTAGTAAATAACAAAAAAGGGGAAGAAAACAAAAACCTTAACGCAGTATTTTAATTTATTCCAACACAATCAATATTAATTTAAAAATTAGAATTATGAAATCAAGACGTATTATTTTATTGTTATTAGCATTCACTGCTACATCTTATACTCAAGAAAAAGGTCAAATTAAGGCTGTCGAATTACCAGGAGTAGTGATCAAACGAGTTGGAAAAGATTTTTCAATTTATCTACCAGATAATAATCCCGACAAAAGAGTCCGAATTATTGAAGAAAAATTTATCTCTTTTGATTTGGGAAAAGAAAATGATGGGTATGAAGAATACCTTCTAGTTATGAAAAGTAATAAAGGACAACTTGCTGCAACCTATGATGAAAAAGGAAAATTAACTCGCGTTGTAGAAAATTATAAAAATGTCATTTTACCTACACAAGTAATTTATTCTATCTACAGAACTTACCCGAAATGGACTATTATAAATGATAAATTCTTATACACTCAAGAATCTGGCGATGTTACTAAAAAACAATACAACATCAAAATAAAAAAGGATAAAGAGGTGAAACATTTAACCGTAAAAGCTAATGGTGAAATCATTAAAATTAGATAGAAATAAAAAAGAAAGCCAAGTGTACACTTGGCTTTCTTTTAATTGTAAAATACCTTTTTTCTTTAACCTAATTTTTTAAAACTGTAGCATCTGCATCGGGTTCAATAAAAGAAGTATCATAACCTCCAAAGGCTTTCATATAACTTCGTATAGAAGTACCGTATGCATCTCTAAAATAACGCTCTCCATTAGTTCTGAAATATCTTTTTACTGAACGCACACCGCCCAAATGAGCCGCCGCTAAAATTCCTGATTCTGTAATATGAATCCCATTAATTACGGCACCTTCATATTTTTCTATTTCGTTTCTTAACAACCATTTGTTTTTAGATAATAGAGTTAAAAAAGCTTTTTCTTGTAAATCTGGATTATTCAAAAAAGCGGCATCATTGTGAACCCCAATAGTTCGCAATGTTTCTGGTCCAAATTGATATTTGCCCAAATATCCTAACGAGTTGATTTTTCTGTACTTTCCTTGTGACTCTCTGAAAGCAATAGCTTCTTTGTAGCCAATAAAAAAATTGCCTGTAAAAGGAATATTTAATTTTGCGTAATCTTCTTGTTTTTGAGATGGGAACAAGTAGTATGACTCGTCTGTTCCATCTGTTAGAAACCAAGGATTGGAATCTAAATTAAAAGGTTTAAAACCTGAGCTTAAAAATGCGATAATTAGGAGTAAAGTGGTATAAAAATGCCATTTCTTTATCATAAATTGTTTTTCTTCTAAACGCTGTCCCATTTAGAAATTTCTACGAGGCAAATATACAACAAAAAATACAATGCTTAAAATCAGCTTGTTAAAGTTTTCTAAAAACAAATTATTACCCTTTTAGAAATAGTGGCAGACCTAGTATTCAAACGTTAGCGCGTGATTTTGGCAATCCAAATAAAATCATAAAAAAAGAGCTCAAAAAGCTCTTTTTACAACATTATATAGTTCGATAAAAGAATAAAAAAAGCGAAAAACAGCTAATTTTCGCCTTTTAAAACTATCTTTTCACCCCTTGGCTATTCATCCAATTGTAATATTTCTTAGCATTTTGCTCGTGTTCTGCCTTAGTTACTGCAAAGTTATGGTACCCAAAACGATCTACACTAGCACAGAAATAAATATAATTATGTTTTTCTGGATTTAATACTGCCTCAATCGCAGTAATATCAGGCATTGCAATTGGTCCCGGTGGAAGTCCCGCAACGGCATAGGTATTATAAGGAGAGTTAACTTGTAAATCTTTGTTTAAAACTCTTTTAATTACTTGCGTAAAATCATTTGATTTCTTCTTTACGGCATAAATTACCGTTGGATCTGCTTGCAATAAAATGCCTTTATGTAAACGATTTAAATACACCCCTGCAATTCTAGGTCGTTCATCTTTTTTTACCGACTCCTTATGCACTATAGACGCTAAAATGGTTGCCTCAATTGGGGTTAAACCTTGTACTTTAGCTTTAGCAACTCGCTCTTCATTCCAAAAAATACGGTATTCTTTAATCATTTTATCACGAAACTTGATGGCTGTTGTATTCCAGTACAATTCATAAGTATTAGGAATAAACATAGTCAACACGTTTTCTTCATTAAAACCATTTTCTTTTAAGAAAGTGGAATCCTTAATGGCTATCAACAAAGAAACACTATCTGCTTCAATTTCAGAACTTACACGTCCTGCAAAGTCTTCCAATCGCTCTTGGTTGTTAAATGATAATTTTACTTCATTATTAATTCGTAAAGCATTAATCAATTCATTACTATTCATTCCCTTTTTGAATAGAAATTTACCTGGTTTCACATTGTCAGGGTACTTCTTTTTAGTTGCTACAGCATCAAACCGATCCATGTCTTCAACATAAGACGCTACAATTTTTTTTACTGACTCATAATCCGACCCTGTCGGAACATAAACATATACTTCATTTTCTTCAAATTTAGTGTTGTCCGAAAATATTTGTCGTACTAATATAAGTCCGTAAATCATTAGGGCTGAAATTAAAACGATACTAACTGTAGTGATGATTTTTTTTATATTCAAAACTTTATTTTTTAATATGAATGATTAATTAGTTGAAAAACAGCTTCATCTTTAAAATGACCATTGACTAAGGTCCAATCTTTTTTTACTCCTATTTTTTCAAAGCCAAATTTAGTAAAAAGTGCTATACTAGCGGTGTTTTCTGTGGCAATATTTGCATACAATTGGTGTAAATTTAAATTATAGAAAGCATACCTAATAAGTAACTCTAGGGCTTCTGAACCTATACTTTGTTTTCTATTTTCAACAGCCTGAATAACAATCCCTATTCCCGCTCTCCTATTTTGAGGATCAAAATCAAATAAGTCAATTAAACCTAAAGCTGGGAAATCTTGATCTTGACAAATTGCCAATCGCAATTGTTTGGCTTCATAAATATCTTGATGTGCATTTTCAAGGTATTGTTTTACTAAAAACCTACTGTACGGAGTTTGTGTATTGCTCACTTCCCAAATACTTTGGTCATTTTCCATAGCATAAACAAACTCCAAATCGTTGGGTTCTAATGCGCGTAGATAGATAGTTTTGCCTTTAAGAGTTATCATCTACTGGGTTATATTTCAATTGTTCCTTTAAAAACAAACTCAGCAGGACCTTTTAAAAAGACATTGGTGTATTTTCCATCTTCTTTATCAAATGAAACGGCTAATTTTCCGCCCTCCACATTCAAATTAATAGCATTTGAATTAGTTTGTCCAGTAGCATTCATTGCAATAGCAACGGCAGTAGCTCCTGTACCACAAGCCAATGTTTCATCCTCTACTCCCCTTTCATACGTTCGCAAAGAAAAAGTAGTATCGTCAATTTTTTTTACAAAATTAATATTACTCCCTTGTTGTCCATATAAGTCACCATAACGAATGGCCGCTCCGTTCTCCTTTACATTATAATGTTCTATATCAGACACTAATTGAACATGATGAGGAGAACCAGTATTCAAAAAAGAATATTCTGGTGTGTTGTTAATTTCGGCAACATCGATCATTTGCAAAGAAACAATTCCATCATCAGACACCGTCGCATAATGCAAGCCATCGGTAGCAATAAAAGTAGTTTCGCCTTGGATAACATTTAATTTTTTGGCGAAAGCCACTAAACAACGACCTCCGTTACCACACATCGAACTCAAATTCCCATCCGAGTTGTAATAGACCATTCTAAAATCAACATCTGTATCACTATCCAATAAAATCAGTCCATCTGCTCCAATCCCAAAACGGCGATTACATAAATGAGCTACTAATTGCGTATTTTCTTTAGGGAAAGAATTGGAACGATTATCAATCATTACAAAATCATTTCCTGTGCCTTGGTATTTATAAAATTCTAATTGCATTTTTCGTAATTATAAAGTACAAAAATACAACTATTAATGAAATGTTAATCATTGTTAAAGAGCGTTAAACTCTTTTTTACAAAACAATTTCTCTTTTAAATTTACAGCGAATAATTTAAAACCGAAAAAACATTATGAATCGCTTTTCAAATTTATTTTTAGTTTCTTTATTAAGTGGAGCAATAACTCTGGGAGCTTACAAATTATTGTTTGACCAAAATGGTTTTTTATCAAAAAACAATAATGGATTAGTTACTATAGCTCCCGATTATTATGGCAAACGAGCCGGTTTTTCTCCTGAAAATGTTGATTTTACAGAAGCAGCCGAAAAGACTATTCATACCGTAGTTCACGTAAAAAATGTTTCTCGAAGAACAATTTCTAATCCTATTCTTGAATTCTTTTATGGCTATGGAGGTAGTCAACAACAAGAACAAATTGGAACAGGTTCAGGAGTTATCATCTCCGAAGACGGTTATATTGTGACCAATAATCACGTGATTAAAGACGCTACCGAAATTGAAATCACATTGAACAATAAAAAATCATACAAAGCAAAACTCATTGGCACCGACTCCAAAATGGACATTGCACTATTAAAAATCAATGCCGATGAAAAATTACCCTATACGGCTTTCGCCAATTCTGATTCGGTAAAAATTGGAGAATGGGTTTTGGCCGTTGGAAATCCGTATAATTTGACCTCAACTGTAACGGCTGGAATTGTATCAGCAAAGGCACGAAATCTAGACACGAGCGGTATTCAGTCGTTTATTCAAACAGATGCCGCAGTTAATCCCGGAAATAGCGGTGGCGCACTAGTTAATACACGCGGAGAATTAATTGGAATTAACACCATGATTAGCTCTCCAACAGGAAGTTACACTGGTTATTCTTTTGCCGTTCCTTCTAACATTGCCCGAAAAATAATTGAAGACATTATGGAATACGGTAATGTACAACGAGGAATCCTAGGGGTTGAAGGAGGTGAATTGAATTCTAAATCCTCAAAAGAATTAGGCATTTCTCAAACGGAAGGCTTCTATGTTAGCAAAGTAACTAAACGCTCGGGGGCTGAAAAAGCAGGACTTCAGAAAGGAGATATTATTGTTAAGCTCGATAATCAATCGGTTTCAACTTTTGCAGATTTATCAGGTTATATCAATACTAAACGACCTAATGACAAAGTTGCTGTAACTATTATCCGAGATGGAAAAAATAGAGTGGTTCCTGTAATACTTAGCAAAAATGAATACTTTAATACCGAATTTAAAGGATTGGAATTAGAAAATATTGATGCGACTGACAAGAAGCGTTTCCGACTTAATTACGGGGTTAAAATCAAAGCTATTACTAACGAAAATTTAAAACAATACGAAACCGAACTTCTAGGCAATATCATTTTAAGCATTGACAATATAAAAGCAACCGACATTGAAACCGTTTCAAAACTATTGAATAACAAAGAAGAAAATCAAAGTATCCGCATTGAAATGATCAATCAAAATGGAGAAATTTTTAGAATAATTATTTAATTCACCTCAATTTTAGAATGAAAGTCGTCTTGAAATCAAGACGACTTTTTTATTTAATAGGCAACACGGTAGTTGTTTTCACCTCTGCAATAATAAAAAAACTATTAATCAACGAAACTTCAGGTAAAACCGATAATTTCTGTTGGTGAAAATGGTGGTAACTATCCATATCAGGCAGTACTACTTTGAGAAGATAATCAAAATTTCCCGAAACAAAATTACATTCCACCACTTCGGGCATATTCAAAATCGAAGCATTAAATCCTTCAGACACATCATGAGTTTGCTTTACTAAAGTGACCTGACAATAGACCGTAAGATGCATTCCTAATTTCTTTTTGTTTAAAATAGAAACATATTTTTCAATAATTCCTTCTTTTTCCAAACGCTTTACTCGGTCGTGAACTGGCGTCAATGATAAATTAATCTTGTTCGAAATATCTTTAAGCGTTAAATGAGCATCTTCTTGTAGTAAACGAAGAATTTTTTTATCCGTAGCATCAATAGTCATCATAACAGTAAAAATTAAATTAGGAGCATCCGTTAAACGATTTTTTTTCTTCTATACTTCACAAAATGAGTCCTAAAAAGAAATATATAATTTTAAATTACAAAATAAAAGAAATAATTTCTTAATTAAACCCTTTATTGCAATAATTTTTTCTTTATACCTACATTTGTTATTCCATTTTAGAACTAACTTTAAAACTACAATTTATGATAATAGGTGTTCCAAAAGAAATTAAAAACAACGAAAATCGTGTAGCGCTAACCCCAGCTGGTGTGGCTGAATTCAAAAAACACGGTCATGTAATTTATATCCAAGCTAGTGCAGGAGAAAACAGCGGCTTTAGTGATAGCGCTTACGCAAATGCAGGAGCTGAAATACTCCCAACCCTTGAAGCAGTTTATGACATTGCCGAAATGATTATCAAAGTAAAAGAACCTATTGCATCTGAGTACGCTTTAATAAAAAAAGATCAATTAGTTTTTACTTATTTCCACTTCGCTTCTTCAGAGGCATTAACCAAAGCGATGATAGAACGCGATGCGATTTGTTTGGCATACGAAACCGTAGAAAAAACAGACCGCAGTTTGCCTTTATTAGTACCAATGTCTGAAGTTGCCGGAAGAATGTCCATTCAAGAAGGAGCTAAATATCTTGAAAAACCAATGCAAGGAAAAGGAATTCTATTGGGCGGAGTTCCAGGAGTAAGTCCTGCTAAAGTAGTGGTTTTAGGAGGAGGAATTGTAGGAACACAAGCTGCAAAAATGGCTGCTGGTTTTGGTGCCAAAGTAACGATTATGGATGTAAGTTTGGCTCGTTTGCGTTATTTGTCTGATATTATGCCTGCTAATGTTACCACCCTTATGTCTAACCATTACAACATTTGTGAAGCTATTGCCGATGCCGATTTAGTAATTGGAGCTGTTTTAATTCCAGGTGCCAAAGCACCTCATTTGATTACAAAAGACATGTTGAAATTAATGAGTCCCGGAACAGTTGTCGTTGACGTAGCTGTGGATCAAGGAGGTTGTATTGAAACCTGTACTCCAACTACACACGAAAATCCAACATTCATCATTGACGGAATTGTTCATTATTGTGTAGCCAATATGCCAGGAGCGGTGCCTTATACTTCTACTTTGGCTCTGACCAATGCCACCTTACCTTATGCGTTACAATTAGCGAATAAAGGTTGGAAGAAAGCTTGTAATGAAAATGAAGAATTGAAAAAAGGATTAAATATTGCTAATGGCAAGATTGTTTATCAAGGAGTTGCCGATGCTTGGGGATTACCTTTTGAAGAAGTATCCTCAATTTTATAAATTTTATTTTCCTCACATCATAAAAAAAGCCGTCTTGATAGTAATACCAAGACGGCTTTTGCCTTTAACAAACTAACTATTCTTTAGGTTTAGTCGCGTAGTAAATCGGAATCCCTGTCAACATAATCAACACTCCCCAACCGCAGGTAGAAAATTTAGTAATTAATAGAGATACGCATACCGCAGAAGCTATTACTATATATACCAAAGGAAGAATTGGATAACCAAAAGCCTTATAAGGTCTTTCTACTTCAGGCATTTTTTTACGAAGAATAAAAATGCCACAAATGGTAAGAATGTAAAAGATCAAAACAATAATCATTACAAAGTCTAATAAATCACCATATTTTCCTGTCAAACATAAAAGAGAAGCCCATATACATTGTACCCAAAGCGCCCATTCAGGAACACTAGCCGAATTCAAATCAGCGGCTTTTTTCAAGAACAAACCGTCTTTGGCCATTGTATAATACACCCTTGCTCCTGCCATAATCAATCCGTTATTGCAGGCAAATGTCGAAATCATAATCATTACGGCAATAATGATAGTACCCATATCTCCAAAAGTATATTGAGAAGCCACTACGGCTACCCTATCTGATTTAGCTGTTGCAATTTCATCTAATGGAATTACTGCCAAATACATTAAATTAGTCAACACATAAATAATAGTAACTATAAAAGTTCCTAGAAATAAACTCAAACCTACATTACGTTTTGGATTTTTAATTTCTCCAGCAATAAAAGTAACTCCAACCCATGCATCACTTGAAAACAAAGATCCTACCATAGCTGCAGAAATTCCTGTCAACAAAGCTGTTCCTCCAATGGGCAACCACGAACCCGTCTCCATATTAAATGAACGAGTATTCCATGCATCCGACCAGTTTGTGTTCCAAATTTCAGCTTTAGCAGCCAATAAAAATCCAAAAACAATCAACCCAAATAGCGACAGAATCTTAATCACGGTTAAAACGGTTTGTAATATTTTGCTGTTTTTTACTCCTCGGCTATTGACATAGGTAAGTAAAACAATCGTGATAATGGAAACTATTTGAGCAGCATTCAATTTAAAAGAACCTAAGTCATATAGAATATTTTCGTCACTTAGCGAAGGAATCAAATACGCTGCGAATTTTGAAAAACCAACACCCACAGCAGCAATAGTACCTGTTTGAATCACCGCAAAGAAACTCCAACCATACAAAAAGGCAATCAGTTTGTTATAGGCTTCTTTCAAATATACATATTGCCCACCTGCTTTTGGAAACATAGCACTCAACTCTCCATAACTCACTGCGGCAATCATGGTAATTATTCCTGAAATTAACCAAATCAAAGTCAGCCATCCCGCTGACCCTACTTGTCTTGCAATATCAGCACTTACAATGAATATTCCAGATCCAATCATAGATCCTACCACTAACATTGTGCCGTCTAACAATCCTAATTCTCGCTTAAAATCTCCTGGTTGATTTTCTTCCATACGTATTGGTTTTAGTTTTTGGTTGGTTAAAGATATACTTTTTTTCAAAACCTAGTTTTAGAAAGTAAAAGAAATAGGCCACACAGTATGTAAAACAAAAAACTCCTCAAATGAGGAGCTTTTTGTTTTCTTATTGTTGCAACACCCTATTGATTTGGGTGAAATTTTTCTCGTAGTATTTCTCTTTGGTAGAAGAAATGATAACACCACTTTGTGTAGAAGAATGAATGAATCGAATTTCTCCATCACAAACTTCCACCACCATTCCGACATGATTAATTTGACTTCCTCCTCTTGTTTTGAAGAAAATTAAATCTCCTTTTTTAGCTTCTGTAACATCAACTTTAGTTCCAATTGTAGCCATTTCAATAGAAGATCTTGGCAATTTAATATCCAACGAACTAAATGTAGAATACATCAAACCAGAACAATCAAACCCGTTTTTCGATGTCCCACCTGCACGGTATCTCGAACCTAAATTATCTGACGCCATACGAATCAACTCATCTGCTAATTCTTCATTGGTATTCCATTTTGCAATACTACTAGCAATCGTAAGATTTTCATTTTTTGCTACTGCATCAGTGGTTTCTGTCGCTACAGCTTTAGTTTCAATAGCAACATTTTCTTGAACTATTTTTGCTCCAGAGATAGTCAATTTAGCCCCTACATATAGATTCTTAACAATCGTTGGATTTTGCGTTTCTAATTCCGTTACCGAAATACCGTATTTTTTAGCAATTCCGTATTTTGTCTCTTTTGGAAGCACTTCATGAGTAACCGTTTCTTGATTCTCATCGACTACTTCTTTTTTTAGTACTACAATTTCTTCTTTGACTTTTTCTTTTAGTTCTGTCTTTTTAGATGGTATCACTTCTGCTTGTTTTACCACTGGAGTAACGGCTGTAATTCCTTCTTTTATTGGAATCACAATTTTTTGACCCGCTTTAAGTGCTTCTTTTTCTAATATCGGATTGGCTTTATCCAAATCGGCCACTGAAATTCCGTACTGTTTCGCGATCCCAAATTTTGTTTCAGATGGTAGTACCTCATGAATTGTAGTCTCTGTTTTCGCAACTACCGATACCGAAACAGGAATACTCTTTTCTTGTTTTTCTTTGAGTACTACTTCTTTTTTAGGTTCTAATTTTGGCGTTTCTTTCTTAGTAACTAAATTGGCATTAGTCTTGGTAGGAATCTTAATTTTTTGTCCTGCTTTCAAACCTGCTTCTGCTAATTCAGGATTTGCAACATTCAATTCTTCTAAAGAAATTTCATATTGTTTTGCAATACCAAACAAGGTTTCTTTGGGTTGTACTTCGTGTAAATTTTCAACTAAAGTTGGCTTTGATTCTATTTTTGCCTTACCATTTTTTGATGTTTGGCGCGGAATCAAAATAATTGATTCTAATTTTAACGTTCTAGTACAATCTGGATTAAGTTCATAAATGGCACTTGGCTCAACTTTATATTTTTGGGCGATTGCAGTAATTGTTTCACCTTTTTGTACGGTATGTTTTATCAGTTTTTCTTGAGAAAAAACGACTGAAAAATTAATGAGCGATACAATTAAAATTAGTTTGCAATACTTCATTCTGTTTTTAATTTTCGACCCGGTTTAAAAATCGTAACTGTTTTGAAACGCAAAAATGAAATTATTGTCATTTCTTTATTAAAAAACGGGAATATTTAAAGAATTACAAAGATAGTCTTTTTTATACTTTAAAAAGTTAAAGCATTTATAAAATTAGCTCTTTAACGGCATTACAGAACCTGTTAACCTACAAATCGTATTGTAATCCTAAAAAAAAGCCCCTCTAAACGAGGAGCCTTTAAAATATAATCAAAGAAAAAAATTCTTATCCTACTAATAACTTATGAGATGGTGCAAACTTAGTCAAGTTAATACCTTCCACTGCTTGTTTGTACTCTTCAATAGAAGGTGTTCTACCTAAAATTGTCGATAAAACAACTACTGGTGTAGAAGATAATAAAGACTCTCCTTTTTTCTCAGCAGAATCTTCAACAACTCTACCTTGGAACAAACGCGTTGATGTTGCCATCACGGTATCTCCTTTTGAAGCCTTTTCTTGGTTACCCATACAAAGGTTACAACCTGGACGCTCTAAATACAACATATTTTCATATTCAGTACGAGCAGTTGATTTTGGCGCATTATCATCAAATTCAAAACCTGAATATTTTTGTAATACTTCCCAGTCACCTTCTGCTTTTAATTCATCAACAATATTGTATGTTGGCGGTGCTACCACTAAAGGCGCTTTAAATTCCACTTTACCTTGTTGTTTTTCAATGTTTTTAAGCATTTGTGCTAAGATTTTCATATCGCCTTTGTGTACCATACAAGAACCAATAAATCCAAGATCCACTTTTTTAGTTCCTCCGTAGAATGACAATGGTCGAATCGTATCGTGTGTATAACGCTTAGAAACATCTTTATTGTTTACATCTGGGTCAGCAATCATTGGCTCATTAATCACGTCCAAATCTACCACTACTTCTGCATAATATTTTGCATTAGCGTCTGGTCGTAAAGCTGGTTTTTCACCTGATCTAATTTCAGCAATTCTCTTATTCGCCTTATCAATTAACCCTTTAAGAACTTGTCGACTATTATCCATTCCTTTATCAATCATGATTTGGATTCTACCTTTTGCAATTTCCAAAGATTGAATTAAGGTTTCATCCTCTGAGATACAAATAGATGCTTTCGCTTTCATCTCTGCAGACCAATCAGTAAATGTAAAGGCTTGGTCAGCAGTTAATGTTCCAATATGTACCTCGATAATTCTACCTTGAAACACATTTTCTCCTCCAAATTCGTGTAGCATTTGTGCTTGCGTAGCATGTACTACATCACGGAAGTCCATATAATCTTTCATTTCACCTTTGAAAGTTACTTTTACTGATTCAGGAATTGGCATAGAAGCTTCTCCTGTTGCCAATGCTAAAGCAACTGTACCAGAATCAGCACCAAAAGCGACTCCTTTAGACATTCTCGTATGCGAATCTCCTCCAATGATAATCGCCCAATCATCAATTGTAATATCGTTCAATACTTTATGAATCACATCCGTCATGGCATGATACACTCCTTTTGGATCACGAGCTGTAATCAAACCAAAATCATTCATGAATTGCATCAATTTTGGAATATTCGCTTGTGCTTTTTTATCCCAAACCGAAGCCGTATGACAACCCGATTGATACGCTCCATCAACGATTGGCGAAATCACAGTAGCAGCCATCGACTCTAATTCTTGTGCTGTCATCAATCCTGTAGTATCTTGAGAACCTACAATATTTACTTCTACACGAACATCTGAACCTGCATGCAATACTTTTCCTGGAGTTACTCCAACCGCATTTTTATTAAAGATTTTCTCTACAGCAGTAAGTCCTTGACCTGGATTAGAAACTTCTTTCGAAGGAGCAAAAACTACTGGAGCTTGAATTCCTAAAGTTTGCGCTGCAAAAGTTTGGATTTTTTTACCAAAAACGATGGCATAAGAACCACCTGCTTTGATAAATTCCATTTTTTGTGGTGTGAATGATCTTGAAATATCAATCAATTCTTGATCACCATTGTATAATTTCTTAGTTTTTGTATTGATCGTTAAGACAGTTCCTGTTGCAACAGAATATACTTGCTCTAAAATAGGATCACCATTCGCATCACGAACTAATTCTCCATTCGCATCCGTTTTCTTAACCCAGTTTTTTAAATCAATTCCGATACCTCCCGTTACATCAACAGTAGTAAGGAAAATAGGTGAAATACCATTTGTTCCTCCCACAATCGGTGCTATGTTAACAAAAGGTACATACGGACTCGCTTGTTTTCCTGTCCAAAGTGCCACATTGTTCACACCTGACATTCTCGAAGACCCTACTCCCATAGTTCCTTTTTCAGCAATTAACATCACACTTTTGTCTGGATGTTGTGCTTGAAGGGCTTGAATTTCTTCTTGTGCTTGAGGAGTAATCATACATTTACCATGTAATTCACGGTCTGAACGCGAGTGCGCTTGGTTTCCTGGCGACAATAAATCTGTAGAAATATCTCCTTCACCAGCAATAAATGTTACCACTTTAATTTCTTCTGCAACTTCAGGCAATTTGGTAAAAAACTCTGCTTTTGCATAGCTTTCTAATATTTCTTTTGCAATAGCATTCCCATTGGTATAAGCATCTTTCAAACGTGCCATATCAGCATCATACAAATACACTTGAGTTTTAAGAACTGCTGCTGCTTCTTTTGCAATAGCGGCATCATTTCCTAGTGCTAAATCTAATAAAACTTCAATTGAAGGTCCTCCTTTCATATGAGACAATAACTCCAATGCAAACGCCGGAGTAATTTCACTTACTACTTCCTGACCAAGGATGATTTCTTTTAGGAATTTTGCTTTTTGACCTGCCGCACTAGTAGTTCCTGGCAAGGTGTTGTAAATAAAGAAATGAAGACACTCTTTTCTGTTAGAATTGTTAGTCTCTTTAATCTGCGCAATAATTTCGCTCAGTAATTCAGCACTATCAATTGGTTTTGGGTGAAGTCCATGACCTTTTCTTTCTTCTATTTCTTTAATGTATTCTTTATAAAGATTCATTTCGTTTTCAATAGCCATATTATATTGGGTATTATTTGTTTTTTATGTTTAGCAAATTTAGAAATTAAAGCCGAGATTTAAAAATAATTTAATAAATCTAGTCGTATTGCTGATTATTATTACAAAATATCAAATTAAATTTAATTTTATTATTAAAAAAATAATTTAACCTAATAGATATTAAACAATTAACAAAATAACTATTCCTTATCCAATTCAAACGAACCGATTTTTTACAAAAAATTGGAGTAATTACAATTAAAACAAGCTATGCAATTAGAGCAGTTTAGCAATAACCATTTCTTCTGTAATTCCTTCGGCATCAGCCTTGTAGTTTTTAATAATGCGATGACGTAAAATCCCAACTGCAACCGCTTTAACATCTTCAATATCCGGGGAGAATTTTCCATTAAAAGCAGCATGCGCTTTGGCTGCTAAAACTAAATTTTGCGAAGCTCTTGGTCCTGCCCCCCAATCCAAATAATTTTTCACAAAATCAGTAGTCAATGAATTATCAGGTCGTGTTTTAGCTACCAAAGCAACCGCATATTCAATCACATTATCTGCTACTGGAATACGACGGATTAGGTGTTGGAAATCGATAATTTCTTGAGCAGAAAATAACGCTTGTACCTCAGTTTTTACATCTGAAGTGGTTTGTTTCACTACCTGAACTTCTTCTTCAAAAGTGGGATATTCTAACTTAATGGCAAACATGAATCGATCCAACTGCGCCTCTGGCAAAGGATAGGTTCCTTCTTGCTCGATGGGATTTTGGGTTGCCAATACAAAATACGGCAAGCCCAATTGGTATTGATGCCCTGCAATAGTTACCGCACGTTCTTGCATGGCTTCCAGCAAAGCAGCTTGCGTTTTTGGAGGTGTTCTATTGATTTCATCAGCCAAGATGATGTTCGAAAAAACAGGTCCTTTTATAAATTTGAATTGTCTGTTTTCATCCAAAATTTCACTTCCCAAAATATCCGAAGGCATTAAATCTGGCGTAAACTGAATGCGTTTAAAATCCAATCCTAAGGCTTGTGCCAACGTATTTACCATCAGGGTTTTTGCCAATCCCGGCACCCCCACCAATAACGCGTGTCCACCTGAAAAAATAGCCAATACAATTTGGTCAATCACGGCATCTTGCCCCACAATGATTTTAGCAATTTCTTTTTTAAGAGCAGTTCGTTTTTGAACTAAGTTATGTATAGCAGCTACATCAGACATTCCCAAAATAGTTTAAATTAAAAAGAGTTAGCAACATGATTTTAGTGTCATAAAGCTAACTCTTTTTGGATTTATTTAAAAATTTTATTTTTTCAACCAATTATTGGTAAACACACAATCTCTGTATTCTCCAACGATTTTAATATAAGTAGATTTAATTTTTTCATCAAACCATTTTGCAATCGCCTTGATTTGTTTTTCTTTCAAAGCCAACTCTTTGATTTTAGTATAATCCTTTGCATAATCGGCAGTATGCTCATTAATTCTATTCGTTACGGTAACTAATTTGTATTGTTTTTTTCCTTCTTGCAACTCTTCGGGAATTGGAGATGAAATTTCGTTTTCTTTCAAATTAGACACTTGCGCATACAAACTTGGATCCATTTTAGTCAACTCAAAACGAGTATCTTGTGTTTTAGGATTGATTAAAGTTCCTCCGTTAGTTCTAGTTTCTTTTTCGTCAGACATGGTTCTTGCTGCTTCAGCAAAAGTAATTTCCTTGTCCATAATACGTTTACGAATCAAAGCGATTTTTTCTTTTGCTTCTTGCATGGATTCCTCAGTAACTTTAGGAGCCAACAAAATATGGCGCAACTCTATTTCTTGTCCTTTTATTTTCTCCACATATATAATGTGATACCCATATTCTGTTTCAAAAGGCGCCGAAATCTCTCCTTCGGCTAAACTGAATGCCACATCTTTGAATTCTTTTACAAAAGGCGTTTTTCGATTCATTTTGTAATACCCTCCACTGGATCTAGAACCTGGATCTTGCGAGTACAAAACGGCTTTGGTAGCAAAACTAGAACCTTCTTGAATTTCTTTTTTGAAACCATTCAAACGATCAATTACTTTTTGTTTGTCAGCATCCGAAATTTTAGGTTTTACCACAATTTGGGCTACTTCCATTTCTGCTCCAAAAACAGGCAATTCATCTTTTGGTATTTTCTTAAAGAAGTTACGCACTTCCTCAGGTGTAATTTGCACATCGTCAACAATTTTCTTTTGCATTTCGGATGTTAGCTTGTTTTCTTTTAAAATATCAAAAAAGTAAGTTCTGAATTCTTCTTCGTTATTTTTCTTGTAGTAACTCACCACCTTGTCCATAGAACCCAATTGCTCTGTCATGTAGTTCAAACGCTCGTCCATCATAGCTTTCACCTCAGAATCAGTTACTTTAACACTATCTTGTACCGCTTGGTGTGCATACAATTTATCTTCCATTAGTTTCCCTAACATCTGACATCTTGAGATATCTTTGACAGAACCTCCTTGACTTGAAATCTCCAAATAGGCTTTATCAATATCCGAATCTAAGATGATATAATCTCCCACGGTAGCGATAACACCATCTACTTTCAATTTTTTAGATGAGTTTGTTTTTGGAGCTTCTTTTGCTGGTTGTTCTTTAATAACCTCTTGGGCTGTTAATGTTACTACAGAAAAAAGAACCAAGAAAAAAGAAAGCACTTTCTTATTCATAAAAGAGGTAATAGATGGTAATTGAAATAGCATTGCTTATTTTTTATTTTTTAATACTTCTAAAACCTAGTAAGACTGGATTTTAGTTATTGCAACTTGATATTTTCTCAAGTTAAACGCACTTCTAGTACAAACTACAGAAGCCGAAATTTATTATTGCCAACAAAAATAACAATTCAATTAGAGAATGCAAGTACTATAAGTACTATTAACAAAAAATTAGTAGGGAATTGCAGAAAACGTTTTGAAAAGAACTTTTACTATTTGTTTTATTGCGAGTTTAAAGAACCTCTTATGATGCTAGAGAACTTATTTAAAGTGTAGCTCAAAGTCAGGAGACTTTGAGCAGCGGGGGTAATTTGTCATCTTGTGTTTTGTGTGTTTTTCTGAGAAACTTGCACACAACTTACCGCTGCTTCTCGTCAGTTGCGAAGCCAGCGAACGAATTATTTTCTGTTAATGATAAACGTTTTCCGTGAACGCATAAAAATAAAAACTAGCAATTGCGAGAAACAGCTGTTAGCATTAGCTTTATTTGTATTTTTCGATTCCCTTTCTCTTTAAAATCGTGCGCAAAACACTGTACAAGACATTTGTGTTCCAATCTTCTTTGTAATTATAACCACGATTTAATTCTGCTGGATTTTCTGTTGAATAGATTGAGAAATATGTATGATAAGCTTTTGTTCTAATGTTTTCCCAAACTATTTCAATTCTTTTTTGATTAAATATTCCACTTATATTAAGTTCAATTCCTTCTTTTTTGAAGTTAACATCAGCAATTGAAAACTCTTCGTTGTTTTCATATTTATTGAGTAAATCGTCGACGAAATTACTAAAATATCTTTCCCATAAGTCATCTAAAATGTCTGCGTAAAGATTATGTAATAGTTGCTTTTTTCTCCCAAAATAGGATTTAAAGCTTAATTTTATAACTTGATTTTCAATGTTTCTAATAAAGATTTGATATTCTCTTCCATATGTTAATTCAAATCGAATCCAACGAATTCCAAATCTATAATCTTTGATTTCATTCTTTTCAAAAACTGTAAATGGATTTTCAAAATCTTTGTCTGCAAACTTTAAAAAGTTATCGTTCAATACAAGTTCTCGGATAGCTCCATCACTAAAACTTCTTTTAAAAGCAAACTTCTTTTCTTCCATATCCTAATTTTATGTGATGTTGAGTAAAGTTACTACTAACTTGTATATAGGCGAAACAAACCTCCGCCTATATACCCAATATCGGGTAGATAAACGATGATTTTTTATCTAATTGTAATCCAATTCGTTTTAGTTTCTGTTCTTTTCGGCTCAGTTGACATTTCATTTTCTTTATATTCTCCAATTCGGTTATTTTCTTCTGTCATAAACACAAAGTCCCAATTATTTGTTTCATCACGCATAAATTCCCAACTCATCATTAAATCTTGATTTATTTTAATAGCTGGATTTTTAATTTTTATTTCTTCTACAGTTGAATTAGGATTTAAACCATTATTGGTTTTTAATTTATTACTAATAGCAATTAAAACCAATATTTCATCAGAATCTCTTTTTGGCACTAATGCTAAAATTGGCTCATTTTTCATGTAATAAATGTATGCTTCTCCTCCTCCATCAAACCCAAAATCAAATGCTTCACATTCTTTTTTGTCTAGTCCCATAATATTTTTTTCAGCATTAGAAATTGTCATGCCAACTTTTATCGAACCAATACTCCCTTTATCTATTTTAAATGAATCAAAATTAAAATTATTAACTTTTTTATTATTTATAGTTTTAACTTCAGAAGTCGTTTTATCTGAAGTTTCCAAATTTGTTTCCGAACAGTGTTTTTTACATGAGAATAAGAAAAACACTAATATTAAAATTGATAGGTTTATTTTCATTTAAAAATTATTAATCAACTATATATAATTTGCAACCCAACTACAAATAGATTTTAACAAAATTCTATTTGTTTCTCAAAAATATAAAAAAAGTGGTACAACTTACCAAAAGCGTTTTTAATATTCATAAGCTGGTGTTGAAAACGAAAACCCTAGCCCTTTCCAAAGTTTCGGGAGTGGCAGTATATTTTAAAGCTTCTAGCCTTTAAAAGGCTGGAAGCTTTAAAGACATTCCTATAAAAATCGCAGAGATTAGTTATTTAGTGAAGTAAATAGTATTTTTGCCATCCATTATAGCAATTATGAGTTTTTTAGAAGAAATACAACGCAGGAGAACATTTGGAATTATTTCGCATCCCGATGCAGGGAAGACCACGCTAACCGAGAAATTACTTCTTTTTGGAGGGGCGATTC
>JACCDQ010190840.1_pt1 | contig 23351 bp, 29 predicted proteins | sample 7446031 | NCBI WGS metagenome assembly JACCDQ01 (sample SAMN15323442, study PRJNA562643) | freshwater metagenome | isolation source: river surface water | place: USA:Blue River Watershed | collected 2017-08-17 | reverse complement strand
TTTAAGAACTTCATTTTGTTTCTCCGCTGAGTGAGGGAACGACTGACCGAATTAAGATGACAAGTGAGCTTCTCCTTTAAAAATCACAACTCCATTAATATTCTGCTTAATTGGAGTTAACTGTTATGGCTTTGAAAATGATTGTCGCAACGACGACAGATGGTATCATCGGCAACCGCAATTCACTTCCTTGGTACTGTCCAGAGGATCTGAAATTGTTTAAAGAAAAAACTATGGGTTCTACCGTGATCATGGGTAGAAAAACCTATGAAAGTTTGCCTCCTTCCAAACGACCGTTACCAGGTCGCAAAAACGTGGTGGTGTCTGACACCTTGCATTTAGGTGAAGTAGGTCCAGACGTAGTGCTTTGGGACCATTACGACTTGACCTCCTTTCTGTTTGGTTACGAATCTCCTCACCCTGAAATCGATATGACTAAAGATGTCTGGGTCATTGGAGGGCGAATGCTTTATCGTTCGATGTTAAAGCATGTCAGCGAAATTCATCACGTAGAAATCATCAGCACTGTTCCTTATTCTAAAATCACTGGGGACGTGGCCTTTCCTGAACTCCTTGACGAACTTCGAGGGTACTTTAAGAAAGGTCGAAGTGTTCTACACAGTGTCAACGCCAAACCTGTAAACTTGAATCAGAATGACACCAAACGTGTCAACTTGTTTCGTGAAACGGTTTACCACCGAGATCAGTTTCATGTAGAGTAAACCCCCACCCTCCCAGGATCTTGCCTGGGAGGGTGGTCACTCGCCGCTACAGAACAACGCTGCATCCGTTCTCGAATAGAAGGGCAGATACGCCAGGGGAGAAAGGCAGATGCTAATAGCCCAAGGCAGGAAGATACTCAACTGCACTTGTCATCGTTGTCATAAGATAACAACACCACCACCAAGAGTTTCCCCTTGGTGGTGGCGAGTCTCAGCTACAGAAGGAACGCGTGCTTGTGACACGACAATATCCCGTAAGAACGTTTCGCTTCTCTGACCTCTGGTTATTCCTAGAGAGTTTGAAAGCAGGAGGAAGGCGTTCTCATTGGGGTATGTTCCATACTATTCATGAAGCTTTATATATCGCGCAACGCGAACTGGGGGAAATGCATGGCCATCACTGAGCCCATCACTATAATCTGTTTTGCTTCTTGATTGCGCTGGCGTTGAAGCGCTGAAATGCTTTCAAGTTTACGCTGTTGTTCTAACTGATCTTGACGGATCTTTTCAGCCAGTTCAGCTTCTGTCTTACGTTGGGTGTACGTGCCGCGTCTTTTGGCTTGTCCCATGGGTGGATTCTTTCGAAGAAGGTGTTTCAGAATACAGTTCGCCACAACGTTGACAAACTGAACGTTGGGTGTTGGGTGTCAGTTCAATCACCGGGGTTTGGACACCGCCTAAGGGTTTATGTCCGTACACCCAACAGACAAATTTAGAAGGTAATTTAATCATACCGGTTCATAGGTGGCGTTGAAGATATCGGGTTTACATGGATACTGCTCACCTTTGACCCCCGTGATAATGAAATCTCCCGGACAGACAATATGACCACCTTCTAAGGTTGAGACCCAACCGTGCTCACTCATGTTCTTTCCACAACCAGGCAATCTACATTGAGGGTTTTGATCATGACGGGAGAGACGATAACCCGACACGACTCGATGATCCCCGTATTTAAACCATTGGGTTGCTTCGACGGTAACAGGTTTCTTTCGATAAGTTGCCATAATGTTTCCTTAAAAACGTGAGTTGGTGGTGCCGCCAGTACCACTGGACTTAAGTCGTTGTTTCAGAAGTTTACCGATGCCTTCGTAACTGGGTTTGACCACTTCTTGCTTTTCCAGTCGACGGGCTTCCACAGGGTTCATGATACCAAAGCTTTTCCGGTTGATCAATTCATCGATCACTTCACGGGGTTTGGCTTTTTCGTAGATATGTTTAGAGAGCTTCTCTAACCCAAGCAGCATGTCTTTGCTTTCATGGAGAGACAGGTTAATTGCCACACGCAGATAGTCTCGCCACTCACCCAAGTAGGCTTCAATGTCTTTGTGTATCTGAATCATGTCAGGTCGGCTGAGGATACGAACCTCTACCCCGTTGTCAAAATACTCCAGGATTTTAATCACCGGAATCTTGACCGTGGTAAAGTTGTTGATCATGTTGGTGTCAAATTTTTGATCTTCGGTAATGTGTGTACCGAAGACTTTCATGTAGTCTCGGTTGAGTGTGAGTTGGTCAGGGATAGACACTGTGTAGAGTGTCCCCCAGATCTTGTGTTGGTATGCTGAGGGGAATGACATGTTAACTCCTTGGTTGCCCAAGGGATGTCAGGTCTTACAGATTCCTAATAAGAGAAAAAGAAAAAAGAAGAGAAGACCTAGGTCTTCTCTTCTTAATTCACATCTCTCAATAGTTGTGCATTATTTTTGTGTATTCAATTTTGCGCTTAAGCGACGCGGAATATAAAAAGCGAAGGTAGCTTCGTCGTAGTAAGGTGACGTTTTATCTTGTTGGTCGTGATTGATGTGCACTTCGTCGTGGAGTTCACGATAGCTATACGGAAACCGTCCATGCAAATCAAGAAATCGATGTTGCTGGCAATTGTAACACCACATGTCGTACGCTTTGCAGCGAAAAACCAGACTACGGTAGGCACGCTTTTTGAGATGGCGGAGTTTCATAAGGTTTCTTTCTGTTACGGTTAAGGGATTTGGGAAAAAGCAAATGGAATTTGCGGTATGCTGGGTTTTAACGCTTTTAGAGTTAAGCAACTGTTTCTGTGTTTTTGAATGATGGTGTACACTTCACAATGTTCTTTCTCGCTGCAGAAAAGTATCAACTCACCGACTCGACCGTTATATGTTACGTAATAAACATAACTACAGTCGCGATGATACTTCGAATCAAATGCTCGCTGGATGCCAGAAACAACTGAGTCATCAAATCTGCGGTCAATCTCAGGATCGTCGCGGGAAACTTTGAAGTTTTTTAGAAACTCAAACATAGTAAGTTGGAGTGTCCGCAGAAAATTTAAACAACAAGGCGACAGAGACAGGACCGTATCCGAGATTGGGGATAGTTCGCATCACCTTTATGGTTAACAAAGCGTTGTCGATGTTGTCCGATTTACCAGCGTATTTTTGCAGCTCTTTTCTTTGCACCCAAATATATCGATAATAAGTTCGATGGACTTTAAAAAATTGTTGCTGACAGATGAGTTTTTTACGTTGCTTGATTTTCATAGTGAATTCTTTATGATCCAGGTTTTGTGGTATACAGTTTACCGTATGGATCAAGTGGTATATATGTAACTGTAGACAATTCCGATGTAACTTAATAAGGAGTTAAGTTCACTGGTAAGTCCAGATATTTGTGTACCTGAGAGGAGTGTGAGAAAACCCAAAATAGTCAGGGTTTGCTTTGTACGCTTTGATATCTTTGATTGCTCTGGTAATCAGATTCGTTTTACGAGCTTGATAAATTTCTTTTCGGTTAACCCAAACGTATCGGAGGTAGGTTCGGTCAACTTGTTGATACAATTGACGCTGTAGTTTTTTGCGATGTTTACGCAGTTTCATGTTGATTCATCAGTTTGGTCAAGTAATTCAAAGCCCGTTGAAAATAAGGATCAACATACGGGAGATGATGAGCGGCTTGAGCTTTACGTGCTCGGATACGAATCTGTCGAAGTTTTATGGCTTTTTTCTAGTCCAGCGGTTTTAGGGGAAATGTAAGTAAGCGTGTGATGTTTGTCATTTGTCAAACTTCCATAGTACGGTGACTTGTCAAACAGCGTTAGGTTTTTCATGACCGTTTCACGCATGTACTCTTGATAGTCATAAGGGTAACGACCATTCAATTCGTAGAAGCGATTCTTTAAGCACTGAGGGCACCACATGTTGTACGCTTTGCAGCGACCGCTGATCTGGTATTTGTACGCTCGTCTTTTGATTGCTCTAAGTTTCATTCTTGGCTCCAAGTTAGATTGATCCACTCTTGCATGAAGTTCACTATAGGTCTTTCATACCGTTCGCTGTATTTTATTGAAACAGGTGGAGGTGGTGGTCGTTTGCGATATGCAAGCTTTTTGCGTTGTCTCATTGTCATGTCAATTCCTTATTCATCGTAACGGGTGACACCGGGAACCGCATGTTCACGATAGTCTGGTTTAAAGACAACGCCTTTACACTTACCACACACCCAGATTGAACGTTCGTAACCAAACTGGATAATTTCATCACCGTGAATGTTCCGTTTAAACGTCAGGTTCTTGTGACGACAGAACAGACTTTGGATAAAATTGAATAGACGCTTCATGAAGTTCCTTTTTACACTGACAATCTAAAGAAGGACAATTCTCCTTGTCGCACAATTCCTCTGTATATTTTTCTTCTTTTAACACGGTGATCCAGCACCGTTTACACTTCCAAGTAGATGGCTTATCTGTGGTAATATCCAAGGACTCCATGCCACTGGAGTCCTTGGTAAAGACTAAGTTCTTGCGCTGACAAAACACGCACTTAAAATACTTACCCAATGCCTTTAAATTCATAGAACCCCCTCGCAGTCAGGACGTAACTGTCCAAGGGATTTTAGACGCCAACATAGGGTAGGTGGGCGTTACAACAACTTGGTGGAAAGCGTTGGAATGTCGATAAAGTGTTCATGTGGAATAAACGTTGTCGGTAACGGTAGTTCGTATCCGAAAGAAAACGTCTCATCATCGTCTTTACTTTTACAAGTGATGATGATTGTAACAGTCACTGTATCAAGGTTGTCTTCGCACAGAGGCTCAGCTCGAACTTCCGAGGGTTCTTTGTTCAGAACAAACCGGATAGGTTCGTTTTTTCTCACCATGTAGGCAACCCGAACACTTACGTTGCTAATGACGATGTTCTTTTTACCTAACAGTTGATTGCTTAGCAAGTTAACCGCAAGACTGCTTTTGAATTGTTCTCGGTATCCGTCAGGTAGGAATACGTAGCTGGCGTATTCAATTTTGTACCGAAGCATTCCGTCAATCTGGTTGATCGAAAACAGTACCAAATCTGATTTGGTACTGTTGTCACCAAGCACCGGAATCGCTACCAGCAGGTCATTCTCACCCATCGGCTTCATCCACAGGTCTGAGTGAATGATCGCTTTTTGACGGAGTTTGGTAGTCAGTTTGCTCTGATTGCTAAAGACATATCCAGTAGGACCAGTGACCTTGTCAATGGCGTCAACAGGACCGACTTCGGTAAGGGGGAGGGGAGAGGACTTCATTTTGTTATTTAGACTTGGCTACCGGAACACATACCAGTGTTCCTTCTTTCATAGATGAACTGTTTTCCTTCAGTCGTTCACCGATTTCAGAGATACACTGGTTACGGGTTTCATAAGAAACAACGTAAGACGGTGTACAGCGAGCCATGCAGCTTGAGACAACCAACGCCCAGATCATCGTGATATCCTTATTTTTGTTTGTCTACAGCAACACACTGAAAACGTTTACGATCGAAAAAACCGATTTTCTCGCTCTCTTTTGTTGCTTCGGCAAAACACTCAGCGCGTGTCGCGTACGCGACAGCGTAATCGGCTTGACAAAGCCGAGTGCAATTAATGGCCAGCAAAATCCAGAACATCCAGAGTCTCCTTGGTTTGTGTTAAACCCAGATGGGTCACCGTGATCTTCTTCAGCTTTTCCACGGTGTTGAGATACGACTGTTTACTGACGCATTCAGAAGACAGTGCACAGAGAGCATTATCCTGGTTGAGTTCTTTCATCTCAACTCCTTTTCAGTTTATTGACTGTCATGGTCCCGTTGACAATCATGGTCGCCACATCGGCTACTTTCACTGCGGGTTCAGTGAGTTCCATCACGTATCCACCGTGATGGATAATGTTTGGTTTGGGTTGCGTGGCGTGGATAAACTTCTCATCCACAACCAACGTAAAGATACCAAGCGATTTGAAATAGACGCAAACGGTCTGGCCTGGTTGATTGGGTTTGCTGCGATAGATCGCAATGATACCCTTATAGCCTGGCTGGATCACGGAAGGACCACACCAGTGCTCTTTAAACGCATCAGCGTACTCAGAAGAAAGGCTGGTATAAAGCCAAAGATCAGCATTTTCCATGTTACAACTCCCTGAAAAAATAAAACAACAACTCTACCGTTCCGGTGACAGACGGAACTTGCGGTCAAGAGTTTTCGATAACGCGGTTGATTGCTTGTTGAGCCGCTTGTGCTAGAACGCTTCGTCCACGCTTTTCTGCCTTTTTGGCATGTTGTTCTATAGCGTGGTTAAGGTCATATGCAATTTGGAAGCTGTCCAACTTGAGCGAATACTCATATGGAGTATCTGGAAAGTAGGTAGCGATATTGTTTACACCGTCCCATTTCCACGGCGTACACTTATTTACAGTCAAAGCACTCATTGATATCTCCAAAGAAAAAAGAAGACCAGAAATGAGTTCTGGTCTTGGTTATTAACCGTTCAGTTAATCACGTTTAGTGACATACAAGAACGGATCGAGGCTATGAGGAATCATCATCACGTGTTCAGTTGTATACACCGAATCGTCCGGATTTAGTCGTGTAAGTTTGACTTCTACCTCAAACTCAACGGTATTGTAGATTGTATTTTGTCTGGACCTAACACCCGTGATTTCAACAGAAACTGTTTCGTCAGGTGTTGCCGCGCTATTGACATAGGTACCCGTCGCGCCCAAAGTCAAAACCCCAGACTCGTCCATTTGGGGGTTGTTCAAATTGAAGCGAGTAAAAATAAGCGCGTTCTCAGAAACAAGACTAACCTGTAAAAGAACGGCCTGGTTGATGAACTTGTGATCTTCATCGTTTTCCAACTTGTGAAGATGGAGCGTTGTAGCGTTTATACCGGGTTTGGATTTCTCAGAACCAAAGTTGTTGTAGCCGAGAATTTTTAATTGCCTATTACCACCGCAGAGAGAAAGGACTTCTGTGTGATCGTCGTAGTCGGCAGTCATGTCGACGCCGCTGCAAAGTTCGGAAAGACATTCCGAAACTTTGGTTTGGTTTTCTTGATTCATGTAGTGCTTTCAGTAACAACGGGGTCAGTGTTTTGTTTTTCGTTAGGGTTAAACGGGTTTTCGTACAAGATAGAAATGGTCCTAATTTTTGAATGTGAAAACTTCAGCCAGTATTCCGTCGTGATTTCATTCTCTTTATCAATGTCGGAATCAATCCCCACCAGATCCAAATTAACCACAAGCTCAACTGACGTAGAAGTGTATTGAGTTTGAACGTCCTTGACAATAAGTTGTTTAGAACCAGACGGAGGTGGGACTGCCTCTGTCGATGACCAGACAACTCCCCAAAGTTCGGGTTGGTTTTCAAAACGGACGAGGGTGATACAACTTATGTACACACTTTCAAGAAAACCATTGTCACCAGAAACAACTGAGAAGTTGAAAACGTGGAGCCGTTCTGCTTCTTCATTAGTTCCTTCCTCAGGAGGAGCGATATAAATAATGTTCTTAACTTTGTCGTTATTGCTATGTAAAGTAGCTCCGTAAATTTTAATGGATACTCCATTTTGGATTAACAAGAACATCAACCCTGCATGTGCTTCCATAATCTCAACAAACCCTGAAAACACACCAGGCGTAGAAGGTGCGGGGTCTTCAGGAAACACGCGATTGATGGTGTTTTTGTGGTAAGTAGTCATTTGTATTCTCAGGGTTTGGTGGGGAGTCGATCAAGAGCTTTCACTGCGTCGCGGTGAAGTTGAATGTAATTCAAAGTCAACGCTTTCAACCTGGCGTGTCGGGTATACCAACGATGACCTGTGATGAATTGTTCCTGTTGAGCCACGAACAGCTTTCGGTTGTGGTAGATCGAAGAAGCACGGCCATAACGTTCCAGCATCAAGCCGTAAATCTGAGCCATTCGGTCTTCTACCGGCAACCCGTAAAGTCCCATGATGTCCGCGTCACAGAGGATCTTGGATTGGATGGACTTGGTGACCACCGGACGACGAGGGTATTCGGTATGACCGATCAGGATGATGATTTTATCGATCTCCTTCTTAGTCAGATCGTAAGTATCCAGAGGTTTGATCTTGTCGACTTCCTCAGTCGCTTTCATCCACTGGTATTTGGCGACATCGATATTTACACCGTCACCTGTGGAAACGCTTTTCTGGTTGTGATGGAAGTCATGGAAAAGCGCGGCCAACACCACTTCACGAATCTTGTCGTGTTCCAGGTTAGACGCCAGTCCGATCTCAAACGCTGCCATACAAACTCGGTAGTCGTGCTGATCGTTGTGGTATCCTTCTTGTATGTAGTTCTCGGTGTTCTTTCGATGGTTTTTGTGGTAATCGAGATACGGAGTGATCGCAAAATAGCGGAACACGTCGTCGATCAAATCAATCCGGTGTGCCAAACTGTATTTCTTAGCCAGGTCGATGAAGTGTTGTTCAAGTTTCTTGTCGGTCATGATGGAGCTTCTTTACGGAGCGTTGGAGGAAGGGTTGTTGGTCTGTTTAAGTTTGTCTTCTCTTCACAGACATTTGAGGGAGCTTAAAAACGTACTTACTAAAATAAAAAGTATCGCCCACTCCCCTGGATCAGGGAGTGGGCGAACTTGCTTAGATCAAAGTCATCGGGTTGACAGTGAATGTGGTATTTTTCATCAACTCTCTGAAAGATTCAACAGACCCATAAATCCGATAAGTGTTACTGGACAAGTGGTTCTTGATCAAAAGTCTGAACATTTTGTCCTTGACTTCTCCAGCGTTGTAAATGAAATCGCAGGGTATTTTCTTAGTCATCCAAAGATTGAGCAGTTCATCCTTGAGTCTGGGTAGGTTATTGGTAATGTAGGCCTTAGGAACAGCGCCAGGTTCAGATGAATCGTACAAGTACCCATACTTTTCACGGTTTTCCAATTCATCAGCGTAAGCCGATTTCTGAACAAAGTCGAGAAGTTGTTTAGGAAGAGCACCCAAAGTCGCCATAGATTCCTCAACAGAATCTGTGAACTTCAATTGTCCTGTGGTGTGATGATTTTCCAGAATGACATCAATAGCGTTGTAGAGAGATTTGAACGTTTGGCATTCTGCTAGGGTTTTAGATATCTTGCGTTTGTTGGGGGTATTCTTGGCGTAACCATGGGTGCCTAAGAACGCAAACGTCTCGTCGTTAAAGAATTGCTCTTCAGTCCAATCATCGGAATGAATCGCAGTGTGCACCTTGTCCGCTAGAGTAAAAAGCTCAGGTTTCACCCTCGTGTACGTTTTAGGAGCGTGGTCGCGAAAGCATTGAAGGTAGTATTGGACAAAAGCATTGACGAACAAACGCTTTTGACAAGCTTTGTAAACAGTGTAGTTCATTCTAGTTCCTTTTGATTAAGCGAGGTATTGATTATAGACGTCTTTGAAGAGATCGCCAATGGAGTTAACGTAAAATGCAGCTTTGAAATATTCGGTTCCTGATTCGTATTGTTTTAACGGACTGAGAAGCTCATTCAAGTTAGCCAATTGTCCTTTAAAGTTCTGCACTTGATTAGGGTAATCTTTTAATGTAGTCGATAATAGACTTGCATAAGTTTTATCATGTTCAACAAGATCAGCTTTGAGACGCTGAACGTCGTTGGTTAAGTAATAGTTCATTCGCTTGGGGTTAAAAGTGACACTGGTCAAATAACCCAAACGTCCGTCTGTTTCTTTTTGCATTCGCGTGACTGCTTCCATAGCGAAACAGAACAAACGCCCAGCGAATCGATCGGCGTTCTTTGGATGACCCATGAACTCCTCAGCGTCGGCTTTCAGCAACCTTTGAAAGATCAATCCGATCACGTTCTCAAACACCAACGATTCCGAAAGCCGTTTGCTCAGACTTTGAAGAGGATCTTCTTCTTTAGGTTGCGTGGCTTTAAAAAACTTGTCAAAGCTTGGGTCAAAGAACGCTGACTGAATGTGCTGACGCGGGAATACCGCCATGGTGTCGGCTTTAAGCGCCAAGTCAATCAGCGTCAATTCCGCTGACTTAAAATCTCCTCGTTGTTTCTTGAAGAAATGCTCGTAGTATCTCGACATTACCTTGATGAGAAGTTGCAGTCGATGGGTAGAAAATGTGTCAATGGTAGCGGTGGTTGGCATACAAGTTCCTTGGTGGGTGACGTACCCGAAGTATGAGTACAGATAGTATATATCTAACTATGCTGTTTTCTAATGCAGATGTTTAGAGTTGAGATTGCGCAATCAACCACAACACCGGAAGCAGGTACAGTTGATGGAGAAGTGACCATCGATCATAAGTCTGTACCACCATTGCCAAATCTTCTTTAACAATGGCTTCGTTTCGGATAAAACGAGCAATCAACAGTTCCACGTAGCTGATCTTGTCAAACTGGCTGTTGTCCGTCAGGTACGCGTAAAAGCTAGGAGACACAATGTATGTGTCATCTTCAAACAACTCATGCAACAATGGTTTCTGAAACAGTTGCGCGTTGTTGGTTCCTGACCCAACCAGCTCATCATTCAATTCATAATTCCGATCGGTTTTGATCGTATCCAGAAACACCGAACGCTCATAAACCTGGACCTTCTCACCCACCAAGGTTTTCACTTGAGGTGTCAACGCCTCTAACACGTAATCAATTCCAGCGTGTTGAGCTGTACCCAGTCGAGCTTTGTTCAGCAACAACCCAGCAGGAAGGAATGCGTATTGTTTCACAACCGATCGCAGCAATCCCGGAGAACGTTTGCTCAATGCGGTTAAAATAGAAAACTGAGTCTCTTGGTCCGAGAGACTGGTAAAGCGGAAGAACGGGTAATCGGCAATGATATCGTATTCCACGATCTTGGAAATAAAACCAAGCAGCTCCGGATCATACACCTTATCCAACACCCCAGGAATCAGGATACTCCCCGTCTGACGCTTTGCAAACATATCGAAATAGTATTGCTTGGAACTGACTAGAAAACTCTTCAGTTGGTCGATTGCTACCTTAACAGGCGGAGCAATCAGAATGTCTCGATTGAAGAAATTGGTATCAGGGTTGAAGAAATATTCATCTTGAACTCTGGCTTCCAGTTTACCAATCAAGTCGGTTGCCAGATTGGTGTAATTCAATAAGGTGTAAGAGATTTCATAGAGCGTGTCTTTACGGTGTGTCTTTCGAGTGACTGAGGTAATGTGAAACACCGCGTCTTCACCGGTATCCACTTGCGCAATAAACACATCTCCTACGTTTGGGGTCAGTTTATAAGGCGCTACACCTGACCCAGAGATCGACGTAATACCGGTGGCTTGGTCGTACGACGAAGACAACGGAGACGAGACTTGTAAGATGAGATGAGATACCTTGTAATAAGGCTGTGTCAGATTGGGGGTGGATGGATCAAAGTTCTCTAGGTTGTTATTGGTGTTGATCAACTGACCGTAATAGTTGACTGTCCAAGGATACCCTTCGACATATTTCAACAGTGAATTGACTTTGGTCTCTGGAACCAACGCAGTAAAGATAGAATTCTTGGGTGCCTCGATAGTACTCGGGGACGTGACGTTGTTGTTCAGCGGAACGTCAGGTTTAAGACGCGGGATAGCCATGGTAGCTCCTTAAAACGATCAAAAAATAAAAAGAGAAGGGTTTAGCCCTTCTCTTATGTTATAACTTGACTAAATCACCGCGAAGCCTCATTTCCCATCCGTCATCAACTGTATGTTTAGTTATTCTGCCTGTTAAAAATGCAGTAGAGTATATTACGCTAAATTTCAAAGCACAGTCATCACCGGTGTGTTTTAAAAGGTCGACGACTTTACGCGGTATTGTGTCGACTGACGACGGTATCACGCTTCCCGACCAATAAAGGCAGGCTTTATTTTCGCACAGATTTTTTCCTATAGTCTTTATGCGTTGTTTGACTTCATTTTTATCACGGGAATTTAAGCCTTTAAGTAGCAATTTCATTGAACGCATAAACAATTCCGCGCTTGCTTCAACGGTTGCGTCAGAAATGAGTTCTTTTACTTTTGTTTCAATAGTTTTCATGGTTGTTTACTTTCAGTCGTGTGGCTATATATTAACGCGTGAGGATTACCCGAAATACTCTCCAGAAGGACAAAGTCCTTCTGGAGAGTTCACGTCACAGTTGCTCAGTTTCCAGTTTGTTGATGAGTCGTGTTTTGCCTACTTCTACGTCGTGTTTGTATTGTTCTTTCTCTACATGCAGTTCATAGCTGATCCAGAGTGATGTCCACATCTCTGGAGCGGTTCCAAACAGTTTACCCAATCGCACAGCAATGGGAACTGTCATACTGCCATTTTCGTTGACCAGGTTAGCGATGTCGATGTATTCCACATCAATCATCTTAGCCAGAGCAAAGCTACTCAAACCCAGTGGCTTGAGGTATTCTTCTCGCAGGATTTCGCCAGGGTGAATCGGTCGCATACCGTTCACAGGGAGTTCAGTCATTTTGTTTCCTTGTTATTGACATCGGGGCAATGTCAAAGAGTATATATGCAACTGTGAAAGAATCAGAAGCATCCTCTTCTCTCCTTAGTCAGAGCATTGACCACTCTGTAGATTTTCAGTTAGATTTGGTTTGTAGGATACGGGCGTTGTTCAGGTAGGTGGATTGGTCAAAAGGTATTTTGGGTTGTGGGGTATCGTTAGAAAGAGTGACGTAGCGAGGCAGAGAAGTTTGTGCTGTGTTTTCAAAGCCATTGTCAGCGTTGAACAACTCAGAATTGATGGTATATAGTTTACGAAGTGTTTTGGTTTTCGTATCAACATCCACGACATTCTCGAACTTGAGTTCTTTTAATAGACTTGATGGAGACCCGAGCAAGCCATTGACGAAAAGTCGATCATGGTAAGGATGACTCTTCACTATCTCAAAAAGGTGTCGCAAGGTGTCTATACGGCCTTCAGTGAGGAGTTGCCGAATTAGACTGAGTAGGTATTGGATAAACGGGATCTCGCTTTTAACGGCCCTTCGTTCGGGTTGGAAATTTCGGATAGCGCTCAAGTATTCCGAAACAAACGTCGTGACCAGTAAATCACTGGCATTGATCCGAGCAATTGCGTAAGGGGTTAACATCTCGTACTCGATACACATCGACAGTGTAACCCGAACAGGACTTAACAGCGACAGCTTAACCGTACTGGAAACATTCAAGTCTTCGTCTATGGTTAAGACGTTCCGGTCAAAGTACGTGTTGGCTTGGTGTAGACCCAAATAGAGAAACGATTGGTACGGTGTGGTGATGAGGTTCCTGCCCTCGGTTTGGATATAGTTCAACAGTTCCTCAGGAATCTCGTAGGGATCAATCTCTTTCAAGTTGAACAAAGACTTCTGGTTGGTTTCATCTACCTGGGTCAGGAAGGTTGCGACGATTCCATACCCCTTATGTCCTTGTCTTACTCGAAACTCATCAAACCCTGGGACATTCACAGGCAACGAAATATCCAGTTGATTCTCCAAGTACCGATGGTTCTCGAAGATAGACATGCTGTACATCGCGTTGCTGGTGTAATTGATTTGTCGGTAACGTTCTTCTTTGGAGTTGTCGATGCGAGCTTGTAAAAACTCTAAATACTTATTAGGCATAAGTTGGTTACACACCATCACCGGGTACCGCATGGTCATGGCAGTAGGAACTTCCAAAGACAACTTGTATGTGAAGTTGACTTTGTAGTTATTGAGTTCGTTGTCAACTTCAATCTTATCTGGAATGCTGTTAAAGTCAAAGGCACCCACAATTCTGGTGTGTCGTTCTTTAACGGCTAAGCGGGTATTCGACGCGTTAGCCATGTCTGTGATCGTGATAACTCGCTTGGTGCTGTGGGTACCAAAGTAGTATTCAAGCGGTTCATCGATCAACCGACTTCGCAGATCATAAATATCACCAATGAACTCTTCAATAGGTGCTGGAATCAACACAGTGTAGTCAACCTCATGGGTGTTGATATTGCGGGTTTGTGAAAGCCTTAACCGGATATCATCACGTATCCGAGTGGCTTCGTTCTTAGACGGTGTCACGTAAGTGAATTGAATCGAAACATCGTTCTTGACGTAGACCGGGTAAACTGAAACGTCCAGATCCAAGTCTTGGAAAATTGGGTAAGCAGACGGTTGATTCACTCGGGTGGGTGACAGTTCATCTTCGTTGTAATCTTCAGTGATGTTCACTTGGATACGGCGTGTGCCTGTGGTGGAAGGTAGATTGTCTTGTGAGTTGATGGTGACGTTGTGTCGATTGTCAGTCAACTGTGACGGGAGATCCCGTTGCATGATAACCAATTGACCGTTAGGTATTTTGATGAACTCGGCAATCTCTTGTACGATTTTGTAATAGGCTTCGTAGAGAACCGTGCGGTTGGTGTCTTCAAGCGTTAAGCTCACAACAGGCATAGCAAACCCCTTAAATGCGATCAAAACATCAAACTGACATCCAGGTAGGGGATTCCCCTACCTGGATGTTACATCGTTGTATAGGCTTTAGCGGAGTTGTATATAAATTTTATCAATTCATACCGGAGTTCAGTGTAGATACTGGCGAGGTTAGTCGCAACGTCTTTCAGCATGACCTGGATAGCGTTAAAGTAACCCAGCATGTAGTTTTGGATTTCCGTGATGGCTTTTTGATAAGCAGCACTCCCGGATACGGAAATACCCTGTTTGGCTAACTCCTTATCCACCAAACTCCGGTATGCGGTGTTCTGTGTGTAGATGGCAGTAAATTCTGCCACGATGTTGGTTTGCAGAACCCCTAAGTCAGCGGACGCAGAAGCAAATGCGGAATCATCGTAGAGTTGATTGATGATAGTCTCAGTGAATCCCGACTTAGGGGTATGGTCCAACGCACTGGACAACCCGTTTCGGATGTTACTGATCAACGCATTGATCGACTTTTCTACATCCCCGACCACCTTGTTCATTTTAGCAATGTCAATACGACGGGTCATATCCCGATACCGACGATGAAAATCAATCAGGTTGTCTCGGTTGCTGATCGGGTTAAGTTTGTTCTTGACGTAGGTGTTGTTAATGACAGACGCCGTCACAAAGAACTTCTGATCGTCGGTCTGGAAGAAGTACATGTTGAAGTCTTTAGGCAGTCGACGGTAGCTGTCGCTGGAATCTACCAGCGAATAAACCATCACTTCACCCTTTAACTCATCACGGCTAAAGTGATGAAACATCGCGTCCAGCGGTTGATCAGGGATCTGATGCTTGCCGGTTTGGAACTCGAACACATTCCGGATAGCTACCGACGCCACGTCTTTGAACGCGTACATGGCTTCGCGATAAGCTTCGTCATTAGAGGCGGTTTGGAAGTTCTGGATGGTTGCAGTCAATGCCTCTTTGACGTTCTGTTCCAAGTTCTTGTGTAAACCACTCAGCTTCTTGGTAAAGACATTGTCCATCACGTCAGCAATTTGCCGAATCTTCGCCAAGCCTGTAGACAATACAAAGTCCGAATCGATACTTTCCATACCTTCATTCGCTAACAGAGAAGGCAGTTTGCTGTCAATAACCAAACGGGTGTCGGTGATTGTTCCCTTGCGAGCTTTGATCTTACCGATCATTTCGTCAAGATACTGTTCGTAGTTTTCCAGCTCAAGATCGTAACCCAGGATACGCTTGAAAAACAACATGATCTTCTTGAAGAAAGAAGTCACGATCTCCTTCAGCTTCGCCCAAACTCGCTTGATGAAATCACTGATTCCTTCCATCGCGACCTCATGGGACGCTTTGAAGCCATATGGATTTTGGAAGTCCTCGATACAAGGTACTTGGGTCTTAACACCCAGGTTACTTGCAATACCGTTCAAGACAGGTTGGTAATTGTCCAGGGTTTGGAAGTAGCTCAGTTTGTTGGATTGCTGATCGGTCATCTTGGTCTGAACGTTCGAAAGCAGATGAAGTTCATTGACCGACCGACCGTATGACTCCAGAATGACCTGGAGATCCTGATTACCTTCCTCAATTTCCAGTTCCAACTCTCGATTCAATTCACCTTCCGCAGAACCGCTGTTGGGAATAAACAATGTCCCTTCTGCGGCTTCATCGTCCAGAAATCGCTCTAAGCTAAAAAGCTTGCCTGCCATGATCACTTCTTCCCAAAATGCTTCAAACACAACACCGTGTACTCCACGTTGCCTTCCGCTGCATCAATCACCAACCCGAACAACGTCTTGTTGACTTTGTTGTACGTGCTGAAGAACGCTTTCATCAAGGTAAGGCGTTCTTTAACCTTCTTCTCCAGAACCGTCTTGTATTTACCTAGAGCTTCGTTGGTGGTACCGTCGAGGTCTTTGATAATTTTATCCACCGATTCAATGTTCTTGATCACTTGATCGTTGATCTTGGTGTAGTTATCGGTAAGTTTTTCTACAGACTCCAACAACGCGGTGGTTTCTTTGATCAGCCGAATCAATTCACCCTTAGCTGTCAAACCTACGCTATCGGGTTTGTTTTTGTCGGTATCGGTTTCTAGTTCGATTCCGGAATCCTCGTCGACTTTGATGTCTGTAATTGTGACACCGTTGACCAGTCGTTTCTTGATCAGAGGCTTGAACTTGTCAGAAAGTTCAGTCAACAGTGTTTTGAATTCTGCTTTGGCTTTGTTGAACCCTTGTTCTTTCCCGTCGTCCAAAATGACGTCAGCGTTGTCGCTGTTAACGTCGTCGACTTTACCTTCAGTACCTTTGAGTTCTTTCTCCGAATCTTTCTTTAAATCAGATAGGTTTTTGTTGTCTTCGTTCAGTTGCTTGTTTTTATCCCGGTTTTCTTTTTTAAGTAAACCAAGACCGCCTGTCTTGTCTTTGTTGTTCTTGTCAATCTGTTCACCGGACGACTTGATCTTGTCTTTGAGTGACTTGAGGCGAGCGACAAAGTCTCGATCCAAGATATCCTGGTTAGCGATGTCTTTGGACTTTACATCGACCGCAATCAAGATGTCTTTGACTTGAGCCACATTACGGAAGATTTCTTCCACCAAACTCAAGTTAATCCGTTCTTCAAATGGGTATTTGCTTGCGATTCCACCCGGAGGATTGTCGATATTGACATCCAGGAGATCCTTGTCGGTTTCTTTCAGAACCTCTTCAAGGTTCTTGAGTTTGTTCTTTAATCGACCCAGTCGCGTGAAATAGGTTTTGAAGAACCCTTTGACTGCGTCGTAGATTTTAGCAAAGAAGTCTTTGATCTTTTTCCAGATATCCGCAATCATCCCTTCTAGCGAGATGTGGTGGTTAATAGCGGCGGCAGGCAGATGGTCAATGGCTTCCTGACTGATTGTGATAGGTGTTGGAGCGTTAAGATTCTTGGCGATCGTTTTGATGTACTCGTTGAACAAGATATGGTTGTTCTTGTCCACAAAACTGAAAGACTCGGTAACAACTTGAGCGTAGACGTTTGTCAAACTGCAATAAGCGGTGACGTGGTTTTCCAACGAAGCAAAGTCTTTTGTCAATGTTTGCTCAGAAGGCAGACTGGATAAACGTGGCGGACTGATAGACGGCGCCGACACTTGTCGACCGTCTTTGGGGTTGAACAATTGCACAGGAAACTCCTATTTTTAAGCCACAAAATTCCTAAGCTATCAAAGAGACAAAAAAGAAAAGGAGTAACGCAAACGCGTTACTCCTTGGTTCTTAAATCGGGCCGTTATAGAAAAGATGATTCCCAACAATTCCAATAGGCGCCATGGTCTTGAACAACGTGGGTTGTTTAATGTACGTAGCGTGGTAGAACGTGGCCTCTTCAAACCCCTTCACTCGGAGACCATTTAGAACTTTCTTAGCCACCGATTTTGACAATTCCCAAACGGGGTCGTCGTTGGTGGGTTCTTTCTTCAAAAGGTCTTTGATATAGCTCCAAGAAAATTGTCCTTTGGATGTAACCGTCTTACAGATCGTATCCCACTTACCAACTTTATATCGGCGAAGTGTCAGTTGACCTACAATCACCTTACCGGCCTCTGATTCACCTTTGGCTTCATGGTAGATATTTTTCGTCAGACACTCCTGCTCTTTGGTAGACACCTTGATAGGTTTTGTCCAATAAAGAACAGGCTGTTTAACGACTTGAACAGTTTTTTCATATTCAGCTTTTAACTGCCGCTGGACTTCCTTTGCAGGAAGCATGAATCTACCATCCTTAATCACCACGCCTCCGCTTTTAGAAAGCTGTTGTTCTTGAGTCTGGCGAATTTCACGGACCTCATCGGTCAACTCTTCTACGTCAGATGTCAACTCCATCAGAGCGTCTGTGGTTGCTTGATAACGAGACTCTTGTTCTTGGTAGTAAAAGTAAGTCAGCGTCAAAATGACAGCAGTGATAGCGGCATTCTTAAGAATAGTGGTTTGGGTGTTCATGACGTATCCTTTCTTAAGCAACTGCTGGAACGGACAATGTTCAGACCAGTTGCGAATAGGTCAATCAGTATATATGTAATCTTAAAAAAATCAAATGTAACGTAATAAATCCAGTCTACCAAGGTTGCCCCTGGTAGACTGGATCAGTTCAAAAAGGTTTAAGCCTTCTTGTAGTTAGACAGGCAGGTGCTGGTGAACAGCAGAACGCCCTTCAGGAAGGTAAGTTGGATGGACAGCAGTTTGGCTTCGATCATAGGAGCCTTGGCCATCACCAGTTGGAACGAGCGAATGTCGTTCTTTGCAGCGCGAGCACCAGAAGAACCAGCACCAGGACCTTGGGCATTGGTAGTGAAATTGGCGATTTCTTTGTCAATGGCCTTGAAGTTGTTGGCAACAGCCTTGTTGCGTTGAACAATCTTGTCGCGGTACTTGACCAGTTCTTTGGTGGACTTAACTGCCGCAGCAATCAGATTTTTCAGCTTGTCCTTGTTGGCGATGTCCATTTGGGCATCCTTGCGACCATCGTTGTTGGTACCATGGTCTTCGTCGATGTCCAGAGTCAGAATGTCCACACCGTCGTCATGTTCGGTTTCGATCTTGAACACCCAGCTATAATAGACACCACCAGGAACCGGGTTACCTTCGTCACCGAACTTAACCGTGATGCCGTTACCCTTGGCAGTCGCCACAGCCGTACTGATGTCAGACATCTTGCTGGCGTTGGCGAAAGATTGCAGCAGACGGAACTGTTCAACTTCCTTCATGCACGCTTCAACACGGGTAGCGTATTGACCGATTTCGTCAACACCGATAGTGGCTTTGGACGGGAAGATCGTAGCCAGACCCGACGGAGCAGTGACCGGCTCGTAGGAAGGCGAGCCCTTAACTTGGCTGACCTTGTTCTTCATGGCTTCCAGCGCCTTCAGGGTACGACCCAGGGACGACAGATGCTTGTTCCAGAACGCGGTGACCTTTTCCCACAGGCCAGTCAGAGCGGCCTTGATCTTTTCCCACAGACTCTTCAGGAATTCGCCGATGCCCTCCAGAGCGACGCGGGTGTTGGCCTTGCGGCTGGACGAAGAACGGAAGTTCTCGACAGCGTACAGGCTGTACATGGCTTTCGGGTTGGCGCCGACGCGAGCGCAGATGGCTTCGACGGCCAGACGAACCGCTTCAGCAGCCACCGGGTCCAGGCCTTCGCCTTGCTCGGCGGCTTGCTCGACCACGTCTTGAACTTCTTCCAGTTGATCAGCAGCGCCCACGCCTTCTTCAACGCCAGCGGCCACTTCTTCCATTTCACCCATGTCGTCACCGACGTCGACCTGGACATCAGCCACTTCACCTTGCTCAGGCGAGGCTTCCAGTTCCGGGGTGCCTTGATTCTCCAGATCCGCGTTTTCCAGTGCGAACAACTTCTGTGCCATTTTTTAACTCCAAACAAAAACAAACTTAACCAGCGCTAGTCAGATTTTTGACCACATAATTCCTTAGCTTTTTACTAAGAGAATTCTCACACGCACACCCAATGGTTGTTACTTCGCAGCAGCACCCATGACGATAGCACAGCCATCGCCTTCAATACCAAGCATCCAATCTTTCATTTTTCACTCCAAAAAAAGAAAAAGAATTTCCAAATAATCTAAGCTAAAAGTTTATTCTCGCAGCTCAACGGTAGTGTTCAACACCGTCATCACTGTAACCATGTATTCGATCATGGTATTGACGTTGATGAACAACGACTCCATGGTCAACTTGAACCGAATGAAATCTTTCACTTTGTCGTCGATCTTCAGGGAAGCCAAGTCTTTGACTTTCTCGGAAGTTACATCCACGATCATGACTTTCAATTGGTCAATGAACGTTTTAAAGTGTTCAGTCACATCGTTCAAGTTGTCAACGCTGAGACTGATGGCCGCGATCAGCTTGCTGAATGACGCCACGATGAAGTCAAGTTCTTTGTCTTCTGTCAACGCAATACCGTTCAGGTCGTAAAGATCATCGGTTTTAAGAACCGTCAATTTGTAGTAGTGGTAGTCTTCAATGTTGACGTCTGTGTAATTCTTGTATTGACCCAGATGAACGCGCGCCACACCGAACCCAGGAATCACTTCCTTGTACTTGTAGTCTTCACCATCCACCACGTAGTCGGCTTGAGACAACGCAGCAGGTAAATCTTCAAACCGATTGGTCAAAGAAAGACTCATGGCTTTGTTGCTGTTCTCAATGAACTTCAACAGAACACGAACCGTTTCTCGAATATCGGTCTTGCCTGGACACGCGATCCGTTTTAGCAAGTCTTTATCCGTCACCAGCTTGTGGTTGAAGCTGTACTTCCTGGCTTCCACAAACCCTGTAAAAACCGTCACACGTTCGTTCAGGTCTTTGATGGACTTGGCGACACCTTCTGTGAACTCGACGTTGTTTTTGATGTAACTGTTGGCGATTTCCACCAAACCGTTCAGTGATTTAACGACAGCGTCTTTGACGTAAACCACCGGTTGTTCTTCGATCGCTAAGGCACGACCACCTAAGCCGTAAGACTCCAAAGCCGTGCAATAAGACCGGTGCTTGTCGATCAGTGGTTGAAAGATGTTGCTCAGTTTGGCTTTCTGAGGTTTGAGGGATTCCGTAGATGTCTCATCGGACTTCTTGGTATCCTCAGTTTTGTTGTCTGGTTTATCGTTGGACTTGTCTTTGTTTGCAGACCCGACCAAAGAAGACAAATGGTCTTTGTCGTCAGCCGCCGCCAGCTCGTCGCTTTCGTCGTCGTTCTTGGGTGGCTTGTTCTCTTCCGGTTTGTCTTCGGTCTTGTTGTCCGGTGTAGATTTGTCCTCAGAAGTCTTTTCAGATGGTTCAGACTCCGGAGTAGGTTCAGTGTTCTCGTTGTTGTCAGGATTGTCTTCAGTGTTGTCAGGATCAGGGGCTTTCTCAAGCTGGTCCGTGATCTCTTGTTGAAGTTCTTGACGTTGTTTAAGGATGTCCGCTGTCAAAGAAAGAGGCGCTTTCTCCTCTTTCTTTTTCCGCAAGACTTTGTCAATCAGCAGTTCATTAGAATCGCTGGTGGTGTCGTCGTTGTTTTCCAGAGCAAACAGCTTGGTTGCCATTGCGGTGTCCTCAGTAGGTGTCCACCAGGACCTGCTTGAACAACATCATAAACGCTTCCCGTTCATCGATAATCGCTGCCAATATAGTATCCCAAGTCAGACCGTAATTGCTTCCACGGAGATTGATATGTTCTTTCAACGTCCGTCCTCGGGCTTCGATGGCTTGGTCACTGACAGTCTTACCAGGAACCAATCGAGCCACGCCCGGTAAAGAGCTGTAATTGTGGTAGCGTTCCGGAAATCGAGCGGTAAGCAGGTCCATGCAGAACATGAACATGATCGGAGACAGGTTCTTGTTGACGGCTTGGAGTTTAATGAACTCAATGAACGGGATGTTGCAGATGGAATCGATAAAAAGATCAACCATCCGGAAGAACTCATCAGCGGTTCGCTTTACCTTGTACTCGTTGAAGACTGAATGCGCTTCACCGGAGTGGTAAATCACATTGTTCTTCATGTAGTCCTCAATCTCAGCGTCCGAGTTACTGAACAAGCTGCGGTTGAGGATAGACGTGTTCTTGATCTTGTCAATCGTGAGTTCATCGAAGTAAGCCGACTTCATCACCAGAAAACCGGTGGTGGTCAGCACATATTCAGGATGGTTCATTACAGATCACTTTCGATCTTGGAGAGTTTGTAGTCGAGGTCCGTGATGCTCTTTTGGAGGTAGTTGATTTCTTTCTCTACCGTGACATCGTGTTGACCTTGTTCTTGCATCAATTTCAGATGCAGATAACGCAGCTCAAGAAGTTTCTTCTTGTCTTTCAGACCTCGGTAACGGTCTGCTTCCCATTGGGCAAACACCAACCGAACCGAGTAAATCGGGGAACCGATAAACCCTTGGGGAAGGTTGGAGAACATGTCAACTTTGTCGTTGTCGTAAGCAGCAACCGCTTCGTCGATCGACTCTTTCGGTAGGCTGATAGGTTCCAGTTTTTCGACCTTGGTCTTGAACGCGTTGTGCTCGTCACCGTACACCGAGATCATTCGGACAAAGATCCAGAAGTGTTTCTCAATGAAAGCGCGTTGCTGTTTGTTCATCTTGCTGCTGTCGGCAAGATCCAAACCCGCTTCAACACTCTCGTTGATGTACAGGTAATTGGCAAAGTCTAGGGCGTACCTGACAATGAAGTAGTAATGGTCTACAGCGCGCAGCAGGTTGGCTTTGTACGCAGTCAGAGCTTGAGAGACCACCACGTCGTTGACGGCGTCGTCGATCTCTTTCAGGATATAGTCACCATTGACTTTGACGTTGGTGAATAATGTCACCATGTCAGTCGCCATAAAACGATGGGTCAGTTTGACCTTGTGTCCGGCGTCTTTCAGTTCTTGGAAGAACTGTTTGATTTTTTCTTTGTTGAGCTTGTTAGAGAACCCAGCGCCTTTCTCAATGTCGCTGAGTTTGGCGTAAGCCTCTAACACCGTAGGAATAGCGTCCAGGGAAATCTCCATGTCGCTTTCAATATTCGACTTGTCAAAACTCGGCAGCAGCGATTTGACAAATCCAGCTAAATTCAGACTCATGATAACTCCTGTTAGAACGAAGGGGCGTTGTTGAGGGTGAAGGCTTTCATCAGGTCAGCGATGTTGTTGCTGCCCTTGTCCGACATACCCTTGAACGCATCAAAGCTGTTTTGGCTGAAACCGTCGATGTCCCGGATGTACATGCTGACACGTTCCCATTCCTTATCCACCACAACAATCATCATCGCGGACGTGTTGTTGAAAACGATCTCACGGGTCTTCTGGTTGGTCAGCTTGCCACCAATCAGACGTTGAACTTCTTGTTCGTCTTCTTCCGAGATTACCACCACGCTGGAAACACCAGCCAACGAGATGTTACCCGACAGTGCCGAGTAGAACCGACTGTTGTTCAGACGCTTC
>JACCDQ010615342.1_pt1 | contig 23366 bp, 26 predicted proteins | sample 7446031 | NCBI WGS metagenome assembly JACCDQ01 (sample SAMN15323442, study PRJNA562643) | freshwater metagenome | isolation source: river surface water | place: USA:Blue River Watershed | collected 2017-08-17 | reverse complement strand
GGTCATTCGCGGCGCGATAGCTTTGTAGTCAGTCGAGGCGCAAGTTACTGATGGCGTCAAACTACGATGATGTGCTGAGCCAACTGCGCTCAGCGGGCCTGGATGTCCAGTCCCTTGAGGTCGGCAAACTCACCCGCTGCCGGGTCGAAGGGACGCGCGAAAAGCGCGGCTGGTACCACGTGCACGAAATGCGCCTGGCAAACGGCGATGACCTGATCGTCGGCAGCTACGGCATTTGGCGCGGAGCCGAAAACAACGCCGTCAAGATCGACATTCGCCAGTCCGAAATCAGCCAAGAGCAACGGGCCAGCCTTCGCAGGCGACTGGCCGAAGACAGCAAGCGGGCCGAACTGGTGCGCAAGGCCGATGCGGAGCGGGCGGCACGAAGGGCTACCGCAGCCTGGAAAAAATGCGTTGAAGATGGCGATTGCGATTACCTCCACCGCAAGGGGGTGGGAGCGCACGGCATCCGTTTCAGTCCGACTGGCTCGATGGTCATTCCGATGCTGGACACGGCCAACAACATCCATGGCCTGCAAATCATTCGGGGCAAGCAAAACGGACAGCGCAAGCTGGGCAAGGAATTCTGGCCCGCTGGCTTGATCAAGAAAGCCCACTTCCACCTGATCGGCATGCCTGGGCCGTTGCTGCTGATTGCTGAGGGCTACGCCACAGCGGCCAGCCTCTATGAGGCCACAGGCATTCCGGTGGCCGTGGCGTTTGACGCAGGCAACCTGGCACCCGTGGCCGCAGCACTTCGCAAGCGGTACAAAAAAACCCGCATGCTGATTTGCGCCGACGATGACGTTTTCAGTCAGGGCAATCCGGGCGTGACATGCGCCAGTGCTGCCGCGCTTGAGGTTGGCGGTGCATATGTTGCTCCTGTTTTTGCTGACGAAGTGGCAAGGCGCGAAGCCTATGAGTCCAAGGGCGTCAAGATCACTGACTTCAATGACCTGCACCTGGCCGAAGGCCTGCATGTTGTTCGCGCTCAGGTGCAAGGCCGCATCTCGGAATTGGGGTGGACAGTTGGCCCAGCCGCTGCGCGTGACAGCACAGCACAGGGGGAGGGGAGCGCCGAAAAACAGCCCCTCAGGCCCATTGATTCGCTGGATGAATTGTTGGAGCGCTTTTCGCTGGTGTACGGCCAAGGCGGCACGGTGTTTGACCACCAGGAGCATTGCCTTGTCGCCTTGAGCGACATGCGCGATGCGTGTGTGGCCCGTGAGCTGCATCGGTCATGGGCTGAGCATCCAGACCGGCATTTGGTGCGAGTGCAAGAGGTGGGGTTTGACCCGGCCGGTACCGATCAAAGCATCCATTGCAACCTGTGGTCAGGCTGGCCCACCACCCCAAAGTCAGGCAATTGTGAATACCTGCTGGACTTGCTGCGCTACATGTGCGCAGGCGACAGCAGACCCGAAGAGCTTTTCCAGTGGTGCATCCGATGGCTGGCCTATCCGATCCAGCATCCCGGCGCAAAGATGAAAACAACGCTGGTGATCCATGGCCCTCAAGGCACCGGGAAAAACATGTTTTTTGAAGCCATCATGGGCATATACGGCCCATATGGCCGTGTGATTGATCAGTCGGCCATTGAAGACAAATTCAACGACTGGGCCAGTCGAAAACTCTTCCTGATTGCCGACGAGGTGGTGGCACGGTCTGACCTGTACCACATCAAAAACAAACTCAAGGCATTCATCACCGGGGAGTGGATTCGGATCAACCCCAAAAATATGGCGGCATACGAAGAGAAAAACCACGTGAACATGGTTTTCCTGTCGAATGAGGCCATGCCGGTGGTGTTGGAAGAGGATGACCGCAGGCATGCGGTGATCTGGACGCCCGAAAAGCTCAGTCGTGATTTTTATGCAGGCGTCAAGGCTGAAATTGATGGCGATGGCGTGGCGGCCCTGCATGACTACCTTCTGCATCTTGACCTGGGTGACTTCAATGCGGCCACGCTGCCGCCCATGACCGATGCGAAACGTGAACTGATTGACCTGAGCCTGGACAGTCCAAGCCGGTTTATGCTGGCCTTTGAGGCTGGCGATGTTGAAGGCTTTCCCGGAAAACACACCCCCAAGCTGCTGTCGCCATGCCTGAGCCAAGACCTGTTTGACCTGTACCACGCATGGTGTGGTCGTGTTGGCCTCAAAGCGCTCAACCAGCCACGCTTTGCAAACGCCCTCAAGCGCAAGCATGGGGCAGCGGTAGAGCGCAAACGCTACGACAGTGAATCTGGCCTCAAAGGGCCATCGGCCATTGCATTCCTGAAAGGCGGGCACGAGCTGCCACCAGGCAGGGGTGAGAGCGAATGGATTGGTGAGCGGGTTGGCGTCTTCAAGATGGCGCTCAAGGACTTCAAGGGCATGGGAGGTGTCGGGCGATGACCGAATGCACCCTGTCTCGGTCTGCTTTGTGCGGTATGTGCGGTATCCCGTGCGGTATCAAGTGCGCCATCAAACCATTGATTTTCAAGGCTTGTGCGGTATGTGCGGTATCAATCCTTACACGGACGCACAGGCGCACAGGCGTGTGCATGCGTGTGCGTGTGCATGTGCATGTGTGTATCCATACCGCACATACCGCACACACCGCACACACCAATCAAATCAACCACTTACGTCATCGGCCATACCGCACTTTACACCCCACATACCGCACAAAAAGAATGATGGATGGAAAAAAACAAACTGCCTTGATCCGTTGCACCCCTGAAAACGCCAAAAAGTTTCAAGAGGTGGTCAAGTCCTGGCCTGAATTGCACGATCTGGTGAAGTCTTTGCAGGAAAAAGACCTGTTCCCCGGCCTCAGGGCCATGCAAATCGCGCTCACAGGCGATGAAAAAGAGTTGTCCAAGGGGTTGGATGCCCTGATCGAGAAAAGCGCATCCACGGCCCCAAAAACTGAAAGCAAGCCATGAAGATCAAAATTGATGTCGATGACGCCAAGGTCAAAGCCGCCATGGCCACAAGCCTCAAGCAAGTCAAATTCGCGGTTGCCTCCGCCCTGACCAAGACAGCCGGTGAAGTCAGAAAAGCCATTCCAGGTGAGCTGGACAAAATATTTGATCGGCCAACGCCATTCACCAAAAACGGCACATATACCAAGCGGGCTACCCGTGATGAGTTGATGGCCGAAGTGGGTTTCAAGGAAATCCAATCGAAGTATCTGGCAATGCAGCAATCTGGCGGCATTTATGACCCGCATGAAGCGGGCATCAGATTGCCCGGAAACATCCAACTCAATGCCTTCGGAAACATTCCGCGCGGCATCATTGCCAAGCTCAAAGATGCAGCAGAAAACGGGCAACTCAGCGCAGCCATTGCGCGGCGAATTGGCGTTGGAAGCTCTAACCGCAGAAAAGGCCAAAAAGGCCAAGGGCTGCAATTGTTTTTTGGTGTCCCCAAGGGGGAAGGGTGGGAAAACGCGCCGCTTGGTATTTGGCGACGGATCCCCGGAAGCGCTGGTGGTCCCGGCAAGCTGATTCCAGTGATTTTGTTTGAAGACACGCCCGCAAAGTACGAAAAGAAATTGGACATGGAGGCCATTGCAGGCCCAGTGGTAGAAGCCAAATTCAATCAAATCCTTTATCAGGAAATTGACAACGCATTGGCAACAGCAAAATGAATTCAAGACCAGAAACGCTGTCAGTTCCTGAGTTTTCCGAATACATCGGATGCAAGCGCACGTATGCTTATCAGCTCAAAAAGGAAGGGCGTCTTGTTTTGACTGATGACGGCAAGCGGGTGCGCGTTGCCGAAAGCATTGCGCGGATTGCAGAAACCCGCGATCCATCCAAATCGGGCGTTGCCATTCGGCATGCCAATGCGCGTGGCGCACAGGCCATGACCGGCCATGCGGCCACCACTGGTGATGATCAAGAGGCTGCCACAGAGTCAAACGAAGAACAAGACGCAAGGCAGGGCGGCAGGTCATACGACTTCCAAACAGCAAAAGCTAAGCGTGAGCATTGGGCCGCTGAGCGTGAGCATGCCGCTTGGCGCAAAGAGGCCGGTGAACTGATGGAGAAACCAGAGGTGGTGGCCTCATTTGCCGATGCCGGTGCAACACTGCGCGGAAGGCTTGAATCTTGGACGGCCACATTGCCACCGCAACTGGTCGGTCGCGACGAAAACGCCATCAGGGCCACGCTGGCCGATCAGGTCGAGCGCCTGTTGCTTGACCTGGCCGACAAATTCAACCGCATGGCCGGTGAGGCTGAAAATGTTTGATCAGGTCAAATTTGCAAACCCTTGCGTTGCTGGCTTCAAGGCCTTGGCTCGTGCGCTTGCACCGCGCAAACCCATGACGGTCAGCCAGTGGGCAGACCTTGAGCGCAGGTTGTCCAGCAAAGGCAGCGCACAGGCTGGGCAATGGGTCACCGACAACAATCCACCATTGAGAGAGCCAATGGATTGCATGAGTGCCCGCAGCGCCGTGCATGAAACCGCTTTGATGTTCCCCATCCAGTTTGGCAAAACAGAGGTGGCCGTGAATTCGCTGGGCTACACCATGGATCACGACCCCGGCCCGATCATGGTTTGCCTTCCTGGCGAAGTCTCTATGAACAAATGGGTGTCTCAAAAGCTCACCCCGACCATTGAAGAGACACCGGCCATGAAACGCGCACTGAGTAGCGTTGCCAGCCGTGATTCATCCAACACCCGGACATTCAAAGACTTTGCGGGCGGTCAGCTCTACATCGAACACGCAGGCAGCCCAAGCCGCCTGAAATCCACCACGGTGCAAAAACTGATCGTTGATGAGGTTGACGAATTCAGCAACAACTTGTCCGGTGGCGACGATCCTTTGGCGATGTTGGAAGGGCGCACCAGTGCATTTCCGTCAACCTACAAACGCCTTTACATCAGCACACCCACCATCAAAGGCATCAGCCGCATTGAATCGCTTTGGAACAAAAGCGATCAGCGCCGGTACTTTGTGCCATGCCCGCATTGCGAACACATGCAGTACCTGGAATGGGGCGGTCTGCATTGGAGCGCTGACGGCTCACAGGTTTGGTACACCTGTCAGGAATGCGGCGCACAAATTGATGAACACCACAAAACCAGCATGATCCGGGCCGGTGAATGGCGTCCAACCAATCCCGGCTCAAAAATTCGCGGCTACCACATCAATTGCCTCTATTACCAATTTGGCCTGGGGCCACGCTGGGCCGATCTGGTCGAGACCTGGCGAGAAATTCAAAACGATCCCGCGCGGCTCAAGACATTCATCAATGACCGGCTTGCTGAGCCCTGGGAGGATGCGGCCATGCGGGCCGTGCGTCATAACGCCATTGCAGACCGCGCCGAAACCTACCCATTGCGCGTGGCTCCGCGCGGCGCGTTGGTGGTCACGGCTGGCGTTGACACGCAAGACAACCGATTGGCCGTGCACATTGTTGGCTGGGGGCGCGGCCTGTCGTTTTGGACGCTGGATTACATCGAGCTTCCAGGCGATCCAGCCGATGAACCCGTGTGGGCGTCATTGGCCGATTTGCTGAACCGGCCAATTGAGCGCGAAGGCGGCGGCACCATGCGTGTAGAGGCCATGTGCCAAGACGCTGGCGGCCACAGGACTGAGGCAGTCAAAAACTTCGTGCGCCAAAGGCGCGTCAAGCGGCCTATGGCGATTTTTGGAGCGGTGCCAAACAATGCGCCCATCCTGAGCAAAGGCAAGCTGCATGACATTGATTTCAAGGGCCGAAGCGACAAAAAAGGGGTGATGGTCTATCACGTGGGCACCGTGGGCGCAAAGCATTGGCTATACAGCCGTTTGAGCGCCGATGCCGACAAGCAACCCGAAGACCGCATGACGCATTTCAGCGACCAGCTCCAACCGGAGTTCTTCACCGGCCTGGTGGGCGAAATTTACAACCCCAGCAAAAACCGATTTGAAAACCGCCGTGGCGCTCGAAATGAGCCGCTTGACACATGGGTCTATGCGTTCGCAGCTGCGCACCATCCTGAGCTTCGATTGCACAGGGCAACAAAAACGGACTGGGATCGGATCGAAGCCTATCTGGACGGAAAACAGACCAGCTCCGAAGTGCCCGCAATGCCTGAGGCCTCAGAGGCACCAGCTCCGCAGCCAGCACCGCAAAAAAACAACCCCATCCTCAACCGGCAAACACGCCGACCCAATCAGCAGTCAAGAATATGGTGAAGACAACAACCCCGCGCACTCCCAAAAATCAGGCCACAGAGCATGCCGTGATTGACTTCGATGCACTGCATTCGGTCAGGCACACCGATGACGTTGTGGAATACACCTTGCGGTGCGTTCTGGCCCTCACGCCACGCCTTGAAAAGGCCATCATCGAAGCGGCAGAAAAACAGGTGCGTGAAGTCTTTGGAGGTGACCGGCTTTATGTGGCAAGGCGACCCGGTGAAGGCACCAGCCAAAGAAATGAAGAAATCAGGCGGCTGCACCAATCAGGTGAGCGTGTGTCGTACTTAGAGCGTAAATTTCAGCTATCAGCGCGGCAAATTTACCGCATCATTGATGGTGGCATGTGACATTGTTTGCCTTGTTGATGTCATACATTCATCGGCACAGTTGGCGAAACCCTGGCGCTTTTGCGTCCGCCAACCATGCCAGAAATCTCAACAATCGAACCATCATCCATCAATGCCGGCGACACCGTACGCTGGCTCAAAACCCTGACGGATTACCCGGCCAGTCAGGGCTGGGTGATCACCTACATCCTCATCAATGCCGCCTCAAAAATCACGCTGACCAGCACGGCCAGCGGTGATTCACACCTGATCCAAGCATCAGCGACCACATCAAGCCAATGGACTTCCGGGGTCTACGACTACCGGGCTCAGGCCTTTAAGGCGGGCGATGTGTTCACGGTGGGCGAAGGCCGCATCACTGTGCAGCCAAGTTTCTCGGGCAACACGCTGGACAACCGAAGCCAAGCCCGCAAAGCGCTTGAGGCTGTCGAAGCCTATCTGTCCAACTCCACCAATCTTGCCGCCTCCGAATATGAGATTCAGGGGCGCAAGCTCAAGCGGTATTCGCTGCCCGAACTTTGGGCGCACCGTGACCGCTTGCGCATTGAGGTCGGCAAAGAGGAACAGGCTGGCCGCATGGCCTCTGGCCTGCCTGACAACAGCCGTGTTTATGTGAGGTTTGGTCAATGAATTTACTGGCCCGAATTTGGAATGGCGTTCGCCGTTCACCTCAATCCACCATGCAGGTGCGCCGTTTCCAGGCGGCCCGGATTGATCGACTGGCAGCTGATTGGCTTGGCACTCAGCAATCCATCAATGAAGAGTTGCGCGGCGATCTGGACAGGCTTCGTGCCCGTGGCCGCGATCTGGCGAACAACAACGACTATGCGCGCAAATTCCGCGACATGGTGCAAAACAACATCATCGGCCCCGCTGGCATCCGTTTGCAGGTTCGCATTGAAGACAGCCCCGGAAAACCGGATCGACTTGCCAACATGGCAATCGAATCGGCGTGGCGCGAATGGCAGTATGTGGCCGACCTGACCGGCCATCAGCATTTCCGCGACATGTGCGAAACGCTGACTGGTGGCCTCACTTGCGATGGTGAATTTTTGGTGCGCCTGGTGCGCGGTGCCGATGCTGGCAACAAATTCAATTTCGCCATTCAAATCATTGACGTTGACCGCATTGACACCACGTTCAATGGCCGCTACGGCTCCAACACGGTCATCATGGGCGTTGAGGTTGACACCTACCGCAGGCCAGTAGCCCTGCACATTTTTGCCGCGCACCCCAATGATGGTGCCAACAGCAACCGCCAGCGCATCCGGCTGCCAATACAAGATGTGATCCACGCATTCAAGGTCGAGCGCGGCGAACAATTGCGCGGCATTCCATGGATGGCACCGGGCATGCTCAGTTTGCACCACCTGGGCGGCTTCAAGTTGGCCGCATTGCTGGCCGCTGAGCATGGTGCCAACCACTATGGCTTCTTTGTCACGCAAGACGGCCAAGCGCCCATTGGTGGCGTTGACTCAGGCGGCGAGACCGTCACCACCAGCCTGCCCGGATACTTTGACACGATCCCGGCTGGCACCGACATCAAACAGCTTGACAGCAAATACCCGTCTGAAAACTTCGGGCCGTTTGTCAAAACCACTCTGCAACGCATTGCCAGCGGCTGGGGTGTCGCATACCACTCGCTTGGCAATGACCTGGAAGGCGTTTCATTCAGCTCCATCCGATCTGGGACGCTGGAAGAGCGAGACCGCTGGATGGCCGATCAGGAATGGTTCATCGCCAGTTTCATGGAGCCGATTTACCGCGCCTGGTTGCAAATGGCACTGCTGTCTGGTGCCGTGGTCATGCCCAACGGCTCACCATTGCCATTGGCAAAGCTTGACAAGTTTTCGCGTCATGAGTGGATGCCTCGACGCTGGGATTGGGTCGATCCAAAAAACGACACCGAAGCCAACATTCTCAAAGTCAAAGCGGGCCTCATGAGCCCGCAAGACCTGTGCGCTGCTCAGGGCTACGACTTTGAAGACACGCTCAAAGCAATTGCAGACGCGCACAAGCTGGCGGGTGAGTATGGCGTCCCCATGACGGCTTACGACTCGCTACCGGGGGCCACTTCGGCAACCGCTGCCGCACCTCAACCAACACCCGGCAGCGGCACCGGGTCGTGACATTTTTGCCTTGTCGATGTCACGCCAAAAAACCGAAAGTCACCACATGAGCAAAAACATTCCTCCCAACATGGAGCGCCACCTGAACAAGGGCCGCAGTGAGCGTGCCCTTGTGGTCGAGCGCCAAGCCATTGACGAAGAGGCCCGCACGGCAACACTGGCCTTTGCCAGCGAAACGCCGTATGAGCGCTGGTGGGGCGTCGAAATTCTTGATGTCAGCGCCACCAGCATGCGCCAAGGCCGCCTGCGCAGTGGTGCAAACCTGCTTATGGATCACGACACCAGAGATGTTGTCGGGGTCGTTGAATCTGTCGAAATCGGCGCTGATCGGGTAGCTCGGGCCGTGGTGCGCTTTGGACGAAGCGTTCGTGCAGAGGAAGTGTGGCAAGACGTTCGTGAAGGCATCCGCCGAAACGTGAGCGTCGGCTACATGATTCACAAAGCCGTACTGGTTGAGACCGTGGAAGGTGTGGAAACCTACCGTGTGACCGACTGGGAACCCTTTGAAGTCTCCCTTGTCAGCGTTCCTGCTGACGCATCGGTCGGTGTTGGCCGCAGTGCCGAACCCGACCAGCGCGGAATCAGCGTTTCAGTCGAAGTCGAAGTCGAAGCCGGTGACGGTACCGAAGACGAAACAGACCCCGAAACCGATCCCGAAATCAATCCCGAAATCAACCCTCCATCAACTTCTGAGGAAAAAACCATGACGAAAGTCACCACCACCGAAGAGCGCAACCACGCCTCCGAAATCTCCAAAATCGCTGCCACCATCCCTGGCGGCGCTGAGCTGGCAATGTCGGCAATTCAGCGCGGCCTGACCGTGGAAGAATTCCAACGCGAAGCCCTGGACAAGCTGTCCACAAAAGGCGTGCCCACTGCCGACATCGGCATGAGCGGCAAAGAGGTCAAGGAATACAGCCTCCTGCGCGCCCTCAACGCCCTTGCCAACCCGCAAGACGCCAACGCCCAACGCGCTGCCTCGTTCGAACGTGAGTGCTCTGATGCCGCAGCCAAAGTGCTGGGCAAAGAATCGCGCGGTTTCATGGTGCCGTTTGAAGTGCAAAAGCGTGACCTCAACGTCACCACGGCCACGGCTGGCGGAAACTTGGTTGCCACCAACTTGCTGTCTGGCAACTTCATCGATCTGCTGCGCAACGCCATGGTCATTGACGGCCTGGGCGCTCAGTTCCTGACTGGCCTGGTGGGCAAGATTGCCATTCCCAAGCAATCCGGTGGCGCGACTGCCTACTGGGTGGCCGAATCGGGCGCACCCACGGAAAGCCAACAGACCATTGCTCAGGTCACCATGCAGGCCAAGACTGTCGGCGCTTTCACCGACATCAGCCGCCAACTGCTCAAGCAATCAAGCATCGACGTTGAAGGCTTTGTGCAGCGCGATCTGGCTGCCGTGCTGGGTCTCGCCATCCAGCAAGCCGCCATCAGCGGTACCGGCCAAAACAACCAGCCATCTGGCCTGCTGACCCTGATCACCCCCAGCGTTGCCGGTGGTGCTGACGGTGCCGCACCGACTTGGGCCAACATCATCGAACTCGAAACCGATGTGGCCGTTGCCAACGCCGATGTCGGCTCCATGGGCTACCTGACCAACGCCAAGGTGCGCGGCAAGCTCAAGGGCACCACCAAAGCCAACAACCAGAATGGCTTTGTGTTCGAGCAAGGCGATATGCCCCTGAATGGCTACCGCGCTGGCATCACCAACGCCGTGCCCTCCAACCTGACCAAGGGCGCCGGCACCGACCTGTCGGCCATCATCTTCGGAAACTTTGCCGATCTGCTGATTGGCATGTGGGGCGGCCTCGACCTGACGGTTGATCCCTACAGCGGCTCCACCAGCGGCACCGTGCGCGTGGTGGCCCTGCAAGACGTTGATGTCGCCATCCGTCACGCTGAATCGTTCGCCACCATGGTGGACGCCATCACCGCCTGAGTCTGACGGAAAGCAAACGATCCATGTTCACCGAAGACCTGAGCCCATTTTTCAATGCGAACGAGCTGGCCGACACGGCCACGCTCGATGGGGTCACGGTCATTGGTGTCATGGAGCCCGGTTACCAGGGCGCAAGTCTCGATGGCTTTGGCGTGACGGCCGGCACATCGCCAACCTTCACGCTGCCATCGGCCAGCGTCCCGGCACAGCCTGAGGGCAAAAGCCTTGTGGTGACCAGCGGCCCCGCTGCTGGCACTTACCGCATTGCCAATGCCCGCCATGACGGCACCGGAGTTTGCATTCTTGATCTCTTGAATTGAACCCAAAAGGAAAAAATCATGACTGTTCGTTCTTCTGCTGGTACGACGCTGAAAATCAGCGCAGCCACACCTGCAACCTTTGACTCGGCTGGTTATTCCGCCCTGACGTTCACCACCGTTGGTGAGGTGACCGACCTGGGCGAGTTTGGTCGCGAATTTGCTTTGATCACACACAACCCCATCGGTTCGCGTGGCACGGTGAAGCTCAAAGGCTCATTCAACGAAGGCTCCATCAATGTGCAGCTTGGCCTGGATACTGACGATGCGGGTCAAATCCTTGCCAAGGCAGGCGCACTGTCTGACAACGACTACAGCTTTGTCATCACCACCCAAAACGGTGACAAGTACTACTTCCAAGCCAAAGTCATGTCGTTCAAAGTGGGCGTTGGCTCCGTAGACAGCGTGACAAGCGCCACCATGACCCTGGAATTGACCACCAACAGTGCTGGCGTTGGTGTGGTTGAGTCGTTGGCTGCCTAAGCCCACCCGCGCACCTGCTTGGCCCGGTTCGCTTCTTTTGCGGGAAGCGGCTGGGCCAAGTAAGGGCAATTTCCAATGACCTCATCAACTCCCCGCAAAAGGAAACCAAAAATGTTTGAAATCACTACTCTGGCCGCCAAAGACACATTCACCCTTGAGCTGCTCAATGGCAACGATGAACCGCTGCTGGATGACAAAAAAAATCCTTTGAGCGTCACCGTGTATGGCCCTGGCAGCAAGGCGTACCAGAAAGCCAACTCCCAGCGCACCCAGCGCATGCTGGATCGGATGGCAAAAAAGGGCAAGGTCAAGCTGAGTGCTGATGAACAACAGCGCGAAAACGCAGCATTTTTGGCCGCTTGCACCGTGTCTTTCAACGGCTGGGCCTACCAAGGCGACAGCACGGCATTTGAGGCCGCATACAACGATCCGTCCATTGGCTTCATTGCCGATCAGGTCGGTAAAGCCATTGGGGACTGGGCAAATTTTACGAGCGCCTGATTGATGACCTGATGGTCTACGTACAGCAGACCGCTTGGCTTCAAACGGCACCTCAACCAAAGAGCAAAAACCTCAAGTCAGAAAAGGCAACAGACAAACCAATGACCAGAATGCAGCAAATCGAGAATGCGGGACGCACTCCCGATTTGCCGCCAGTTGGAGCGGCTGGGCACCTCATTGGCTACCTGTTTGATGCTGGGCCGATCTCGCATGGAGCCATGGGGCCAATCCCCATGTCTCATGCCGACCTGATGGCTTGGCAGCTCAACACCGGGGTTGAATTGCAGGCGTGGGAGGCTCGGGCCTTGCGCCGTCTCAGCACGGCCTACGTTGTCGCCAGTCAGGATGCGCAACAAGTCGATTGCCCGCCATTCTTCATCGAACAACCCGCCAATGATCACCGGCAAGCCGTCTCTGACGGCGTTCGCTCGATTTTTGGTGCACGTGCCAAACCAGCACGAAAGGACCACTGAGCATGCAAGCTGGTGCAGTCAATATCAAATTGATGGCCGACATTGCGGATGTCGTCAATAAGTTCAAAGAAATTGAAAATATTTCCCAAAAAACAGCAAACGGCATGTCTTCTGTTTTTGGCGGTATCTCAAATTCTTTGGGTGGAATTGCCACAAAGGTTGCGGGCGCATTCAGTGTGGCTGCATTTTCTGTGTGGATCAAAACAGCCATCAATGCGGCGGATGTGATGAGCGACATCTCGCAAAGAACTGGCGTGGCCGTCAAGGACTTGGCTGGGTTGCAGATGGCTTTCAAATATGGCGGTACGTCCGCCGAGGCCATGCAGGCCGGAATGGTCAAGCTGTCTGTGGCCGTGGCCGGCGGAAACGATGCCCTCAAGGCCATGGGAGTGCAGACAAAAAACACGGACGGCACACTCAAGTCCACCCGCCAAATTCTTGGAGAGGTGGCAGACCGGTTTGCCGACTACGAGGACGGCGCAGCAAAAACCGCGCTGGCCGTTCAGGTGTTTGGAAAGTCCGGTGCAGAGTTGCTGCCGGTGCTGAATGCCGGCTCCAAAGGTTTGGACGAGTTTGATGCCATGGCTCGCAAGCTGGGCTTGACCATTGACAGCGAGACCGCCGAACAGGCTGGCCGATTTAATGACCTGCTGGACTTGATGGGCGACAGTTTCAGCGGAATCGCAACTCAAGTCGGTGCAAAAATTCTTCCAACCTTGGTCAAGCTAGCCGATAGCTTTTTCACCACCATGACAGAGGGTGATCGTCTGACCAGGATTGCACAGGCATTGGCATTTGGCCTGAAAGCACTCTATTCCGTGGGCGTCCTTGTCATTGAGGCATTTGTCTCTGTTGGCAAGACTTTGGGTGCTGCGGGTGCCCAGATCATGGCCGTCATGCAAGGCGACTTTGCAGGAGCGGCTCGAATTGGCAATGAATGGGCAGCCGATGTCAAGAAAGATTGGGTCGGCGCCCTGAAAAATCTTGAAGGCGTCTGGTCTGAAACTGGAAAGACATCGGTGGACTCCATGCTTGACATGGCTGGTGCGGTCAAGAAAAACGCGCCAATCGTCAACGAAGAAACAAAAAAAATGGCAGAAGAGCAGAGCAAGCTGCAAGAAGCCTACAAAAAACTGATCGACAGCATTGACGAAAAAATCGCAGTCGCAGAGGCCGAATTGGAGCAAGGCAAAAAGTTGACGCCTGCACAGCAGATGGAAGTCAAACTGCTGGCCGACATTTCCGCCGGCACGGTGAAATTGAATGACCAGCAATTGACTAATGTGAATACTCGAATCAAGGCGCTGCGGGCAGTAGAAGACCTCAACGAAGAACTGAAGCTGGAAAAGAAAATTCTTGAAGATGCGTCGAAAGAGAATGCCTCATGGTCCGATTCGATGGGTAAAAGCACGCAAGGCCTCATCCAAGAAGCTGAAAAGCAGCGCGAAGCGAATGACGCAATCAGCCTGGGTAAAGATGCCGTCGAGCAAATGCGCATTGCAAAGTTGCGCGAAATGGCGGTGAGTGCTGACAAAAAGGCGCAATGGGCCGAGGAAGCCATGCTCAGCGAAGAGGTCGTGAACGCTTATCGCGATCAGTCAAAGGCGCTGCGCGACTTGGCTGACTTGAAGGAGCAAGGCATTCACGTCCAGGCCGCAAAGGATGCTGCAGACGCTTGGTCAAAAACAACCGATCAGATTCAGACCTCGTTGACGGATGCGCTGATGCGGGGTTTTGAAAGCGGAAAGGATTTCGGCAAGAACCTGGCCGACACACTTATCAATATGTTCAAAACGCTGGTGCTTCGCCCGATCATCCAGCCAATCGCGCAGGGCGCATCGAGTGTCGTGCTGAGCTTGATGGGAATGGGAGCATCCGGCAGCGCGTCGGCTGGCGGTCTCTCGTCAGCCGTCACTTTGGGCGGGGCCAGCATGGCCGCGATTGGCGAAAGCATCGCCACCGGGTTCATGACAACCATTGGCGGTGGCAGCGTCAGCGCAGCCGCCAGCGCATACGGTGCAGCAGGCATGTCAGGCGTTTCCACCGGGCTGTCCGTTGGGGCCGGAGCGGCAGCCGCAATCCCTTATGTGGCCGCGGCACTGATAGCCGCGAATGCGCTGGGCCTGATGCGCAGCACAAAGACGGTTGGCGGAGGCTTGACGGGCACGTTGGGAGCCGGTGACATTTCCGCTTACGATTTGCAGCGTGAAAGCGGAACGCTCTTTGCTGGACCGGACTACACGGTTGCAAACACGCGCATTGCAGATGTGTCCGAGTACTTGCAATCGTCTTTCCTGACGATGCGTGAATCTGCGGCCAAGATGGCGCAAGTGCTGGGCAAGTCGTCTGAGGAAGTTGCCGCCTTCACGATGGCCGTGGGCGATGTGCAAGTGCATCCAGACATCGACAAGCTCGGCCTTGTGCTGGACGGTTTGACCGAGCAAGAAAAGGCCGCAAAGATCGAGGCAGTGTTTACCGCAGCGAATGAGGCGATGGCGAAACTTGTGTTGGGCGCTGCGGACTTGCAGCACGCTGGTGAAACTGCTTACGAGGCGCTCACCAGGCTGGTGAATATTCAACTGGTGAGCAACGCGCTCAATGAGTTCGGAGGGGCGTTTGCCACGTTTGCCAACGCATCTATCGGCGCACGCGAAAGCGTCATTTCGCTGGTGGGCGGCATTGACCAGTTGATGACCAAAGCTCAAGGGTTCGTCACCAACTTCTACACCGCCGAAGAGCAAGCGGGCATCACGGCCCGTGGCGTTGTCACGGCGCTGGACCAGGCGGGGTTCACTGCCGCGCAGATCGCGGCCCTTGAGACCCGCGCTGATTTCCGCTCATTGCTCGAAAGCATTGACATGAGCGCAACAAATGGCGAAGAGCAGTTTGCGGCGTTGCTAAACGTGCAGGAGCAGTTTGCAAGTTTGTCCGGCATCATGGAAACGCAGCAGATGTCGTTGCTTGAGTTGATTGAAGCGGGCCCGCAAGTTGAAATATTGCAAAAGATGTTTGAGAGCGACGCTGAGTACGGTGCCCGGACTGCAACGGCTGAAGAACTGGCCCAAACTTCTTACGATGCAATGGTGTCATCGCTGGTGGAGATCAACATTTCCGTTGGCAACTTGTCCACCGTCATGGCCAGCGGTTTGGATAGCATCGCAAACGCCACCGCTGGAGCCATCTCCACAGCCAATGCAGCCGCAGCGCAAGCCATCGCAGCCGCGCAGGCGTCCGCATTCACAGCGGCGCAAGCTAAGGAAGCTGCCGCGATAGCTGCTCGATCTGTGATTTGGGATGGCACCGCTGCTGCAACCGGCGGTTACATCTCGGGGCCCACGCTTGTTGGAGAGTACGGGCCTGAAATTTTTGATCCGCGCACCAGCCAAGTTCACACCAACGCAGCAACTATGTCGATGCTTGGTGGCGGCGATGTTGCAATCGAAGTCAGAGCCCTTCGTGAAGAGGTATCGATGCTGAGATATGAGGCTCGCGCCACGGCTACCCACACGGCCAAGATTGCCAAGCTCCAAGACAACTGGGATGTTCGCGGCCTGACCGTGAAAACCGATGCAGATCAACCTTTGGACACAGTGACCGTATGAAAGTCATCAAGCCGATCACCGTTACTGATGCCATGATTTTGGCAAGCAACGCTGTGGAAGCGTATGCGGCATGGAGCGCGGTTACGACATATTCCAAGGACCAGATCGTTGATTACGGTTCACACTACTACATCAGCTTAGTCAACACGAACCTGAATCACCTGCCTGATGAGGTTGGGTCAACTTATTGGGCTGTCGTTTCCCCAGATAACAAACACGCGATGTTTGATGGGCAGGTCGGCACAGCCACAACGTCCACGAGCCCGCTGGTTGTGACCGTCGAGACAGGCATTGTGAACAGCGTTGCGATGGTTGGACTTGTTGGTTCATCTGTGACCATCGAAGTCACCGATGGTGGCGCAAGCCCACCAATCTACAGCAAAACGGTCAATCTGGACGGAACCATATTGCTCGATTGGTACATGTATTTCTTCGAGCCTTTCGTGCAGCTGGGTGAAGTGGTCCTGACTGACTTGCCCCCGTACCTGAACGCCGAAGTCACGATGACACTCACGTCTGGTGGCCCTGTCGCAATCGGTGAGTTGATTTTCGGAACCGTCTACACGCTGGGCGCGGATGGCACCGAGCAAGGCGCAACGGTCGGCATCATCGATTACAGCCGAAAGGACACCGATCCAGACACGGGCGTGACGACATTCACCAGGCGCGCATTCAGCAAGCGCATGTCCGGTCAGTTCCTTGTCGCCAACAATCAGATCAACGGCGTGCAGCGTGTCCTGGCCGACATTCGCGCAGTGCCATCAGTATTCATCGGTTCCGAGGATGCCGATTACGCACCGCTGGTCGTTTACGGTTTTTATCGTGACTTTTCAATCGACATTGCGTACCCGACGAAAAGTTGGTGTCGCCTTGAGGTCGAAGGTCTTATCTAACTGAAGGAAGAATTGAAATGTCAATCACTCCACTGCCCACGCCACCGAGCCGGGACGATCCATCCAACTTTGCAACTCGTGCCGACGCATTCCTCGGCGCGTTGCCAGATTTCGCAACTGAAGCGAATGCGTTAGCCGTTGACGTCAATGCTGACGCCACTGCGGCGGCTGCGGATGCCGCAACGGCATCCACTGCGGCCACTACCGCCACGGAGCAGGCAGACATCGCAACTGAAGCGGCGAACACCGCATTGAATGCTCCAGGCACGCAGGGCACGAGTTCCACATCTTTGGCACTTGGGCTCGGCAGTAAAACACTGACCCTAGACCAAACTGGAAAGAGTTTCTTCGTTGGACAATACGTATCCATCGTCAACAGCACGACGGCAACGATGGTCGGCCTCGTAACTGCATTCACACCCAATACGGGGGGCATGACAGTTGATGTCGTGAGTATTGGTGGGTCTGGAACATTTTCTTCTTGGTCTATCGTTGCAGCGGCCCCTCCCGAGTTGCCACCACAATCCGGTAATGCAGGTCGGTTTCTAAAAACGAATGGGAGTGTTGCAACGTGGGAATCTTCTAGCGCCACACTGGTGCGATCTGCCCGAACATCGAACACATCGTTAGTTGCGGCAGATCAAGGCACCTTGGTGGACATCACAAGCGGCACGTTCACGCAAACATTCGCGGCTGCCTCTGCGATTGGAAATGGCTGGTACTGCTACATCCAAAACAGCGGCACCGGCGACATCACACTCGACCCAGATGGAAGCGAAACCATTGACGGTCTGACCAGTTACATCATGTACCCGGGCGAAGTTCGTCTTGTGCAGTGTGACGGTACGGCTTTGCGTTCGGTCGTTTTGAAGTCTTTTTACAAAGTGTTCACGGCGAGCGCAACTTTTACAAGACCACCAGGCTATCAAACATTTGATACGCACCTATGGGGAGCCGGTGGTGGTGGTGGCTCAGGATACAAAGGTACCTCAGGATGGGTACAAGGCGGCGGCGGAGGAGGATCTGGGGGTTACGCATTTGCGACATTACCTGCGGCGTCGGTTCCGACCGGAACAATCTTAACTATAGGAGCTGGTGGTTCAGGTGGTGCAGCGCGAACCACCAACGGCGGGGAATACACCGGGGCAGTTGGTAGTGCCGGAGGCAGCACTTCATTTTCTACATTGACTGCATCTGGAGGATTTGGTGGTGCAGGTGGCGGGAGTACATCAACTGCAGGAGGTAATGCCGGCGGAGGCCTCGTATACGTACTGACGGCTACCTCCTACTCAGGAGGAGCAGGTGGGGGTGCAGTTGCTGGTACATCTACTCCAGTTGCAGGATCAGCGTCGAACTTCTCTGGAGGCGGAGGTGGAGGTGGCGGCGGCTCTTGGAACAACGGAGCCGCAGGCGCAGACGTAACTGGATTTGTTTCCGCCGTTTTTGGGGTCTCTGGAGGAACTAATAACGGAGGCGCGGCTGCAAATGGTTCTGGTCTTACTGCAGGCGCCGGTCAGCCTCCAACTCAAATTGGAGCCGGAGGCGGTGGTGGCGGAAATGGACAAAACGGGGCCTCCGGTGGCGCAGGAGGATCTGCCTTCGCAATCGGCGGCGGAGGTGGCGGAGGCTCTTGCAGCAGTGACCAAGCAGGGGCATCTGGTGCCGGTGGGTCTGGTGGTGCTGGTCGAGCAATCATAGTGGGTGGAATCTGATGAAAGCGCACATCATTGAAAACGGCGTGGTGGTCAACACCATCGAAGTGGAGTCACTGGACTTTATGCCCGGCCTTGTGGGTGGCGAGCATGGTGGAAGCATTGGCGACCGCTACGAGAACGGCGAGTTCATCAAGCCCGCACCGCCACCCAAGTCACCTGAGCAGATTCAAGCTGAAATCCTCGAAGCCACCCAAAAGCGCCTTGATGACTTTGCAGCCACTCGCTACTACAACAGCATCTTGAGCGCGGCGACCTACGCAACCAGCTCAGTGCCTCAATTCAAATCTGACGGCCAATACTGCGTCAATGCCCGAGATATGACGTGGGGCAAGCTCTACGAAATGCTGGGTGAAGTGCAAGCAGGCAAGCGCCCCATGCCAGCCAGCTTCGCGGACATCGAATCTGAGTTACCAAAACTGGAGTGGCCCGCATGAAACAGCGCATCCTCAACATTTTGATCGCCATCGACCAGCTCATTTACGTGCTGGTCACATTCGGCTGGGGGCACCCCGACGAAACCATGAGCGCGGCGGCGTGGAGGATGGAGCAAAAGGGCAAGATCGCGGGTAAGTTGTTTCGCCCGCTGATCGACACGCTGTTCTGGTTTGACAAAGACCACTGCCGCACCAGCCATGAATCTGAGTTGGTACAGGCGCAAGCAACCCTTGGGAGAGGCGTGTGAGAGCCGCGGCAGCGTTGTGCGCGGCGTTGCTTGTCGGGTGCGCGTCTGCCCCTCAGCAAGTGCCGCAAACATCACAAGAAGGTGTCGAATCCGCTGCGGCTGTGGGGCGCGTCTCGGCGCTGTCGCAAGTGCTGCGCTTGCTCTATCGCTTGGTGAGCAACACCACGATCAATGTGGATGTGAATTAAGTGCGGATCCATTCAAATAAACCAACCACTCAAACTGCTTTAAGGGTTTCCGATGGCTGAGCCAGCTACCACATCCGCCACCGTCACCATGGTGGCAGCGACTGCCACAGTGCCGTCATTGATTGCCTTTGGTGTGCCACTTGGGCTGCGCCCGGATGTGCTGCTGGCCGGGTTTGCTGGCTCATTGGTTGCCATCATTCTGCTTAACAGCGTCCCATCGTCTGGTGACACCTGGCAGCACCTCATCAGCACCACATTGCGGCGCATGGCCGTGGTGCTTGCCAGTGCCCTTACTGCGGGATACCTGACGCCCTTGGCGCTCATGATTGGCAATATGCCTGACTCCCTGTATCTCGGCGGAGCATTTGCCGTTGGGGCTGGTGCCCAGCATGTGCTGCGCACTGCCATCACCCGTTTTGGTTCTGAAAAGTCTGCCGGGAGCATCTGACATGGAATCCATCATGCAATGTCTGCACTGGATGGCCGCCATGATCGTGCTGGCCGAAGGGCTCAACAAGTTGGAGCGCACCGCTCCATTCAGGCCCGGAATTGACATGCACACGCGCATCGTCGATGGCCTCAAAGCCACTGCCTGGTGCCTGCTGGCCCTGGGCGCTGGCGGTGGGGTGATTTCGCCTGTCTTGCCGTTGCTCGGTATTGACCAGATTGCCGCTGGCACGCTCATGAGGGTGGAACATCCAACGCTGGCCGAAACCGCCGTCATGGCCGGTTTTGCGGTGCTGATCATTCGAACCAGAGTCAAAGAGGGCTGAGCCATGAAACTCACTGTCTTGCGTCACCCCAGCTTTGGCGGGGCCACCGTTGGCAAGCTCTACATTGATGGCGCTTTCACGTGCAACACCCTTGAAGATGAGGTGCGCGAAATACCGGGCCAACCAGTGCACGAATGGAAAATCAAGGGCAACACGGCTATTCCATCGAGCACTTACCGGGTAGCCCTCCAAAACTCCCCGCGCTTTGGCCGTGACACTCTCACGCTGCTGGACGTTCCAGGCTTTGAATTCATCCGAATTCATGCTGGCAACACCGCGCAAGACACCGAAGGCTGCCTGCTGCTGGGCATGCGGGCCACCGATGTGAGCCTGGTGGGCGGCACCAGTCGGCCCGCCGTCGAGCTGGTCAAAGCCAAGGTCAAAGACGCCATTGAGCGCGGCGAAATTGTCGAAATTGACATTCAAAACCCAACGGAGTTTGCGTAATGCCTTTTTTTGCTGCCATCCCATGGCGCTCAATGGCCGTTCTGGGCGTTTTTTTGCTTGGGGTGTGGCTTGGGTATCAGTGGCATGCGGGAATCGCTGCAAGGGCTCAAATTGAGGCCCAACAAGCCGCTGAAAAAAGCCGTCAGTCCATGCAGGACATGGCCGACCAGCGGGCCATCGGTCACGCCGAACAAATCCGCAACCTCAGCAAGCAACTTGGAGCCGCCCATGCGCGAATTTTTCAGCTCACCCGCCGTGATTGCCTTGACCCTGGCACTGTCGGCATGCTCAACGCCATCGGCACCGCCTTGCCAGCCGTTGCCAGCCAACCTGCGGATCAGGCCTCAACCTCTTCCAGCTATTCAGGCCACGGGATCAGATTCAGCACCAATCGAGACCTCGCTGAGCAAATAGCGGTCTGCCGCGCGGCGCATGCGGAGCTGGCCGACCAGCTCAACGCCATCCTTGACATTGAAGAGGCGCGGCATGCACAAAAGCCCTGATCAAGACGTTGAAGACTGGCGCAGGGAAAACGGCAAAAAGCGTCTCAGGCAACTGATTGAGCGCCGGGTGGGCGCAGACAGGGCTGAGGCCCGCGATCTGGCAGAACGCTATGAGCGTGAGGCGGGCAGATTTGACGATTTCGAGCCACCCCCGCGCATTGACTGATCAAGCTGCGCAGCCTGTTGGCAAATCTCCCTGATCCACGGCCATTCGGCGTATTTGTCGCCAGTCTGCTCAATATGGGTATACCGGCGCAAAGAAACCCAGCTCCGGTGCCCTGAAACGCATGCGGCCTGGGGGATGGTCTTGCCCAGCTCAAAAAGGCGTGAAATCCCATCGTGACGCAAGTCATGAAATCGGATGTCAACGATCCCCAGCACCTTGCATGCCCTGGTGAAATATGAGCTGATCGTCTTGGACTGGTAGGGAAAGATGAATTTGCCGGTGCGCGGCTGCAAGCGAATGATGGCCATGGCCTCGGGCGGGATGTCCACGCGCACATCGTTGCCGATCTTTTCGCCTGGATGCTTCATGTTGCGCACGATGATGGTGGATTTGGCCTCGTCCAGGTCATCCCACTCCAACAGTGTGATTTCCTCTTGCCGCCTGGTGCTGAAAATCCCGAACCCGATCAAATGGCGCATGGGGTAGGCCTTGGGCGCGTTTTTGGCCTCATAGAGCGCAAAATAGGCCATGAGCTTGTCCAGCTCTTCAATGCTGGGGCGCTTGTCGCGGCGGCTGGATCGTCCGATCACGCCAAGCCTGTCGGCCACGGTTCTGGCGTCATCCATGGCTTGCTTGTCCAGCGGGTAGCCCCATGCCGGTTTGGCGATGGCAAAGACAGAGGCAAGGTGACTCATGTAGTTGCCCGCGGTGGAGGGGTGGCCGCCAATGGATTTGGCAAAGGCCATCAGCTCGGGGCTGCCGATCTCTGAGCAACGCAGCTTGCCAATGGGCGAGGCCTTGATGGTTGCCAGCACCTGTTTTTTGGTCTTGCCGTAGTTGCGGCGTGACTCCTTGATGTATTTGTCGATCACATCGGCCAAGTAGGGGTCGCCTGATTTGGCGGCATCCAGTCCACCTGGCTGGGCCAGCTCACGTTCGCGCAGCTTGAGCCACTGGGCGGCGGCGGGCTGGCGGTCAAAGGTCTGGGATTCGGTGTGCACCACCTTGCCCCCGGCCTTGACTCTGATCTGGGCCAGATAGGCGGTTGACCCGTTTTTGCGCTTTCGTGCTGTAATGGTTCCCATGGCTTCGGTGCAACATCTGAAATTTGTAGCACCGAAATGTAGCACCGTTGCACCAAATAGACCAAAAACGCATTGAATGAAAGCAAACAAGACAGAGAAAAAGCCCGCGCAAGTTGTTGATTTTCCTGAAAATCCTTTGAAATCAACAATGTGGCGTTTGTCGGTTGCGCCGATGATGGACTGATGCGATGAATCCAAAAAAATCATTTTGCATCAATGACATAGGGCATTTTTGGCGCTTTATGTTGCACTGAATGTTGCACCAATGGCCCGCAGGCCTCTGAAATCGTCAATATGATTGGACGCACTTAGTTCAATAAAAAACGGCCCGAAATGGGCCGTTTTGCTGTCTTGGTGTCATCTTGTCGCGCCCGCAAGCTGGTCGCATTCCTTGATGGCCGCTTCCCTTCGTCTGTCGAGATAGTCGGACAAGTCTTGCAGGTGCACACCCTTGGCGCATTTTTGTGAGCCTTCAATCCTCACCAGTGGAATTTTGATTTCACCGGCGCTGACCTTGCGGACAAATTTGGTGCTGTCCAGGTGGGGGAAATAATCCTTGCAAACCACATCAACCGGGATGACTGCCTTGGCGTTGTACTGGGCCATGAGCAAAAAAGCTGTGTTCATGACAATGCCCCCCATGCAGCAATCAAAGGCTTGGCGTCAAAGTGTTGCACCTGGCCGCCAAGTCGCTCACGCCCGTTGAAGTTGTGGCCTTCCAGGCCGCCATCCCAGTTTTTAGCGGCCTGAAACAGACCTGGCCTGTTGTGTGTTGTGCGGCCCCATGCGTCACGGCGCGTCAGGTTGACCAGCTTTCCATGCTTGACGTTGTTGTAAATCTGGTCGCGGGTGAATCCTGCATCCAAAACCTCGGCCATGGTGCGCGGAGTTTCACAAAAATCAATGACGTTCATGACTTCACCTTGTCGAT
>JACCDQ010604203.1_pt1 | contig 23369 bp, 18 predicted proteins | sample 7446031 | NCBI WGS metagenome assembly JACCDQ01 (sample SAMN15323442, study PRJNA562643) | freshwater metagenome | isolation source: river surface water | place: USA:Blue River Watershed | collected 2017-08-17 | reverse complement strand
TTGCATATTTTAAATTAAAATAAGATATTTGCAAACCAATTCAACGGAATGGTCTTATAGCTCAGCTGGTTCAGAGCACCTGCCTTACAAGCAGGGGGTCCTAGGTTCGAATCCTAGTGGGACCACAATCTATTTCACAATCGCCTGTAAGTCAATAACTTACGGGCGTTTTTGTTTTACAGGTGTAACATAGGTGTAACATTTGACAACTTACACTCCTATAAACACTTCTACACTTAAATACACTTCACTGCACTTTCGCAATTACTATAGCCTAAAGTTAGAGTTAAATTTCTATACCTACAAATCACTTTAAGTAGACAAACTCACTTATATCATTCTTAATTATAGTTTCATTAAAAGCCATTTTAACCGTAGCTAAATCAGACTGTTTAATGATTAAACTATCATAAAGTGGAAGAAATTTGACCTCCTTAGCCATAAGGTCTAACATCACTTCCTCCAGAAATTTAGCCTCCTCTCTTTGCAATAAAGCTGATAGATTTTTATGGCCATCATAGCTTTCAATTCCTGAAATGGATAATTTATTTACAGATTTGAGGAACTGGTAAAAGGTGCTGCCGAAGATAACCGAAATTAATTCCTTTCTATTATGCTTTCTGAAATTAGGATATTCCAGATTCCCAAATACTGTCATCATAAAAAGATCTTTCATTTGATCTCTGGTAACATCCTTATCCTTTATTTTCGCATTATACACGCTAGCCATGTGTTCGTAAAAATCTCTACCATCAACTCGGAGGAGTGTTCCCTTATATGCCTCCACAAAAGATTCAGGGTAAACCAGATCATTTAAAGCTGCAAATTCTGACTTGAAGAACCATTGATCAATTAATTTCATCAAAAAACTGGGTTGCGAACTCCTTATATCAACCTCTTTTAAATACTCCCCCCCTAGCATCAATTTACTTCTTAATTCTTTTGGAATATTGGAACAATAATGACTTAATCTGTTACCAAATGATGATCTCCTAACTCCAAAATTCAAATTTGTCACCGAGCCCTTGAATCCCAATTTATAATCTAATCGATCAATTATTAAATCTGTCAATTTGCTATATTCTGAATAGTAATAATCATCAATTGATTGATTTCTCTTCAATTTAGAAAGTTCTGATGCCGAGGCAAATGGGTTTTCCAATCCTATGGAATCTCTATTTCGTTTAGTTTCTACAATTTCATCGACAATTTTCTTTCTCTCAGTGATATCAAGATTAATGTTTATTTCAGAGAGAGTAACATTTACATAGTTCTCCAGGGCTGTTTCCTCCGATCTAAGTCTTTTGAAGTATGTTAATATTATCTTCTCGTTTACAGAGTTAATCATCATTTTAGTCTTCAAACCTGGATTTGCTTCTTTAATAAAGCTTTTATTTAGTTGTAAGAAAATATAGTTTTTAACTGGATTCATCACATTTTTTCTTCTGTCAACAGTTATCATATTCATATTTTCTAACTTCTCAAATACAGAGAGATATCCATCCCCAAGAAACGCTTTACATTTTTTATAATCCCAATACAAAAATGGCCAATCATTTAACTTGTAACCTTTAGACAACTCCTCGTTATATAATTGAGTCAAGAAAAATGCCACCTTCTCCCATAAGCTTCCAAAATCATGTTTTATCCTACTTATATCGTAATAGCTGAAATCATTTACAAGTAATTCACTTGATCGTAACAATGGGCTAGGCATGCGACATACCCATTTCTGTGTGTTTTCATTCCAATACATTTTTGTGTAATAGTCTTTTACACCATGCTTTAATGTTTCATTCTTGACTAATCCATTATACTGAACACCATTCCTAGGTCTTCTTAACCTTACTTTACCTTTAATCATTCTACTTGTTCATTATTCTTAAAAAAATATACCACGGGTGTTGCCATGATAATACTATTGACGCATGAAAGAGCATCGCTAAGAATAAATAGCAGTAGGTTTTAGTAAACGAGAATTAAGTTGAGAAAAATTAACAAAGAGCTTCTATACTCATTAGAGATAAACTAATAATGAATATTTCTTACACACAATTAGTAAATAGAATATTTCCCCATCGAACATGTGGCTTACTTAACTAATTAACAAACTGATATAGAAAACCTGTTTAATACCTAAGTATTAGATATAATTATATATAATCATGGAATTCAATAACATGAACCCAGATTTACAAATTGGTAAAGAAGGAAAAGGGTATGAATGCTTTAAGCTGGTACCTATTACTCTATTGACAATAATAACTTCAAAATGATCGGCTTAAAGAACTTAGTGAATTTTTCTAATTCTCTTTAAACTTGAAGTAGATGTGGTTAATGGCTTTTTACCTTTGAATTTCAAAATTAAATGTATTTAAATCGACAATGATAGTTGCGCCATTAAATTCAGAATATATTATTTTAAGTTTGTTACTACCTACAAATTCAATGTCTTTATTGCAATCGTGAGAGCAGTTCTCCACCCAAATAGGAAAATATTGTTTTTTAACTTTATCAAAACCTAAAATGTTATTCCTAAATAATGTAACGATAACAAATCGTGAATTTTCAATTTTAGAAAAACTTACATCCCCCTCTTTCGGAAAAATATTTTCATCGTAAAAGGTTACTTTAATGAAGTTATTCAAAGCAGTATTTCCATCCCAAACAGTTGAAATATTAGGGTTATCTATTGCCCATTTTTTCTCGAAATTTTTAGGGTTATTCATATCCAAATCCTCTGCACTGGGCTTATGTACATATTCCGAATTGGCAGCTTTCTCTTCTAGATATTTCAGAATCAGAGGTTTATTTTTAAAATCGTCCAAATTAATGAAATCTCGTTCATCTCCTATTTCTTGATATACTAATTTAGATATTGTTAAATCGCTTAATGAAACTAGTGAGAAATTAAAATTAGAATAAGATAAAGCGCTTCCAACATTACCAGTAATGTAAATAAAATATAGATATTGCTTATCTTCTATCTCCGTAAGTTCAAAATCTAATTCATCAAAACCAATAGTTTCATATTCGAGGCTAATTATTTCTTTTTCAGCTTCCACTCTCCAAGTATCTGCAAACTTTGTTAGTATATAAATTACATATTTGTCAGAATATGGATTATCCTCCGGGCCAGTTTTCTTTGCAAGGCAAACAATTTTCTCAGTCCCATTAATAGTTGCTATTATAATTTTAGTTGGCTCAACTTTTTTTAAATTTTGAAATATTCCTATAGCATCCTTTTTAGAAATTGAGGGAGAATCTTGTTTCGAACAAGATATTGAAACAAAAAAACTAGCAAATAAAATCAATATAAGATTTTTCATATGAATTAATCGAAGCATTTCGTGTTTTAGTAAAACCAAATCTAACTATTAAAGGGGATAATCTAAATAGGGCTTTTTAAAATAACTATTTCAAGTAATGTCCAACTATTAGCGAATTCGTTAATCACAAAAGCTTGAAATTTAGAATTTAAAATAAAAATTAATCTAAATTCCCTTTAAATAAAATTTCTCTAATAATTATTCAAAGATGATTAACTTTAATTTTAAAACCTGAACCTCTCAATGTTTCGATCTTTTAAACTAAGAATAATATTTCTACTCACTTTTATTTTTACAATAAATAGTAAAGGATTATTAGCTCAGGGGGACTTCACTGACCTTTATACATATAAACCTAACTCCAATTGCAGTGTAACTATTAAAGTTAAAAAAAGTAAAATAAGGTGTGAGGATGCTACAGATGTTAGAAGGGTAAATAACAAAATAAGTATAGAGAATTCAGCATCTTTAGAAGGAGAACTTAATTCAGGGCGAATTGGAAGGTATTTATCATGGAATTTTGAAATAATAAAATGTAATGGAGAAAGATGGCTTCTTCCTATTTCAATTGACTTAACGAATTATTCAAATGAAGGATTGAACGATCTAATTGATTATACCTTCGAGGCCAAAGACTTTATACTCATCGGAGGGTCAGTAAAAAATTCGCCTAGTTTCCAAAAGCCTGTAAAATTGCCCGATCCAAATATTGCTCCAAGTTTTATCTCTGGACCAAATGAAGTTTATGCTGGCGATTTAATTGAATTAACTGCTATTGGTGGTGTAGCAATGCCTGGCTCTAAATATGTCTGGACAGAAGGGAGTTGCAACGGAAAAGTTATTTTAGGGGCAGAAACAAGCATATTAAAAGTCAAGGCGACTAATGTATCAAAAAAATATTTTGTACATATATCTAATGGACTAAATGAAAATACTACTTGTGCTTCAATAGAAGTCAAAGTATTAACTATTTCAAAAAAAGCAGACAGGGTAATTGGGCCTAATTTCGTTTGCAGTAATTCTGCAAAAAAAATCACATTAGAGGTTTCTGGAGGAAAACTAGGGGAAAACACAATCAGCAGTAAAGCAGAATGGGTTTGGCGCCTTAATAGTGAAGATGGCCCAGAAATCATGAGGGGTCAAAAAATAACCATAGATCAACCTAAAACCCCAACAACCTATTTTGTTTCACCTGAGGGAGTAAATAAAGTAGAAAGCATCAGTCATCAAATTCAAATTTTTTCTCCATCAGACATTTCTAATGCTAAGATTCTAAAAAGTTCAACAATAATTTGCCAAGGACAAAACACTACCCTAGAATTATATGGAGCGATATTGAATAATCAAGCTGAGGTTAACTGGTATGAATCAAATGTAAATCACTCAAAGAAAAAAATATCCAATGATATTTCATTTATTACATCTCCTTCAAAAACATCTACTTACTCTGTAAATATTAGCGATCAATGTATTACAACCCCAGAATTACAAACTATAGTAACAGTAAATGAAAATTCTGTATTACCTAGTCACATTCAAATTGACTCAAGTAAGAATGGTCGATTAGTTAAACTTTTTATAAATGATAGTCTTGAAAATAAGATTAATCTAAAAAATACATCGAATTGGATATGGTATATTCCAAATTATTCAAACCAGTTCAATGAACAAAAAAAACCTATTAATACAAAAATCTTAAACTCCGGATCAACATCAATAGATTTCAAAGCCATAAAAACGACAACTGTGGCCTTAAAAGCTTTTGGTGAGTGCGAATCAAATCAAAATGTTCAAATTACTATTCCTAAAAGACTTGATAAGTATTGGTTTATTACTTTAGGGACAAGCTCTAATGATATGGGTAGTTTACCTACTAAAGTTTTAACATTGGGAGGACGAAGAATTTACTTCAGGACAAAGCAATCGTTAAACCTCACAACAATAGGTAATTATAAATTAAATTCGTTGTTAACAGATGGTAAAACCATTTCTAACTTCCCAACAAATTCAGGTACTTATTATACATTCAATGGAGAAAAAGTAAATGTAACATCCTCCTATACAATGGGTTTCTTTGTAAATCAAAATGATGTAAAAATTTATTTAGGAGGAGGATTTGGTTCACAAAGTTATTATAACGGTATAGATATTTCTGCCTATCAACAAAATACTCCTGCTACCAAATCTTGGGCTCAAAATATTAACTACAATAATTCAGGCATAGAAATTGAATCGGGAATTTCCATAAAGCTAAAACCGTTCTATCTAATGGCTGGGGTTAGTTATCTGATGGGAACATCGCCATCAAAAGGGTATATTTCTGCTAATTTAAATATTGGATTTGCATTCGGAAAATGAAAAACTTCAAATATATAGGCTTTATTGTTTTGGTAATTTTGTCCTGCACAAGATTTGAGGATCCTACTATTGGATTAAGTAATAAAATAGAATTAACTACAACAAGGGTAAGAGTAATATCATCAGACACTGCCTTATTTGATGGAAATATACTAAAAGATGGTAGCGAGGGAATAACTGACAGAGGATTTGCTTACAATACAACCGCTAAACCGAAAATAGCAAATAAAACTGTCAAATCAGGTGTAGGAATCGGAGTATATAGTGCAAAAGCTACTGACTTGTTACCAAACACTCAGTATTTTGTTGCGGCATTTGCATCTAATAAATCAGGTACTGTTTATGGAGAAGATTTACCTTTTACAACACCTAAAAGTGTTCCTAAACTTTCTCCTACTAACATCGCCTCTTTTACACCTTACAGTGCAATCATAACTTCGAATATCACACTTGACGGGGGGAGTCCAGTAACAGAAAGAGGTATATGCTGGAGCACATCACCTGGGAGTACAATAAAAAATAATAAAATTATTAGTAATAGTACTTCATCTTCCTTTGACAACTCTATCATAAATCTAACTCCGGGATCTACATATTATGTGAGATCATATGCAATCAATTCAATTGGAGAAGGATATGGCCAAGAAATAACTTTAAAAACATTAGATATTAAACTTGCTAGCCCTGACCCTAATTGTTTACCTGCTACAGAAATCAATTATACTGGAGCAACTATTAATGCAAATATTACAAGCGATGGACTATCCAATAAACTAGAAACTGGTATAATTTTTAGTGTTTCTTCAAATGTTAATGATTTAACTTTTAATAACATCAATTCCCAAACTGTAAAATCTAGTTTAGTAAATCCTGGTAAAATATCTATGATAATCAGCAATTTAAAAGTTGCAACAAAATATTATTATGTGTCATATGCAAAGAACGAAGCGGGTATAAGTTATAGTCCTGTTTGCTCGTTTACTACTCTTGACTATACAACACCAACAATTGACAAAACGTGCGTAAACGCCTCAAATGTAGGTGTTAATATTGCAACAATCACAGGTAACGTATTGAGCGATGGCGGTTTAAGCACCATTGAAAAAGGATTCATATTCAACTCTGAAAACATTAATTTAACTTATAAAAATTCTAATTCTCAAACCTTAATAAGCACTGAAACAGTCAAAGGCTCATATTCATATGTGATCACGTCTTTAAAACCAAATTCTAAATATTACTATTTACCCTACAGTAAGAATTTGAAAGGTATTTCATATGGATCAATTTGCAATTTCACAACAAATGATTTTGGCGTACCGAAGCTTAATACTACATGTATAGAGCCAACAGATCTAACTAAAACTTCCGTAAAAATTTATAGTGATATAACAGATGATGGAGGTGATGTTGATCTTGAAAAAGGATTTATTTATGGAAACTCATCTATATTAAATTATTCAAAGGGGAGTGCTAATACCTTAGTTAGTTCAGGGAAAGGTAAAGGGTCATACAGTTTTGTAATAAATAATTTGGTAAAAGGGAGAACTTACTATTATAAATCATATGCTTTAAACTCAAACGGAAAGTTAACTTATGGCCCATTGTGTGAGTTTACTACAGAAATTTATGACTCGCCAACAATAAATTCTACTTGTATTGCACCTACTAATATTTCCTATACTAATGCAATAGTTTCTGGAGATTTGATAAGCTGGGGAGGTGCTGATTACGATTACTCTAATATTTCAAAAGGGGCAATTTGGTCGTCTAATTTAACGGACATATCCGCCTCAATACCTAAAGGAGAGATTCAATTCTCAGGAAATGGAGCAGGGTTATTTTCAGTTAATCTTACAAATCTTAGTTCTGGCACTAAATATTATTACAGAATTTTTGCCAAAAACTCAGCTGGGGCAACATATGGGCCTATATGCTCAATAGAAACGAAAGATTACTCATTGCCCTCTTTTGAGCAAAACTGTACTTCCGCTACTTATTATTTAACAAACAACTCTAACATAATATTCTCTGATAGATTCTTTGATGGTGGAATAAAAACGGATTTTGGTTTTCTCTATTCTACAAATAGTTTGGATCTAACAATTACAAATACAAATGCTATAAAAATAAATACAAATATTGGAATTGGTATATCAGGAAATTCCAATACATTATCCGCTGATATGAGGAATTTAAAGGCTTCAACAACCTACTATTACCGTGCTTATATTACCAATCCGAAAGGCACTGGATATGGAGCAATTTGCAGTTTTACGACTTTGCCACCTTTATTCCCAACTGTAACAACAGACACATATTCAAATTTAATTTCCCTAAGTGCAACGATCAAAGGGACAATTACATCAGATGGTGGAGGCGATATAATTGAAAGAGGTTTTATTTGGTCAACTAATCCAAATTTTACAACTTCGACAACTGTACCTGTTTTGGGGACTTCAACAACTTTTTCTTACATTTTAACAACTACCTTATCAAATAAAGGGACTAGATATTATAAAGCTTATGCTAAAAATATACGAGGGTTTGGATATGGAGAAACTAAGTTTTTCACTTATCCATAGAAACTTATTTTTCGAAAAATCTTTTAACATTTAATTTATGCGATCAAGAAATCAAACGAATAGAGAATCAAACATTTCAGTAAAAACTCCAGGCTGGATTCAGTTACTTGGATGGCTTATAAGTCTATCCGCATTTATTATTGGTTTTTGGCACGCACATTTAGGACTAAAGCAATTTGGCTTTTTGAGTTCAGAATATGGGAGTTTTGTAATTGCAGGCCTAATCTTAATGGTTTTAATTGTGGCATATAATAGAGCGATGATAGGTGTCAAGTCTGCTATCTATTTTTATCTTTTGTGTGCATTGTTCATGTTTATCTTTAATTTGAACTCTTTTTACCCTACATATCTAGGTGAAAAATTAATTAAGGAGGATGCATCTTCTATGAAAGACACTCTCACAAAGTATTCTGCTAGTTTAAATAAAATTTCAGGAACTAATAACCCTATTATTCTAAATACGAAAAACAAACTTCAACAGATTGAAGAATCGTTATTAAATGAGATACAAGGTACAGGTATTGATGCATTTGGTCCTAAGGCACAAGGTTTTTTGAACGAATTCAATAAAATCATAGGCGGAGAGAATAAATTGTCATCTGGATCTGAATCCGTTAATGGCAAAGATTTAATTGCAAGTAAAAAGAGATGGCGAATTAAGTTAGATAAAGCAATTAATGACTGGGTTTTACAGAATTCATTAGGAAACCTAAAGGGCTCAACTGAAATCATTACATCAGCATATAAGTTAGACTCTATTCAAAAAGTCTACTCTCCATTGCTTGAGGAGATTATGACAGACACATCGGTAATCGAATTGTCAAATCCTTCGAAACTAAAACAGGTGGTCATCATGGGACAAGCAGCATCACAATTTGATATAATTGGAAAAAGCGTTAATGTTTTTTTAGAAAAAAATAGTCAACTACCTAAGTTAAATGATGAAATAAATCAAGTTGCTTTCCCTCCTGCAAAAGAATTAGGACGTTTCGCTCATACTATAAGTTCAATTAAGCAGCGAATCAACAAAATTGATACATGGGGAATCATTATTTTATGTTTATTCATAGACTTTATAGTTCCTCTAGCAATATATTTTATGATCAGAGGGAACAATAACAACGAAGTTTTAGAGTCAATAGTCAAAAAAAGAAATAGAAATTTTACGCAAAATGAATAATCTAGAAAAGAATACTTCTTCTCAAGGAGGGGAATTAAACCCATTAGATAGTATTTCGAAGGAATCTATTTTAAAGGCGTCTAAATCAAAGCAAGAAGGTGCTACAGGCTTACGTAATATCTCTTTCTCAGAGGACTTAACTTTAACGGAGCTGGCTCAGTATTTTTCAACTTTGGATGATAAAGGGTTTGATGCTACATTGATTCCCATTGGATTTCCAGCTGCTGGAAAATCAATGTTACTTTCTTCATTACTTTGGTATGCGCAAAAAGGGGGCGCACCATTTTCTCAAGATGTACTTGATTCTGAATATTTTAAAGAGGGATCAATCGTTTTAAGAAACATGGTTGATAGATTTTCAGCTAACGGCAATTTGTATCAAGCCACTGCAAAGGGAACATTGGATTTAATTGGCATTGATATAAGCCCCTTAAAATCTAACATACCTCCAATAAGATTAGCATTTTTAGATTTAGCGGGAGAAGATGTGAAGAATATAGATACATTAAATGGAGGTGAGTTTACAGCAAAAATTGATGCAGTTTTAAATGGATTACAGATAAATAGTTCTCCAGTAATTTTTATGCTAATTACACCATTTAATCCTGCAAAATATTCGACTGACTCCAAAGTCAGCGACATGGAGGGACATCAAAGAGAAGATGCCCTTCAATATTCATTCTTAAATTATCTAGAACAACACCAACCAAATCTAGTGGCAAGTTCTAAAATTATCATGATTGTTTCTCAATGGGATATGAATCCTAATCCTGAAATTGATGTTGAAGAATATTTTCATAAAAACAGACCGTCGGTATATAACTACATCAAAAATAAAAACGTGGTATATGGCCAATATTCAATTGGGAATATATTGAATCAGAAAGAATTAACAGGAGAAACTTCACAAAGAATTGCATCACGAAATACTTTTTATCCCAATAAACTATGGAAAGAACTTTACTTCCAGATTACTGGAAAAGAGTTAGATAAAAAATCATGGTGGCAACGATTATTTTCTTAGATGAAAAACTATTTACTATTTTTTGGAAAATCATCTGACTTCACAAGCTATGCTTTTAATGAGAGTGGGCTAGTTAAAGATTTCAATAAAAATATATTCAAGGATTTTGACTTACTAGAAACACGGTTTTTGGTAAATGATCAATTAGATAATAAAATTGCACTCGCCAAGTATAATTTTGAATATAATGGTCTTAAATATTCAATGCTTAAAATTTATGGCTGTGCTATGGCTATGAATTCAGATCGAATTTCTGGTAGCAGTTATGGAGTCGCATTTATTTCTGAATTAGAAATTTCATTGTCAAAAGAGAATATAAATCTTTTAAATTCAGTAAGGTTAAAATTCAAAGAATTAGTAATTGAAAACAATAGATTTGTAGAAACGTCTTTTCTGCATTTCGTAGAACAAATATGGTCTGTTTTCAATGAATCAAATTACTTTCGAAAGATTCAAGCTATCGGTACTCCCATTGTATCTGCAAATTCTACCCCACGATCATTCTATATCGAAAATTTTGATGATTTAGAAATAGTTGGAAGTGACCAAATTAAATTCAGTTCAAAAATTTATTTCACAACAGATCTAGAGCATTTACAGAGATCTATAAAATATGTTGGTGGTAATGTACCATTATTTACTATTTCCAAAGGAAAAGTAACTAAGTTCAAAGATATAATCGAAAAAGCTTCGCATGAAAATATAAACCAAAGGGCTAATAATAATCCAGCAGATTCAACACTAGAGCTAGAATTAAAATCTCTGAAAAAAGAAAAGACAGAATTACAATTCCAACGGAACAAGTTAGTTAAATATCAGTATGCTTTTTGGATAAACTCACTTTTCTTCATAGGATTGATCACTTATAGTTTCTTCTATTATTATAATATAATTTCTAAGTTAGAGTCAAGGATAAAATCATATCAAGCTCAAGAGATTAAAGATAAGGGAAAAAAATTATTACCTTTTATCGATAAAGACAACAATATTAGCAAAGACAAATTTGTTAATAAGATTGGCGATACGATACCAGAATACATTATGGATAGAAATGGGAAAATTCGAAAATTGACAACTGAAGAAAAAAACAAGTTTAAATAAAAGTACCTATCATGGCTAAATTTAAAGAAAAACCCAAAATGTCATCAACAGCTGGCATAGGTCAAAATTTCAGAAAAATAGAGGTGTCTAATTCATCTCGAAGTAAAAAAATAATTTTAATTATTGCATCTATATTGATAGGAACATTATTTATTTGCTTTCTAATTTCTAAAAATGGCAGTTTAATAAACGATCAGAACAATCAAGCAACAACAATTCCCGAATATTCATCCAATGATAACAAATATGGATCCGATGGAAATCTATATTCCGTTTTTAAGGTAAAGTTGAATAAAGACTTACAGCATAGAATATATGTTGAGCAAAATTTATCTAAAAGGAATATAAAATCCTTACTGAATAAAATTTCACGTGATAAATTGGGCAAAACATCAGTGCAACGATCATTATTTTATAAAGAAGATCAGTTTTTTGCAATAACTGCTGCCATGTTTGATGATGATAATTTACCTCCAGGATTACTTATTTCGAATTCCAAGAAATATAAAAACCTGAACTTGAATGATGGGAATGGGAATTTTTATTTAAAACCTAATGGCGTATTATCAATTTCAGAAAATAATGAAGTTTCAATTCAAGAGTCAGATCGATTCGACATTACAAATCAGTACTCTTTTGCGATACAAAGCGGCCCAATGCTCATTATAGACAACAAAATAAATGATGCATTTCCGAATGACAGTAAAAATGTAAATATCCGTTCTGCAGTTGGTTTAAATGACAAGGAACTTGTATTTGTAATAAGCAAATCCCCAATTAATTTTTTTCAATTAGCAGAATTCTTGAAAAATGACTTGAAATGCATAAATGCAATACACTTAGAGAGCGCAGGATTTGCTTTTATGGAATTCCCAGGCTCATCTTTTAAAAATACCTTTAAATCTGATACCGAATTAAGAAACATGTTAATTATTCGTTAAGGTCTTTTTTTCTGTAACTAAGATTTTAGGACCTAACTCGCCACTTAAATCTTTGTTTTTCTCCCCTCGAATATACATTTTTGATATTGCGCCATCAAGATAAAGTGCATTTTCACAACCTAATACCGATTTAAATAGTAAAGCAAAATCATAAAAATTGACTTTAGTATCAGATATTACGATAACCACAATTGGTCGCTTCCACCTGTTTGAAACGCCTACCCCATTTCTAATATTTGTATTATTTGAATTAAAGTAAAAATGGGAATTAATAACATTATCCTTAATCATCATTGGCCCCGATTGTGTTGCAAAATTGATAGTTACAAAGTCTAGGGTTTTCTTCTTTTTAGAAGTGGCAAATTTCGTAACAAACTCTCTTGTTTCTAATATTCCATATTTACCATTATTTTCTTGAAAAAATACACCATTAGGCTGCATGTAAAAATTCCCATATCCCTTTGTTGACTCATCAACATTATGCTTTAGGAGTCTATCTTCAATCAATAACCCTTTAGCTGCGCCATTGGGCTCATACATGCCAGCATTTAATACAGCATAAGGTTTAATTTTTTTCTCTCTCTCAAAAATCATCCATGAATCTCCTAATGGTGTCAAAGAACCAGTTCCATTATTATGAATATGAATATCGTTTTTAGAAGGATCTATTAATAGAACTCTATATTTTGATAGACCTATCTCAATTGATAATAACAAAGGCAAATTCTCTTTTGATCGTAAAAAATCACCTAGCTGCAATTCCATTTTTTTAACTGCCTTTTCAATTGAAGTGGGCTTATTTAATGATATTGACTTAAATAATGTTTTTAATTCAGCTTGCTTTAAAGGTAATTTTGATTTGTTTTTCGAAAGTTTTACAGCAACACTTGATAAGACAGCAAGTGAATCTTTGTAGACAAAATCTTTACTTGAATAGCCCATTGATTTAATAGGCTGTTTCGATTTTACTATATCCGATATCAATCCAACTTCAACTTGTGATATTTTTACACTTAAGCTATCAACTTCACCTTTGTGATTTTTGGAGTCTTCCGCTTTTTTTATTTGAAAGTCTTCCTTAAGCGAATTCAAAGCTATTATTTTATTAGATATCGTTGAAAGATTACTATTTGTACCAGCAAGTGAATCACTATTATTCAAAAATTGATTTATAATTAATGATTTCAATTTAATACTATCACTCCTTATTTGTAGTTGGATCTGACTGATTTCCTCTTTTAAATCCAATACTTTTACTGAATCAGATTTGAATTTATCTGCTTTAATCAAGCTTTCTAATACATCTCCATAAGTTTTGTTTAAAATATTTTGAAATCCATCTTTGAATTTCTCGTCTTCTGCCTGAAAATCTGAATCAGACATATTTTTATCAGATTCAATTGGAAAAGATTTTGAATTTAAAGAATCTCCATAAAGTGATTCTATTTTATCATTTGAGACGCCATTATTGAGTATAGACTTTAATTTCCTTTTAGGTAATAGTTGATGCTTCTCAATAAGGCTATCAAGATCATTACAAAGTACTTTGGGGTTTATCAAAAGTACTATTGAAATTAATGTAAAATAGATAAGTTTTATTTTCACTTTCAGTCTATTCAAGTTTAGAATTAATGTTAATGGCCTCTTATTTAAGTTTAGTTAATTGAATTCCGTTATTGATTTGTTGAGATTTAATTGTACTGTCAAAACTTTTAATTGATGGTTCAGAAAAAATTTCATACACTTCCATCTCAGTTAAACCCCTATTGTATATTCTAATGTCGTCTAATGCCCCACGAAAATCATCGATTATTCCTGGTATATCTTTACCTATGAACAAAGGGCTTGAATTCACATTTAAACTTGATGAAAATGGCAAATAAGATGTTTTTAAACCATCATAATAGATACTTATTTCACTTCCATTATAAGTTATTGCATAGAAATGCCATACTTCTGGTTCAAATTTGTGTGTCATAAATTCAGTATCACAAATAATTGCCTCTGAATTCAATGAAATTACACTATAACCTTGTTCTATATCAGGACTACATCTACTTAATTGAGGTTTGTAATTTTGTGTAATTTGAAATCTATATTGAGGATTTAAAGCTGTTTCTTCAATATTTTGGCCTTTGCAAACCATGGTAAGCCAATAATTAGAATAATTATGAGCCTTCAACTTAAACCACCCAGTAATAGTAATTTGAGAAACTGGTGATTCAAGTGATGGAGAACTCGGTATTTCTATATAAGAATTCCCATTACCCGAAAAATTGATTGCACCACCATTATTACCAAACCTATCTTTAGTCAGTTCCAATATTCCAACAACAGAACCGTGATTCTCAAATGGAGAACTGTCTTTAACATCGCCATTGAATTTATAATGTGCTACAGGAAGGAATTTCTGAGCGCAGAGTGAGAATGGGGCACATAAAACTATTAATGCAACTTTTAAAATATTATTCATAATAGTAGACAATTAGATTTGTTGCTTGATTAATAGGCTCTCTACCAAAGAACCCCTTTCTAGTATCTAAGGTGCCATTCGGCTTATAAAATTCAAAAACATCTTGGCAACCAGTATCGAGGTTAATAAGAAATGTTAAATTTTGAACATCCTCAAATTGTTGTAAATAATTAGTAACCTTGATTGTCGCTTGGTATAGAGTATTCTGCCCTGAAAGATTAACTATGTAATGTTTGACATCGCCTGATGCATCCACTCCAACGGCTAGAAATCTTCTCTCTCGTTTTGCAGGAGAACTATTAGTCCCAATTGTTAATTTGTTTCCGTAATAAAACAAATGCGTTTGAAATACTGTAGCTGAATTGTTTCTAGCCCAGTTTAGAAATTCTTGTCTTTGATAAGATTTTCTAATATCTAATGTTTTTTTTCCACTTGCGTCTGCAACAGTAAGATTTCCATTTTTTAAATTAGAAGCAACCATCCCTCCAGTAGCATAAACAATAGCAAGTCCGTCTAAATTACTTTCTAAATTATTATTTACAACATTACCATTATCAATACATAATCCAACGGGTTTAGCTAATTCCGGATCACAATCTGTCATATAAGTTCCACTAGAAATCGCAATAATTTTCTTACCCTTTCTCCATGATTTCAACCTTTCAAATACACTAGCATCATCATAATCCTTTGCAGCAAAATATTTCACTTTCACATGGTCCCCCTTACGTGACATTTTAACAGTTGAATAAATTTCATTTTGCAGTGGGGCTGAACTAGAAGAAACAAAATTTGCATTATATTGAGCAAATGAGGCCTGACAAATGAAGATTAATAAAATTAGAGTACATTTTGATTTCATATTAGTATAAATTAAGTTATTCTACATAATAGACAATTAAATTCAATGACTTAGATATATCAAGAGTACCTTGAAAACCTTTTGAATTATTTTTTTTTCCAGACGGCAAATATGCTCCAAATACATCTTGTGCACCTGGATCTAAGTTAATTAAATAGTCAATATCAATTACGTCTTCATATGATTTAAGATATCTTGTAGCCTTCCTAGATGCATCAAATAATGTATTAGGCGTTGAAAGGTTAATTATATAGTGTTTATATTCTCCTGAATCATCTTTTCCAGCAGCCATGAATCTACGGGATGCTTTCTTTTTATTATCAAGGTTGTCAAAAGATTGATTTTTAAAAGAAAATAAATGAGTTTGAAAAACTGTTGCTTCCTGTTCTTTAGCCCATTTTATAAATTGTTGTTTACTATATCCAGAAGCAAAATTAAAATTGATCATTTGCCCTTCTCCATTATCAATCTGGATTGATTTCGATCTAAGATTATGCACCGCTATCCTACCTGATGGATAAACTATAACTAATCCATCAAATTTATCTAAAATTAAGCCCATGTTTACGACTCTACCTTGATCAATACACAAACCTATAGGTTTAGCGAGATTTAAATCGTAATCATCCATATACGTACCAGACGAATAACAAATAACATTTTTATTCATTGCCCATGCTAAATATCTTTTATGTACAGAATTACCATTCTGATCCTTTGATGCGAAATACTTAATTCTAAGTCTTTTATTGTTATTGAATAATTTAATTATTGAATAACTATCTCCTGAAATATTTACAGTAGAAAATTCTGCTTGTTTCGAAGAAAATTGACAAAATGTTTGATAAGAAAATAAGAGGATAATACTTAAGCTAGTTATGAATTTCATTTCTTAATTTTAATCAAATACCTAAATGCCAGCACATAACAAATCAAATTAATTATTAAATACAATTCAATAACAATTTTTTGTACTAAAGAAGATTGATTCCAAGATTCTGTAAATAAGTGTACCCATTTTTTATCTAGTAAAGAATCAATTACTTTTTCAATGGGTGTTACCTTGACTGATACATTATATTTTTTCTCATTACACTTAGCTTCTAAATATCTATATTGGAAATTGAATCTTTCGCTTTGATGATTATTTGAGTATTCGCTTAAATTTTTTGAAATCTTTTGAAGCCACCAATCATATACATCAGTAAAAAATTCCCGGCTCTCTTTTTGAGGATCAGATTCACTATAATATTTAAATTTTTCGGCCCATTGCAACGCAAAATTTAAACTATCTAAGTTTAATATTTGGTTTGAGGGAAACCTTTGATTATACAAACTATCAGTCAGGATAGGCTCTAAAAGCTGTATGCGAGTAAACATTTTATCTGCATATAATGAGTCTAAACAGGATAAATCCTTGTTGATCTTGTTATGATCTTGAAAATTATTTGATTTTAAATATTTGGAATAGGGAAATTGAGACAAAATCAAGTCTTTATTTATTCCACTAATTGAAGAATGGAGATCAAAATTTCTATCTTCAAATTGGTAGTCTCTTTCAGTTGGCAGAGATTGCTCATTATCTACTAATATTTCTGATAGAACAAATGCCACAAATGCGCCATTTATTAATAATAATAGAAAGAAGGAATACTTAAAATTGAATTTCATTTGATATAATAAAAAGAAACTAATAAAAATTATAAATTAAATTAATCATAATTGATTAACAAAGCTGATTATTTTTATTTAAAGGCATTTAATTAAGTTAATTATTTTATTGAAGAATTGGTTTAATATATAAAATTGAAAAAAGGATGCTAAACCTTTGATAAAAACAAAAAAACAAAAAAACTAAAATCCCAAAACAGGTACCACTTAATAAATACCCAATTAACTCCTTTAGCTTTTTATTATCTTGTTTAAAATTAATCTATTCTATGAAAAAGATCCCTCTTTTTTTCCTTATTCTGATCTCAATCAATTCAATCGCACAGACTGCGGCTACATACAAAGCTAAGGCGGAAGTCCTATTCGAAAAGGGTAATTATAAGGAGGCGGTAAATGTTTTAACCTTGGCCTTGAAAATCAGCCCAAAAGATGAAAAAGCCTTACGAAACAGAGCAATGTGCTATGATCGATTAGAGAAATTCGATTTGGCTTTAATAGACAACCTTGAACTATTTAAAGTAGACAAATCTGCTAGAACACTCGGTAATATTGGATATGATTACTTATGGCTAGAAAAATATGAAGATGCCAGAAAATACCTAAACCAAGCAATTGAACTATCCCCTTCAGATGTGATTTTTCGGTACAACAAAGCTCTAACCTACCAATATCAAGATAACTTCGAACTAGCTATTAAAACATACGATGAAGCCCTAATTGTAGAACCCAACCACAAACCAAGCTTATTTTCAAAAACACGCTGCTTAATCAAATTAAAGCTCTTTGAAAAGGCATCAGTCATTGTTGACAGCTTTTTCATTCAAAAGAGATTTGACGTTGAAATGCTGATGTTTAGAGGTGATATTAAAAAACATTTTGGCAAAATTGAGGATGCACTAAATGATTACAGCCGAGCAATTTCCATACAACCAGAAGACTCAAACTTGCTTGATAGAGCTGCAAGGTGCTTAAATGAACTTGGGTTATACGAAGAAGAAATTGAACTTCGAAAAAGAGATCTAGATGTACAATTCAAAAATGGCGAAAATAATGAGTCTAAAGCACTTTCTTTTGCCACACTTGCCATAGCTCAAGAAGCTGCTGGCTTATTCGAAGATGCCCTAATGAATTATAACGAGAGTATAAAACTAGAGAACACAGGTGGTGATGGAAGAATCTATTTTATCCGATGCATATTAAAAGCAAAAATGAAAGACTACGAGGGCGCATGCAAGGATCTAGCAAGAACAAAAGAACTCAACCCTTCAGATGCACTGGAATATGACCAATATTTTGAGGAAGATGAGGAGTTCGAAGAATTTGTTAAATATTGTATGCCAAACCCTTAAACTGATTATATTACAACAAAAAGTGGCTTCAAATAACTACTTTCAATAAAATTAATCCCATTTCAAACCACTTACATCAAATTCTAGTATTTGATTACCTGATTGATAATATCCGGCCTCCAAATATAACTTTTTAGATTTTTTAAGTTTCTTAAGAATTGTTTTAGTAGGACTCAAAAACATAAAATCACTACTGTAATCATCTGGCATAGAACCAGTACAGGTAATTGCCTTTTGATCGTCAAATCTAAGCCTAACTGGCACTCCTTCAGTTATATTTGTCATAAACTGACCTTTAGAAATTTTCAAATAAATATCAACCTGCCCATCTTTTCTTCTAATTGATAATTGTCCATAGGAGCCACCTTCGTAAGGAAATCCAAATTCTAAAAGATTTGAAGAAATCAAATATGCAACTTTGGTTTGAGAGGAGCTCATTTTATCTTCGGAAATTGAATATTCCCAATGATTTTCACCAGCTGTTATCATTTCAGCATCACTTTTAGGCACTGAAGTCGTAGATGAATCAGTAGTTCCACAAGAAATCAATAGATTCCCCACAATTAATGCAATTACAAGGTTCGAGCTATATTTATTCATTAAACAAATCTTCCTTTTTAGGTTTATTAATAAAGTCAACAATTTTATCTTCTGATATCAAATCTACAAAATTTGTTATTTCATTTGAAGACTTGAATACGAGTGCAAAACCATTCACTTTCATAAATTGATTACTAGATGATTGCAATTCTCCAGTTTTAACGAATAACAAATATTCAGTTTTACCATTATTATCTCTCACTTCAAAATTAAATGATGTAGAAATATCGAATTGAAAATTCCATTTACTTCCATACATAAAATACGCATCTGCCCCACTTTTAATATTCATTGGTTTACTAACATCATTAATATTATTCTCTTTTGCAGTTTTCACCCACTCATCATACTTAAACCTTGCTTGAATAAGTGCATCAATAAAATTTTGATGGTTTCTGTGATTTATCATAATACCACCTTTATCATGAACCCTATCATATGACCATGCGTCTATCCAAAGAGTAAACTTTCCCTTTTCTTTTGAAACAATTTGAATCGGGTATGTTTTTCGAAAATAGGTGTTTTCATAACTAGTGAACTTATCTTGTGCATTACAAGCAACGCTTAAAAAGATAAAAAGCAGAAATAGCAAAAATCTATTCATAGACTAAGGTGTTATTACTTAAACAATTTAAAACAATAATTACTTCATTTTAGATATTATAGACATGTATACCCTAATAATATCGCCTTCAACTTCCTGAATAGCTCCATCTTCTGAAATTATTCTAAATTTTTTAATTCTTTTTTTCTGAAAAAGTGCACCATCTTGTGCACTTAGATTAATGATTGAGGTAAGGGAATAACCTCTACTTTCACCCTCAACATAAATTTGCTCATTGGGTCTACTCCATTTAGTACCATCCGAAAACAATATTATAACACCTTTCCCCCTTAATACCCTTTCAGAGGGCAATCTAAGGATCAATTGAGTTACACTTTTACCTTTCTTTATGTTTTTTTGGACCCCTACACCACTCTTCAAAGGCGAAAAAATGGAAACTTCACCAGTAAAATCATCAACACTCTTTTCAATATCTGAAATAAAATCCTTTTCAGTAATTAATATTGGCTCTGTTAGTAAGACAAAGTCCCAAGACAAAATAGTTGAATAATCATAGAAAACTATTCTTTCTGAATTAATATCCTTTAGTTGAAAATAAACGTGATTAGGAATATCAGAAATAGAAGCAAACCGATTTTCAGGAATTTCAACACTTAGAATTTTCCACTTTGTAGTTTTATAATCTGATAAATCACTTATTTCTGAATCATAATCTATTTCAGACTTTGGAACTTTAGTGAAAAACTTATGCGAAAGTTTAAAATCGTCAACTTTTGAATTGATTGAAACAGTAACCCCCTTATAAAGATTGAATTTGTCACCAAGAAAATTTGGTTGAAAATCTTGTGACAAAGCTACACTAACAGATGCTAGGGCTAATATTATTGAAATTATTATTTTACTTTTCATAAATCAATTTATAGAATACTACCTAAAATCAGTTAATAATATTAAGTAATTACTTAATGAATAAAAAGCATAATTTATTAAAAGGTTAATTGTAGTAATTCTAAAGTTTGAAGGGGAATGATGTGAAGAGAGCGTATAAATCAATCAGCTATCTAATATTACTTAGCATCAATCAAAATGTGATTAAAATTGTTTGTAATTATTGCTTTAAAAGCATAGCTTAAGCTTTAATTCAGAAAATTCCCAATTTGATAAGATGACTTTAAGTAACTCGATTGAAGAAATAATAACCAAAAAAAATAAGTTTAATTGGGTATTACCTGTTTGGGTTTTATTAATAATAGGAGCGATTGTTTTCATCTTCAACTATGAAAACAAAGTCATCAAAACAGAAAAGTCTTACAAAACAGTTGTTAACATTAACAACGTTGATGCAAGTCTTTACAAAACCAAAGCAACTACTAAACAAAAACTTAAAAAATCAGACTTATTAAGTAAGTTAGATTACGGTCAAAAATTTGACCTCATTGACTCTGTAGATTCAAAATGGTATAAAATATCAGTTAAAGGAGAAGTAGGAGTTGTGAAGAAGAGTGATTGCTTGGTTGAGAAATCACTTTTGAAAGAAGATGTGATTAAGAGATATTCTCTTGACTCTGAAAACCACAAAACGGCTTTTGCTAGCTTAATTGGAATACTCCTTTTATCGTATTTTATTCTTAAGTTCTACTTATCAAAATTGCGTACAGTTATTCTTGAATATGATGAAGAATCCACCAACACATTTAATTCGATAGCTGAACAATTCAAACAAATAATCCATGACAACTTCTTATGGGTTATCGCATCAGAAGAGAAAAATCATAATCTCAAAAAGAGCTCAGGAGCATCGAACTCCATTAATAGAGTAGAAATCAAACCCTCTTTTGATTCTTTACCTTATCAAAATATCAAGTGCAATGTTCCAATCCCCAACTTAACTATCAATAATATTGGATACTTCTTCTTTCCAGATGTATTAATGATTGTTAAAACGAAAGAGTATGAACTAGTTGAATACAAAAACTTGGTATTAGAAAGCAATCAATCTCGCTTCATTGAAACTGAAAAAGATACCTCAAATCTTACTATAGAAAGCTACACCTATCAATATGTAAATAAAGATGGAAGTGCCGACCAAAGACATTCTTATAATCCAGCATTACCAATTTGTTTGTATTCTAAATATGAATTGATTCATGGCAACAACTCACTTTTCAAGTTAATGTCTTCAAGTTCAACCATCGTAAACCCTAAAAACGCTTCACATAATAGTGACCTTGAGTTAACTTACAAAGATGAGTATTGGAGTTTAATTGGAGACCTCAAAAAACAAATAACTAAGCTTTATAACCTATTATTAGACAGTTCAGAGGTTAATGAATTCCTAAAAAAACACTCTAAAGAAGGCGAAATTCAGGAATACAAAGAGACTCTTCAATTTTGTATTTTGTTTGATATATCTAAAATATATAATCTACTCTATGAAGAGTTCGGTGATAACAAAATCCAAAAGGCAGTGTTGATTTCAATCTCAGCTGAATTACTTGGTGAGGATGCAAGTTTTATAAATGATCAAACTTTTGAACAACTTATTGACAACTCAGATAATAGCAAACTCAACAAAGTCTATTCAACATGTTTGGGTTTTGGTAAAAATAATAACCCAATCAGCGTTAGTATCAACAATAAAAAAGAAGAAGAAGTTTTCTCGTTACTATCAATTTTAAGACTATCACACTTTAATCAAAGTGACGAGTATAGCTCATTTTTATACCGATTAGCATCATTGTTAACCAAATCAGATAATGTTGTTACTCCAGAAGAGGAAAAGGCATTAAATGGAATTTTCAAGATGTTAAATCCCAAAAATTCAAAGAAGACAGGTAAGAAAAAAATGGAAAAGAATATGGATAAGCCCACCTTGGAATCGGCTATTAAGGAGCTAAACGATATGGTTGGCTTGGATGAAGTCAAACAAGAGGTAAACTCTCTCGTGAATTTTGTGAAAATCCAAAAAGAACGTGAAAAGCATGGTTTAAAGCAAAATGATATTTCTTACCATTGCGTTTTCACAGGATCACCAGGTACTGGAAAAACAACAGTAGCTCGTGTTTTGGCGAATATTTTCAGGTCATTGGAAGTAATCGATACTGGCCAATTAGTAGAAACGGATAGAGCTGGAATGATTGCTGAGTATGTTGGGCAAACAGCAGTTAAAGTTGATAAACTTGTAGATGAGTCTATAGGAGGAGTATTATTTATAGATGAGGCTTATTCCTTGTCTACAGGTAGTTCAGAAGATTTTGGTAAGGAAGCTATTGCTACCTTATTGAAAAGAATGGAAGACAATAGAGATAACCTGATCGTTATCGTTGCAGGG
>JACCDQ011147854.1_pt1 | contig 23377 bp, 22 predicted proteins | sample 7446031 | NCBI WGS metagenome assembly JACCDQ01 (sample SAMN15323442, study PRJNA562643) | freshwater metagenome | isolation source: river surface water | place: USA:Blue River Watershed | collected 2017-08-17 | reverse complement strand
GCCCATGCGCGACACAGAAGGCTGGAAACAGGCCAAAGGCGCGCGGTGGTTGCAACAGTCTTTGCATGTGCTGACGCCGGTGTTGCCGGCTGCATTTGGAAAATACCTCCCCTAATGTGTGGCATCGTCGGCGTTGCAAGCAACGCACCTGTGAACCAGTTGATTTATGACGCCTTGTTGCTCTTGCAGCACCGAGGCCAAGATGCCGCGGGCATCGTGACCCAACTGGACCGTAAATTTTTCATGCACAAAGCCAAAGGCATGGTGCGTGACGTGTTTCGCACACGCAATATGCGCGCCTTGCCCGGCAACTGTGGTTTGGGTCAGGTGCGTTATCCCACGGCGGGCAATGCGTTCAGCGAAGAGGAAGCTCAGCCGTTTTATGTGAATGCGCCCTTTGGTTTGGTGCTGGTCCACAACGGCAACTTGACCAATGCGCATGCGTTGAAAGCTGAGCTGTTTTCACAAGACCACCGCCACATCAACACCGAGAGCGATTCGGAGGTCTTGCTCAATGTGTTGGCCCATGAGATTGACAAAACCACACGCGGCTTGCCACTCAAGGCTGACGATGTGTTCGAGGCTGTGCGTCGTGTGCACCGTCGCATCAAAGGCTCGTACGCGGTGATAGCTTTGATTGCCGGTCACGGCTTGTTGGCTTTTCGCGATCCGTTTGGCATTCGCCCGTTGTGCATTGGCCGTGGTGCCGATGGCACGTACATGGTGGCTAGTGAGTCGGTCGCTTTGGAAGGCACAGGCCATGTGTTTGAGCGCGATATCGCACCGGGCGAGGCGGTGTACATCGACCTTGCAGGGCAAGCTCATTTCATGCAGTGTGCCGATGCGCCGCAGCTCAAGCCGTGTATTTTTGAATACGTGTACTTGGCCCGTCCTGACTCCACGATGGATGGCATTTCGGTGTACCAAGCGCGTTTGAACTTGGGTGAGACCTTGGCCAAACGAGTCATTTCCACCGTGCCGCCGAACGAGATTGACGTCATCATCCCGATCCCTGAATCCAGCCGCCCCAGCGCCACACAGCTGGCGCATTTGTTGGGGGTGCCTTACCGCGAAGGTTTTGTGAAAAACCGTTACGTGGGTCGCACCTTCATCATGCCTGGTCAAGGCGTGCGCAAAAAATCGGTGCGCCAAAAACTCAACGTGATTGCCAGCGAATTCAAAGGTCGCAATGTATTGTTGGTCGATGACTCAATTGTGCGTGGCACCACCAGCAAAGAAATCGTGCAAATGGCGCGTGATGCGGGTGCACGTAAGGTGTATATGGCCAGTGCTGCACCACCTGTGCGTTTCCCCAATGTGTATGGCATTGACATGCCTACGCCCGAAGAGTTGGTGGCACACAACCGTACCGTGGACGAAGTGTGTACCTTGATTGGTTGCGATGCCCTGATTTACCAAGACGTGGATGCCATGAAGCAAGCGGTGCGCTCGGCTGCGGCTGGTGAAGCTCAAAAGCTCGACGGCTTTGATGCCTCATGCTTTGACGGTGTGTACGTGACCGGTGATGTGTCGGTGAGCGACATCGTGCGTTTGAATGAAAAACGTGTGGGCACCGAAGAGGGCGCAGAAGACAACTCGCGCTTGGCTTTGCCCAATCAATCGGAGTGAGTGCGCCATGAGTCAACATCCTTTACCTGACGATTTGCATCTCGAAACCTTGGCCGTGCGGTTGGCTGCCGACCGTAGCCAATTCGGTGAAAACTCCGAAGCCCTCTACCTCACCAGTGGCTATGTGCAGCCGTCCGCCGAAGCCTCGGCTCGCCGTTTTGCAGGTGAAGAAGATGGCTACACCTACGGTCGCTCTGGCAACCCCACTGTCACCAGCTTTGAAATGCGCTTGGCGGCACTCGAAGGCAGCGAGGCTTGCTTGGCCACTTCGTCTGGCATGTCCGCTGTGATGCTGATGTTGTTTAGCTTGCTCAAGGCGGGCGATCATGTGGTGTATTCGCAGTCGATGTTTGGTTCGACCTTGAAGCTCATCGGATCGGAGTTCGCACGCTTTGGTGTGGAGTCCACCGTGGTGCCTCAAACCGATTTGGCTGCGTGGAAAGCAGCGATTCGCCCCAACACCAAAATCTTGTTTGCTGAAACGCCGACCAACCCTTTGACCGAGGTGTGCGACATCGCCGCTTTGGCCGACATGGCGCACAACGCCGGTGCTTTACTGGCGGTTGATAACTGCTTTGCGACGCCTGCGCTGCAACGCCCCATCCCGATGGGCGCAGACATTGTCATGCACTCGGGTACCAAGTATTTGGATGGTCAGGGGCGTGTGATGGCTGGCGCTTTGTGCGCAAGCGAGAAACTCATCAAAGAAAAACTGCTGCCTGTCATGAAAAACAGCGGCATGGTGTTGTCGCCCTTCAATGCATGGGTGGTGCTCAAAGGTTTGGAAACGCTCGACTTGCGCATGCGTGCGCAAAGCGCCCATGCCCACGCGCTGGCGCAATGGCTAGAGCTGCATCCACGTGTGTCACGCGTGTACTACCCCGGTTTGGTCAGTCATCCACAGCATGATTTGTCGATGAAACAAATGTCGGGTGTGGGCGGTGCGGTGTTGTCGTTCGATGTCAAAGGCGCAGACCCACAAACCTTGCGTGTCAATGCCTTCCATGTGCTTGACAGTTTGCGCACGCTCTCGTTGTGTACCAATTTGGGGGATACCAAAACCTTGCTCACACACCCTGCCAGCACCTCGCACGGCAAGTTGTCAGAAGACCAGCGTCAAGCGGCAGGCATTGGCCAAGGCCTGATTCGTGTAGCTGCAGGCTTAGAGCATTTGGACGATATGAAGGCTGACCTGATGCGCGGCCTCGATACCTTGTAATTTCTTTTTTTTCATGACTTCAAAAATTCGCACTCGCTTTGCCCCGTCACCCACGGGCTTTATCCACTTGGGCAATATTCGCTCAGCACTTTATCCATGGGCTTTTGCGCGTGCCAATGGCGGTGACTTTATTTTGCGCATTGAAGACACGGACCTTGAGCGTTCTACCCAAGCATCGGTGGATGTCATCATCGAAGGTATGAAATGGTTGGGCCTTGATCACGACGAAGGTCCGTTCTACCAAATGCAACGCATGGACCGTTACAAGGCTGTGTTAGAAGAGTTGAAGGCCGCTGGTCATGTGTACCCATGCTACATGAGTATGGAAGAGCTCGATGCTTTGCGTGAACAGCAAATGGCCAACAAAGAAAAACCACGTTACAACGGTGTGTGGCGTCCAGAGCCAGGCAAAGCGCTGCCACCGATCCCTGAAGGTGTGAAGCCCGTGCTGCGTTTTAAAAACCCACAAGGCGGTGCCGTGGTGTGGGAAGACAAAGTCAAAGGTCGCATCGAAATCAGCAACGACGAGTTGGATGATTTGGTCATTGCGCGCCCAGATGGCACACCCACCTACAACTTCTGTGTGGTGGTGGATGACATCGACATGGCCATCACCCACGTCATTCGTGGTGACGACCATGTGAACAACACGCCGCGCCAGATCAACATCTTCAAAGCCCTTGGCAAAGAACCGCCGGTGTATGCCCACTTGCCCACGGTGCTCAATGAGCAAGGCGAGAAGATGAGCAAGCGCAACGGTGCCAAGGCCGTGACGCAATACCGTGATGAAGGCTACTTGCCAGATGCGATGGTGAACTACCTCGCACGTTTGGGTTGGAGTCACGGCGATGACGAAATTTTCAGTCGCGCTCAGTTCTTAGAGTGGTTCAACCTCGATCACTTGGGGCGCAGTGCAGCTCAGTTTGATGAAGCCAAACTCAAATGGGTGAATGCACAGCATTTGAAGGCGATGGCTGATGACGCATTGGCTCCGTTGGTGCGTGCAGAGTTGGCCAAGCGTGGCATCGCCACGGATGACCGCTTGCCTGCGATTTGTGGTTTGTTCAAAGACCGGTGCGATACCTTGTTGGTTTTGGCTGATTGGGCTGCCGCGTTTTACAACGACGTCACACCGCAAGCCGAGGATATGGCCAAACACATCACGCCCGCCGTGTTGCCCGCGTTGGATGCGTTGGCCGCTAAGCTTGGTGCATTGACCGAGTGGAGTACTGCAGCAGTGAGTGCAGCGTTCAAAGAAGTGTTGGCCGAGCAGGGTTTGAAAATGCCACAGCTTGCCATGCCTGTGCGCGTGTTGGTTATGGGGACACCGCAAACGCCATCCGTTGATGCAGTGCTTTTCTTGTGCGGCAAAGAAAAAGTTTTGGCGCGTTTGACCAAACGCTGAAATTCTTGCTATACTTACGTTCTCGACACCCAACGGGGGTATAGCTCAGCTGGGAGAGCGCTTGCATGGCATGCAAGAGGTCAGCGGTTCGATCCCGCTTACCTCCACCAAATGTCGAGATGTTTCGTAAGAAACACGTCCAGGTTATGACCCTATCGTCTAGAGGCCTAGGACATCACCCTTTCACGGTGAGTACCGGGGTTCGAATCCCCGTAGGGTCGCCAAGTTTTGTAGCACTTGGCTAGGTTGCGAAAGCAACTCAGCAAACGCTACTGCTACCAGGAGTGGTAGTTCAGTTGGTTAGAATACCGGCCTGTCACGCCGGGGGTCGCGGGTTCGAGTCCCGTCCACTCCGCCAAATAAAAAGCCTAAGTAGTTCTCTACTTAGGCTTTTTTCTTTGTGGGTCTCTTCAAGACCAAAGACTTCTGGGCATGCAGGGGGCACGGTGTGCGTGCAGGGCATTCATAAGCAAACAGCCAACAGCCATAAACCGCAGCGCAATCAAACCAGTCATCCACTGGAGCGGGTTCTCGCTCAAATACACATAAGCGTTGAAGTAATCCATCACCAAGGCTGTGATTGCGATACCCACATAAAGCACGGAAACTTTTTCGAAATGCCAGTTTTTCAGGTAGCTGAACAAATAAAACGTACTGATAGCGATGATGAAGAACGCACGAAAGGCGAGGTAGTTCTCAAAGGCTTGTGGGTCCAGTTGGCCGAGTTGGAAGTTGCCGATGGCGAGGTGTGAAAAGAACAAAAGCTTCACGACCTGTGAGGCCACCACAACCAATAAAAATAGGTTGCGGTATTTGAACCATGTATCTGTTGAAGACACGCCAGACACATCATCACGCATGAGCGCATTCAGCTCTTCGTCGGTGATCAGTGGTTTGTCTGCGTGGAGATGGCGCATGGGCATCTTTCGACTTGATTTGAATTTCAAGTTTCGAAAAGTGTAAGACTTACGCAAATTTGTGTCAGCGTCGGGGTGATGAAGCTTTGTAAAGATTAGGGTTATTTTTGGATAATTTTATTTGCGCCGCACCAAGCCGGAAGCCAAAGCTGTGCCTGCCACGATGACCACGGCGCAGCCCATCATCCAGTGTGTGACGACTTCGTCCAGAAACAGAACACCAAAAAGATTGGCAAAGACGGGGATCAAATACGTCACAGTCATGGCACGTGCAGGGCCAGTGCGTGCCATCAATCGAAAAAAGAGCACATAGGCCAAAGCGGTGCACAGCAAGCCCGCAATACCGAGCGCCGTCCACGCGTGCAAGCTGGGTACTTCGCTGGGCCATGTGAGTAAAGCCGGAATACCAAGTCCAAGGCTTGCGCCCCACAAGCTACCGGTGGTCGTGACCAAGGAGGGCACATTTTGCAAATAGCGTTTGGTGAAACTGCCGGAGATGCCATAGCAAAAAGTGGCGACCAAACAAGCGGCAACGGCTAAGCCAGAGCCTCCGGGTTTGAAAGAGATGCCACCTGGAACATCACTGGCCAGCAGCACCACGCCTGTGAACCCAAGTGCCAAGCCCAAGGCGCGTGTGGCGTTGAGTTTGTCTCCTAGCCAAAACCATGCAATCAGGGCCCCAAACAAAGGGGTGGTGGCGTTCAAGATAGACGTCAGACCTGTGTTGATGTGCATGAGCGCATAGGCATAGCACGCAAATGGAATACCTGCATTGAGCAGACCTGCCGACAAGACTTCGCGCCAGTGCTGCACAAGCAGTGTGACTTCTCTACGCCAAATCAACACAGGACTGAGGATGAGTGCCGCCAAGGTGACGCGTACCCAAGCTGTTGGGAATGAGCCAAATTCGTGTGCCCCTTCGCGCATGAACAAGAACGAAGACCCCCAGAGTAGGGCGAGCAGCACAAAGTCAGGCACCCATTCGCGCCAAGGAACATGTCGATCAGTCATGCGTGAATGGCTTCGTGTGCGAGTAAATGCTTTTTACGGTCTAAACCGCCTGCAAAACCCGTGAGTGAGCCATTGGCACCCACCACGCGGTGGCACGGCACGATGATGCTGTGCGGATTTTGGCCAATCGCTGCACCGACTGCACGCACAGCCTTGGGGTTGCCAATGTCGCGGGCGATGTCGCCATAGGTGCTGGTTTTTCCATAGGGAATCCGCTGCAAGGCTTGCCACACGGCGCGTTGAAATGGGGTACCCCAGGCTGGGCTCAGTGGTAGATCGAAGCTTTGTCGCCCGCCTAAAAAATACGCGTTCAACTGCTGGGTGGCAGCTCGTAGCACAGGGTGTGCGTCATCCGTGGGCCACTGGCTGTGGTCAGGCATGTGCTCTTGCCGATGCACAAACCACACGCCTGCCAAGCCTTGCTCGGTGGCGGCCAGCAGCACGTCCCCAAGCGGGGACGTCATGCGGCTTTGTACGAGCTTGGTGGGATGCTGAGTTGGCATGCTGAACAGGGGCTTGATGCGCTGAATTGGGACAGTGTTTGGCCATCATAGTGGGGCAGAGAAAACAGTGCTCGGCTCTCTACAATCTGAACACTATGCAAGTCAATGCCTCTATCTTCAAAGCCTACGACATTCGCGGTGTCGTTCCTACCACCCTCAATCCCGAAGTCGCCGAAGCGCTCGGCAAAGCCTTTGGTACCCACGCGCTTGCCAACGGTGAAGCCACGGTGGCTGTGGGCCGCGATGGTCGTTTGAGTGGACCTTCTTTGGTGGAGGCGTTGATGCGCGGTTTGGTCGCTGCGGGTGTGCAGGTGATTGATGTGGGGGCTGTCACTACGCCCATGCTGTACTTTGCCGCCAGCACGCTGTGTAAGAGCGGTATTCAAGTCACAGGCAGTCACAACCCCAAGGACTACAACGGTTTCAAAATGGTTTTGGGTGGGCGCGCCATTTACGGCGATGAAATTCAAGGCTTGCGCGAGATCATGCAAGCGGAGAGCTGGACGCTCAAAACGGGCGGCAGCATCCAACACGTGGATGTGACTGCCGATTACGTGGCGCGCATCGTGGGCGATGTGCGCTTGAGCCGCCCGATGAAAGTGGTGGTCGATTGCGGCAACGGCATTGCAGGTGCCACCGCGCCCGCCATCTTCCGCGCCTTGGGTTGCGAAGTAATCGAACTCTTCAGTGAAGTGGACGGCAACTTTCCGAACCACCATCCAGACCCTAGTAAGCCAGAGAACTTGAACGACGTGATTTATGCCTTGAAAACGACGGACGCAGAACTGGGCTTGGCCTTTGATGGCGATGGCGATCGCTTGGGCATCGTCACCAAACAGGGCGAAACCATCTACCCTGACCGTCAAATGACCTTGTTTGCACAAGATGTGCTCTCGCGCGTGCCCGGCGGCGCGATTGTGTTTGACGTCAAGTGTTCACAGCGATTGGCACCTGCTATTCGCGCGGCAGGTGGCGAGGCCTTGATGTTCAAAACAGGTCACTCGCTCATCAAAGCCAAGATGAAAGAAGTCAACTCACCCTTGGGTGGCGAGATGAGCGGTCACATCTTTTTCAAAGAGCGTTGGTTTGGCTTTGACGATGGCACCTACGCCGGTTGCCGCTTGCTCGAAATTGTGAGCCGTAGCCCTGATGCCAATGCGGTGCTCAATGCCTTGCCTACCAGCTTCTCCACGCCAGAACTCAATGTGGGTTGTGCCGAGGGTGAGCCACATCGTTTGAGCTCCGAGCTGCAACGCATTGCTCAGACCGATCCCTTGCCATCGCCCGCACACAAGCCTGAAGCTTGCGTGATCGACGGCCTGCGAATCGATTGGGAAGACGGCTTTGGTTTGATTCGTGCCTCCAACACCACGCCTGTGTTGGTGTTGCGGTTTGAAGGCCAAACGCAAGCTGCGTTGGACCGCATCGAGCATGACATGTTGGCGCTGTTGCGTCGCGTGAAGCCTGATGCGAAGTTTCAAGAGGCAGCGCATTGAGTGTGCTGGACCGTGCTGCGCCGTTGAAGGTGCTCATCGTCAAGCTCTCGTCTCTGGGCGATGTGGTGCATGCCATGCCGGCGGTGATGGACATTCAGTCTGCATTTCCCAGCGCCCAAATTGATTGGGTCGTCGAGCGGGGTTTTGCCCCCTTGGCTGCACGCTGCGCGGCTGTGCATCGAGTGATTCCTTGCGACATCCGTCGTTGGCGCAAAGCGTTTTTCAAAGCCGACTCACGCGCCCAAACCCTTGCTGAGTGGCAAACGTTCAGAGCCGATTTGCAGCAAGAGGCGTACGACGTCATTCTTGATTTGCAAGGACTCACCAAATCAGCCCTTGTGGCTTGGTTGGCGCGCAAAGCCAAAGGCGGCCAACGCTATGCCTTAGCCAATCGCACGGATGGTTCGGGCTACGAGCGTCCGACACGTTGGGTGGCCGATGTGGCGGTGCCTGTCACGCCGCATATCCATGCGGTTGAACGTGGCCGTGTGTTGTGTGCCAAAGCTTTGGGCTACGACGTACCTTCTGAGTTGAATTACGGGCTGGGTCATGCGGCGACGCAAAACAAACCTGTGGTGGCCTTGGTGCATGGCACCTCGCGTGCTGATAAAGAATGGCCGTTGTCGCATTGGTTTGACATCGGCACACGTTTGAAACAACAAGGCTTCGATGTGGCGTTGCCGCACGGCAGCGAAGCCGAACGCCTGCGCAGTGAAGCCATCGCGGACATGTTGCCTGGCGCCGTGGTCTGGCCCCGTTTGTCGTTGGACCAGCTCACGACCGAAATGTCGCAATGTGCGGGTGTGATCGGCGTAGACAGTGGCTTGAGCCACATTGCAGTCGCGCTCGATTTGCCCCATGTGCAAATTTACAACTTCGACACCGCATGGCGCACCGGCCCTGAAGGATTGACACGCCAACGCAGTGTGGTCGATTGCCCCACGCCCAGCGTGGACGCCGTGTGGCAGGCGTGGCAAGCCTGTTGGCACGCACAAGGCACTCACCCATGAGCGGGATGTCACGCGCCGCGCTTGGCATTTACAGCTTGGTCATGTGGGCTTTGCAGCCTTTGCTGCGCCGCAAATTGCAACGCCGTGGTCGTGAAGAGGCCGGCTATTTGCACGCTGTGGACGAACGTTTTGGCTATTACACGCAGCCCTCGAACGCGGGCGGCTATGTCTGGGTGCATGCGGTGTCCTTGGGTGAGACACGGGCTGCGGCTGTGTTGCTGCAAGCGTTGCGAACGGCACAACCCGATATGCGTATCTTGCTCACGCATGGCACAGCCACAGGGCGTGCGCAAGGTGTGGACTTGCTGCAGGAGGGCGATGTGCAAGTGTGGCAGCCGTGGGACAACCCCGCCGTCGTGCAACGCTTTTTGGCGCACTTTAAACCGCGTGTGGGCATCATCTTGGAAACCGAGTTGTGGCCCAACTGGGTGGCGCAATGCAACAAAGCCCATGTGCCGTTGGTGTTGGTCAATGCGCGTATGAGTGCCAAGAGCATGCGCCAAGCGCAACGTCTGGCTTGCCTCTCGCGCCCAGCGTATCAAGGCTTGTCAGCGGTGCTCGCGCAAACGCAAACCGATGCTGAGCGCTTGCACACCTTGGGTGCCAAGGTCGATGCGGTGTTAGGCAACCTGAAGTTTGATGCCAAGCCAGACGACACACAGCTTGCATTGGCCAAGATGTGGAAGCGAAAACTCAATCGTCCTGTGGTGCTTTTTACGAGCTCTCGCGAAGGTGAAGAGGCCATGTGGTTGGATGCCTTGCAAGCTTTGAAAGACGCACACCTTGACCAGCAAGATCACATCCATGCCGTGCATTGGTTGATCGTGCCGCGTCACCCTCAGCGCTTTGATGACGTGGCTGCCTTGATTGCCGAGCGAGGTTGGACCGTGTCACGCCGCAGTCAATGGACTGATGGGCCAGAGGTCGACCCACAAGACAATCCCAACACCATCTGGCTGGGTGATTCGCTGGGTGAAATGGCCTTGTATTACGGCCTGTCGGATGCTGCTTTGTTGGGGGGTAGCTTTGCGCCCCTCGGTGGACAAAATCTGATTGAGTCCACGGCGTGTGGCTGCCCGGTCATCATGGGGCCGCACACATTTAACTTTGCAGAAGCGGCTCAGTTGGCTGAAGAGGCGGGCGCAGCTTTGCGCGTCGAAGATATGGCGCAAGCCGTGACGACCGCTTCGCAAATGGTGAGGTCTGGCCCAGCTGAGAATGCGCATGTGCAAGCATGCATGGCGTTTTCACAAGCGCACCGAGGTGCTGCACAGCGCACAGCCCAAGCGCTGTTGCCGTACTTCAAACGGAATTAAGGTGCGAGCAAGTCGTTGATGGGCTGCAAGTCCGCAGGCGTCAATGTGCCAGCGGCTTGGCGCAGTTTCAGGTTGGTGACCAAAACGTCGTAACGCGCTTTGGCTAAGTCACGCTTGGTTTGATAAAGCTGGCTTTGCGAATTCAACACATCGATGTTGATGTTCACGCCTACGGAGTAACCGAGTTTGTTGGCATCCAATGCGCTTTGGCTAGAGGCTTCGGCCGCTTCATAGGCTTTGACTTGGCTCAGGCCTGCAATCAAACCAAAGTAGGTGTTGCGGGTGGCTTGTTCAGTCGCGCGGCGTGCATTTTCTAAATCGGATTGCGCTTTGTCTTTCAAAGCATAGGCTTCCTTGACTTTGTAGACACCGCTGAAGCCTGCGAATAAGGGAACGTTTAAGACGACACCAACCGTGGGGTTCCAACTGCTTGTTGGCGTTGGAACGTAGATCGTACCAACATATCCTCCCTTCAAGTTTTCAGTTCGACCGTAGGTCATTTGCGCATCTAGTGTGGGCTTATGCGTCGCAGTCGCCTTGTCGATTTCGTAATCAGCCACTTCGACGGCCAGTTGCGCTTGACGCACTGCAGGACTACTGGCGTGTGCTTGGTTGACCCACGTATTCGCATCTTCCTTAGGTGGGGTAACTAATACGGAGTTCTTTGCCAAGCGTTTTGGTTTTGCATCACTCAAGCCCACCACCATGTTGAGTGCTAGGCGCTTGGTACGCAACTCATTTTCGGCGGCAATCGCCTGAGCTGTGGCTAAGTCGAAACGTGCTTGTGCATCGCGCACGCCAGTGATGGTCGATGTCCCCACCTCAAAATTGCGCTGAGCTGATGCGAGCTGTTCGCTGACAGCCTTCTTTTGGTTGTTGACCAACTCTAAATTATCTTCACTCGTGAGGACATCAAAGTAGGCTTGCGAGACGCGTACCAATAAATCTTGCTCAGAAGCTTCGTACTGAGCAGCTGCCTGCTGCAATAACCTGCCTCCTTGGCGATAAGCAGCCCATGCGGCGGGACGATAGATGGGTTGGACTAAGGTTGCTGCAGTTGTTTTGGTTTCTAGCTCGGTGATGCTCGTTCGTGGGCTGCCTTCGGATTGCCTTTGAAAGTCGGTTGTGGTTCGGCTGACAGACACAGAAATGTTAGGCAAGATGCCGCCTAGAGTTTGATTGGCTTTGGCCAAATTTGCTTCAAACTGGGCTTTGGCTGCAATAAACCCTGCGTCGTACCCGCGTGCTGCGTCGTACATCTCAACCAAGCTTTGCGCATGTGCTGTAGGCGCGAAAGCTAGAAGCATGGCAGCCGCGAGAGGGAGAGTGCGAAACACAGTGCGAGAGATCGACATTCAGTTCTTTCAAAAATCAATACGTAGGCACAGAAGCATCCACTTGGGATGACCAAGCATGGATACCACCGGCAACGTTGGCCACATGGCTAAAACCTTGTTGCACCAAAAACGAGGCCACTTGCATGCTGCGACCACCGTGGTGGCACAAGACGGCAATGGGTTGGTCATGGTCCAACTCGGACAAACGCGGCGGGATGAGATGCATGGGAATCTTCACCAGATCAAACCCTTGCGGCTGAACGCAGGCGGTTTGCACTTCCCAGGCTTCTCGCACATCCAACACCACGGCTGAGCCGTGGAGGGCTTGCGATGTGATCCAGTCTTGCAGTTGTGCAGGTTGAACTTGGTCAATCATGCCGCGCTTTTAGAACTTGAAGCGTGTTGGCTCTGTAAAGCCTTGTAAACGTGGCGCTGTGTGGTCCCACAAAGCTTTGCTGTCCCATGCCGCATCAGCTGTACGTGTGAACAAGGTGGCCACCATGACATGGTCTTGTCCCACGATGGCCAACAGGTGGCCACCGACTTTGAGTTGTTGCAACAAGGCTTGAGGCACCTCGGCCACAGATCCGCTGAGCACGATGGCATCAAACGGGGCATCGCCACCAGCGCCGGTACTGCCGTCGGCGACGCGTACGTCCACATTGGTGACGCCAGCGCGCTGCAAGTTGTTGCGAGCGGTGGTTGCCAATTCGGGATTGATTTCCAAGCTCACCACACGCTGTGCGCGACCTGCCAACAGGGCTGTCATGTAGCCGCTGCCGGTGCCAATTTCTAGAACTTTTTCGGTGCCTGTGAGGTGCAAGTCGTGCATCAAACGTGCGGCCACACGAGGTTGCAACATGGCTTGGCCGTGGCTCAGTGGAATATCGGTGTCGGTGTAAGCCATGGCTTGGTAAGCCTGTGGCACAAAGAGTTCGCGCTGTACGTTCGACAACACAGTCAGCACTTGGGGATCGAGTACTTGCCATGGACGGATTTGTTGTTCGACCATGTTGAAGCGGGCTTGTTGGGTATTCATCTCAAAACGCCGAAATCGTTCAGTTAAAGCTGGGCAAAATTTTAACGGGCGGGGCTGTCAGAGCCTGACGACCATTTGCGTTTCATCCATTCGGCCAAATCGTCTAAATAGCAATACACCACAGGGACGACCACTAAAGTTAGCAAGGACGAGGTAATCACGCCGCCAATGACGGCTTGCCCCATGGGGGCGCGCTGCTCCGAGCCTTCAGACAACGCAAACGCCAAGGGCACCATACCAAAAATCATGGCCAAAGTGGTCATCAAAATGGGGCGCAAACGCACTTCAGCGGCCAGCAGCAGGGCATCGTGACGGCTCAAGCCTGGTTTGACAGAGCCATCTGGCTGCTCTTGGGGCTCACGCGAGCGGATGGCAAAGTCGACCAACAGAATCGCGTTTTTGGTGACCAAGCCCATCAGCATGATGACGCCAATGATGGAGAACATGGACAAGCTAGAGCCAAACATCAGCAAGGCCAGCACCACGCCAATGAGTGTGAGCGGCAGGGCCGTCATCAAGGCCATGGGTTGCAAAAAGCTTTTGAACTGGCTGGCCAGAATCATGTAAATGAACACAATCGCAAGTACCAAGGCGGAGATGGCGTAGCCAAACGATTCAGCCATGTTTTTGGTCGAACCACCAAACTGGTAGCGGTAGCCGGGGGGGAGCTGCATGCCATCCATGATTTTGCGAATGTCGCCCGACACTTCACCCACAGACCGGTTGTAGACATTGGCGTTGATGGCCACTTCGCGCATGAGGTCGCGTCGGTTGATTTGGTTGGGGCCTGTGCCTTCCTCCACATGAGCGACTTGGTTCAAGCGGGCCACACGGGGGCTGCCGTCGGCATTGACGCCAAGGGTGAATGGCAAACGTTCTAAGTCTTGAGTTGCATTGCGCGCGTTAGGGGCCAAGCGGACATTCACGTCGTAGGTCTGGTCATCGGCTGCGCGCCAGTTGGTGACGGTAGAGCCAGCAACCAAGATGCGTAACTGGTTAGCCACACTGCCCAACGAGAGGCCAAGGTCACTGGCAGCTTCTCGTTGAACCTTGACTTCGATGGTGGGTTTGTTGGGCTTCACGCTAGAGTCCAAATCGACCAAGCCAGGGATGTTTCGGATTTTTTCCATCACTTGGGTGGTCAGACGTTCAAGCTCGCGCAAGTCGGTGCCTTGCAGCGAAAACTCCACTTGTTTGTTGCCCCCCACGGCATCTAACAAGCCCACATGTGTGACAGTGATGCCAGGCACTTGGCGCAAGCGTTCACGCAAGACGGCAGACATTTGATCCACATTTCGTTTGCGGTCCTTACGGTCGACCAGTCGCACATAAATACCTGCGTAAATCTTGCCGTTGGTTGCGGCGGCGTTGATCGTGGCCAAGGTGTAGCGCACCTCTGGAAACTCTCGAATGATGGTTTCCACTTGTTGGGCTTTGGTTTCTGTCACCTCGATCGATGAGCCCACGGGGGTGTAAAAGCTTACCGAAGTCTCAGAAAAGTCGGCTTTGGGCACAAACTCGGTACCCAACAAAGGCACCATGAAGATGCTCAGCACAAACGTCCCGATGGCCAAACCTACGGTGGCACGTTTGTGTACCAGTGACCATTTCAGAATGCGTTGATACAGCACCACCAGTTTGTCAGTCGTCGTTTCAAACCAAGTTGTGATGGGGCTGATGAAACGGTCGTAGAAGGCGTTGGAGTGTCCATGCTTGCCATGTGCATGAATGCTTGGATCGTGCCAAACAGACGACAACATGGGGTCGAGCGTGAAACTGACAAACATTGAAATCATCACTGCTGCGACGATGGTGATGCCAAATTCGTGGAAAAACTTGCCAATGATGCCGCCCATGAAACCAATCGGTAAAAACACCGCCACGATAGAGAGGGTGGTGGCCAGCACGGCTAAGCCAATTTCCTGTGTGCCGTCCATCGCGGCTTGGTAGGGGGCTTTGCCCATTTGCACATGGCGCACGATGTTTTCGCGCACCACGATGGCGTCGTCAATCAACAAGCCCACGCACAGCGACAGGGCCATGAGCGTGATCATGTTGATGGTGAAGCCAAAGATGTACATGAACAAAAACGTGCCGATGATCGCAATGGGCAGTGTGAGACCCGTGATGACGGTGGAGCGCCACGAGTTCAAGAACAAGAACACGATCAACACGGTCAGCAACGCGCCTTCAATCAGGGTTTGGCGCACGTTGGCGACGCCCACGCGGATCGGGCGTGAACCGTCTTGCACTTGCTCTAAACGTACCCCCGCTGGAAGCTGAGTTTTCATCTCGGCCACGGTCTTGTTCAGACCGTCGATCACATCAATCGTGTTTTCGTCTTGCGCTTTTTGCACCGTCATCAGCAGCGTGCGTTGACCGTTGTAGAGTGCCAAGTTTTCAACTTCTTGCGCGCCATCGTTCACAGTGGCCACTTGGTTGAGCCGAATCGGCGTGGTGTTTTTGCGCGCCACGATGATTTGTCCAAAGTCTTCAGGGCGCAACATGCGACCCTGAATTTGAATCACGCGGTCTTGTTGCAGCGAACGCAAGCTGCCGACAGGCAAGTCTTGCGTTTCGGTTTTCACCGCATTCACCACTTGGTCGGCGCTGATGCCAAGAGACTCCATCGCTTGCGGGTTCAGATACAAATTGATTTCGCGCTTGGTGCCGCCCACCAATGACACTGAGCCCACACCGCGCACGTTTTCTAGGCGTTTTTTCAAGACTTGGTCGGCCCAGTTTGTCAGTTCAACGGCGGAGAGTGTTTGGCCATTGGGCTTTGTTTCGGGCAGCACAGCCAACGACCAAATGGCGCGGCTTGATGGGTCAAAGCGCAAGACCTTGGGCTCTTTGACTTCGGTGCGAAGGGTAGGGCGTAGGGCTGCAACTTTTTCGCGCACATCATCTGCCCCCTTGCGTCCGTCGATGTAGAGCTGAAACTCGATGACCACCACCGACATACCCTCGTAGCTGCGTGAAGTCAGGGCACTGATGCCCGCGATGGAGTTGACACCTTCTTCAATCTTTTTGCTGACTTCGCTCTCCACGATTTCAGGGGATGCGCCTGGATACTCTGTGGTGATGACCACGACCGGAAAGTCGATGTTGGGGAACTGATCAATCTTGAGACGTTGGTACGAGAACAATCCCAAAACCACAAAGGCGAACATCACCATGGTCGCGAAGACGGGGTTCTTTAAGCTGACTTTGGTGAACCACATGGTGTGTCAGTTGCCTTTGTTGGGGGCGCTGGTAACAGTGGCGCTGGCAGTTGATGCGCTGGATGCGGCGGCGCTCGCTCCTACGACGGTGTACTTGACCGCCATGCCTTCACGCAAAGCGCCGACATGGCCTTTGAGTACGGTTGTGCCTGGGGCTACGCCGGTCACGCCCACCATGGTTTCAGATTCAGATTGGGCCAAGTCCATACCGCGCACACCAAGGGTGACGGTTTTGTGCATCACTTGCAGTTGATCACCGACTTGTTCCACCACCTGCACGTAGGGTTGCGCACGGTCAGTGCGTACGGCCGATAAAGGCACGGCCAAGACTTCGCTCTTGCTCATACCCAAAATGCCTTTGGCAAACAAGCCGTGGCGCAAGCCTTCGGCTTTGTCGAGTGCCAAATAAATCAAGATGCTGCGGCTACCGGCTTGGGCGCTGGGGCTGATGCGCTTGACCTTGGCGGCAATGGTTTGTGTGCGGTCTTCCACTTGTAGGGCAGCACTTTGGCCAACGCGCACATCGAGCGATTCGCTGGGGCTCAATGGCACTTCGACTTCGAGCTGACTCAAATCAACCAACTCCATGATCTTGGCATCCACGCCGACACGCTCACCGATTTGAGCGGCGCGCCCAGAAACAACACCTGCAAAGGGCGCACGCAAGCTGGCGTCGTCCAGGGCTTTTCGGGCCACATCGGCGCCTGCCATGGCCGCTTTGTGACTGGCGACTGCGCCTTGGTAAGACGCCACTGAGTTGTCCATGGCTGCTTTAGAAATAAAGCCTTGCTCGACCAGCGCTTTGTTGTTGTCCCAAGCGCGTTGCGCAATGTCCATTTGTGCTTTGGCGGCAGTTGCAGATTCTGCGGCTTGTAGCCAACGACGTTGGTACTCCGTCGAGTCGATGCGGGCCAGTACATCACCCGCTTTCACCGCATCACCTTCACGGGCGAGCACTTCTTTGAGTTCACCCGCCACACGGGCTTTGATGACTGCATAGTTCACTGCCTTAACAGTGCCTGAGATGGCGAGGCCCTGAGTGATCTCGCGCAGATCTGCTTTGAGCGCGTCGGTAGGCGCCAGTTCCAGTTGGCTGATGACGCTGGCTGGCGCAGAAGCCGCTGCTTGTTGTGCGCGTTTGTTGATCACAGCACGCACGATGCCCGCGACCAGTGCTAGTACCACGATGACAATGACAATCCAGCGTGTTTTGATCTGTTTCATGAGGGTCTCTTTGCACGCACGCCGTTCATCAGTAAATCGACGTGCAAATGAATAAAGGTTCTGGGGTCAATGATGTTGGCGGATGTCGTGCAGGCCCCCATCGAATGTTTCCACATCATCAAGAAAATCATCGGCGAAATGATGCTGAACACACTTTGGTGGGTGTCCATTGGACAAAATTCGCCGCTGTCTACCCCACGTTGCAAAATGCTTTGTAGCAAGTGAGTGCCAGGCTCGACCACTTCGCGTTGGTAAAACGCGGCAATTTCTGGAAAGTTCTGTGCTTCGCTCAGCACCAGTTTGACAATGCCGCTGGCAGGTGTGTTGCCCACATTGTTCCACCACAGGTCCATGGCGTAATGCAGCATGTCGGCACTGCTACCAGAAAAAGTTTTGAATTCTTCGTTCCAAGCGGGGAACAAATTGGCGATGTTTTCGGTGATCACCGCTTTGAACAAATCTTCTTTGCTCTGAAAGTACAGGAACAGTGTGCCTTTGGACACGCCGGCACGCGCGGCCACCTCGTCGGCACGCGTTGCGGCGAAACCTTTTTCAACAAACAAGTCAAGCGCAGCGGTCACCAGTTCACCTGGGCGAGCTTCTTTGCGTCGCTCTCTTTTGGGCGTTGGCTCGGTGGCGTGGGTGGGCGTGTCGAAGGACATAAGTTGTTAATGACTGATTGGTTAGTAATGTACCAGCGTTGCGCAGGCCTGTCCTGAGGCCCACGCAACCCTAGAATGAAGCACTATGGATATTCACCCTGCTCACCACCCGAACGCCAAGGTCATCACCTTGGGTGGGGGGTGCTTTTGGTGCACCGAAGCCGTGTTTGTGCGTGTGAACGGGGTATTGAATGTGGAGTCGGGCTACTGCAACGGTCACACCGTCAACCCCAGTTATGCCGATGTGTGCACGGGTGAAACCGGACATAACGAAGTGGTCAGGTTGGTGTACGACCCAAGCGTGATCAGCTTGCGCGAGTTGCTTGAAATTTTCTTTGTCATCCACGACCCCACCACCTTGAATCGTCAAGGCAACGACACGGGCACGCAATACCGCAGTGGCATCTATTTGAGTGACGAAGCAGATCGTCAGGTGGCTCAGCAGGTGTTGGACGAAGTCAATGCTGCGCTGTCGGGTCGGGTGGTGACCGAGCTGACAAACTTGGACAACTATTCCGCCGCCGAGGCGTATCACCAAGATTATTTCGAGCACAACCCACATCAAGGCTATTGCGCCTTTGTGGTTGCCCCCAAAGTCCAGAAGTTTGTGCAGTCCTTTGCTGGCAAGGTACGCCATGACTGATGCGTCGCGCTTTTTGCCCTTGCCGCTGAGTGTGTGCCGCTTGCAGCGTGTGCTGCTGGTTTTGCTGACTGCTTTGATCATGGTCCAAACGGTGGGTGTGTTGCACCGTGTGGCACATGCACAGCAAAGCGCGGGTGTGTATGCGCATGCTTCACCAGCGGTGGTGAAGCATGAGGTCAGTCTCCTAGCCGCCATTTGGGGTGATCACAGCAATTCGGCCGAGTGTCAACTGTTTGACCAAGCCTGCCCCGATTTGCTCCACAGTCCTGTTTGGGTGCTGTCAGTTGTTGCAGCCTTGCCAACTTGGGAGGCAGCTGCCCTGCGTGAGCGCTTTGCGTTATTTGAGCGCTTTTATGCGGCCCGAGGGCCACCTGCTGCTTTGCTTTGAACACCGCATCAGTGCGACCCGCTCCTAGCTGGCGTGCTGACTTTCATTGCAAAACACGTGAGGCCATGACATGCCTCGCAGGAATATCAGATGACATATGTTTTTCAACGCGGCGCCGTGGCTGCTGCCGTTTATTCATTTTTTTCTCTCTCGCTTGACAGCGCATGGGCACAAACCGCGCACACCGATGAAGTCCATCGCCTGGACGAGATCACCATCACTGCGCGCAACCTAGAGGGAGGGAGCGTTCTGGTACCCGCGCAGCAGCTCTCAGGCGCAGCACTGACCCAACGTCAAGGCAGCACCTTGGGTGAAACGCTGGATCAGTTGCCTGGCATTGCCAACAGCTCATTCGGTCCCAATGTTGGTCGCCCCATCATTCGCGGCATGGAGGGTGACCGCATACGCATCTTGCAAAATAGCAGCGCAAACATGGATGTGTCAGGCCTCAGCAACGACCATGCAGTACCGATCGATCCCCTTGCCACTGAGCGCATTGAGGTACTGCGTGGGCCGGCCACTTTGTTGTACGGTGGCAGCGCCATAGGTGGGGTGGTGAACGTCATTGACAACCGCATAGCGCGTGAACGTACCTTCGACGCCAAAGGTGGCGTCATGGGCAAAGTCGAACTACGAGCCGGTGGTGCAACTGACGAGCGCAGCACAGGCGCGATGGTGGAGGCGGGTAATGACAAAGTGGTGTTGCATGTCGATGCCTTTGATCGCAACACCAAAAACTTGCGCGTACCTAAAGAGATGAATTGTGGCGCCGGCCTCGCCGCGACACCCAACGGTCGCCGCGTTTGCAACTCAGCCAGCGACAGCAAGGGGGGCGCGGTGGGTAGCACCCTGTTGTTTGACCGTGGTTATGTGGGATTGTCGACCAGTGAGTACCGCAGTACTTACGGCACGGTGGCAGAGCCTGAGGTACGCATTGGCATGTTGCGCCGCCACCATGTGATGGAAGGCTTGGTGCGAGAGGTGAGTGTGTTTCAAGACGTCAAGTTCCAAGTTGGAAGCACCAACTATCGACACACCGAGTTTGCGAGTGGCAATCCTGAGTCCACATTTAAAAACAAAGGTCACGATTTCCGTTTGGAAGGGCGTCAGCATGCCATGCGTTTGAGCAATGGCATGCAACTCGATGGAACAGTTGGCGTTCAGCATGAGAGGGGTGCTTTGCATGCCAAAGCTGAGGATGGCACAAACACACTTTTGCCACCCACACGCTCGCGCAGTACAGGCGTGTTCACTTACCAAGCCTTGAAAACATCATGGGGCCAGCTCAGTGCTGGAGCCCGGGCTGAAGATGTGGAGGTGATCTCACTTGAAAACCACCAAAGCAATTTGGCGCAAACCAAGAAATACCAACCTCTGAACTTTGCTTTAGGCGCTATGCGCAATTTGCGCGAAGGCGAAGCGCAAAACGGGTGGCAGCTCACCACAAACCTCAGTGCCAGCCAACGTGCCCCCAAAGACTACGAGTTGTTTGCGCATGGCGAACACGCGGCAACAGGCACCTATGAGATGGGTCAAGCCAGCCTCCAGTTAGAAAAAGGCACACAGTTGGATGTGGGCGGCGAGTGGAAGCAGGGTCTGCATAAATTTGGCATCACGGGGTTTGCTTCGGAGTTTTCTAACTTCATTTCACTTCAGTCCACGGGTACCGATCAGCACGTGAGCGGGATGCCGGACTATCGTTTCGAAGGTGTCCGTGCCCGTTTCTACGGCATTGAATCCACGGCCAAACTGCGCATGGTCGGTGGCCAGTCCGCGTTGCTGTCACCAAACGCAGCCCATGGTGCGATGGACTTGGAGCTCCGTGCCGATGTGGTGAGGGCCAAAGACTTGACGCATCACAGTGATTTGCCGCGCATTGCGCCGATGCGTTTAGGTGCGGATGTGTTGTGGTCACTTAACGCATGGGGTGCACGTTTTGGGTTCATGCATGCCACAGCTCAAAACCGTGTGCCGAATGGCAGTGTTGCCACAGCGGGCCATACCTTGTGGCATGCGGGTGTCAACTACCATGCTCACGTTTCAGGGCCGACGCACTGGCTCTTGTTTGCCAAGCTGGACAACATCACCGACAAGTTGGCGTATTCGTCCACCTCGGTGTTGACCCAGACCATGGGTACCAATGCACTGCCTCTTGCAGGTCGCAGCTTGAAAGTAGGCGTCCAAGTCAGTTTCTAAGGCGCCAAGCGTTCACGAACCCAAGCCCCATCGGTTGAAGGGCGGTAGCGCAAACGGTCGTGCAAACGGCTTTTGCGGCCTTGCCAAAATTCCCACTGCTCGGGCACGAGGCGGTAGCCGCCCCAGTGAGGTGGGCGTGGTGGTTGCAGCAAAAACTGTGCGCCGTATTTGGCGGCGTTGGCAACCAGCGTGCCGCGTCCGTCGATCACTTGGCTTTGTGGACTGGCCCAAGCACCAATGCGCGAATCGAGTGGGCGGCTGTTGAAGTAGTCGTCGCTTTCGGCGTCACTGACTTTTTCGACGCGACCTTCGATGCGAACCACCCGCTCTAGTTCGACCCAGTGGAATTGCAAGGCGGCAAACGGGTTACCTGCGAGTTGCTGGCCTTTGCGACTGTTGTAATTGGTGAACCACACAATGCCACGTTCGTCGTAGCCTTTGATCAGCACGACGCGTGTGCTGGGTCGCAAGTCGCTGCTGACGGTGGCCAAGGTCATGGCGTTGGGCTCAGGGACTTCAGCCTTGCGCGCTTCGTTGAACCATTGGTCAAACTGTTGCATAGGATCAGCAGCAGATGCTGATTCGTTCAGTTCGGCGCGTTCGTAGCTTTTGCGTAAGTTGGCAATCTCATTCATGTGGCAAGGATAGCGCACGGCCTGAGGTAAACCCCAGTGCTTTGATGTTGATCAATCGAAAGTGCTGATCAGTCGTTAAGATACGCAACGTCAGAATGTTCTGACCCAATTTCAAACTTTCCCAAGGGGACATTGATGAACCAACCTACCAACCGTCGCGTATTCATGATGCAAACCATTTCTGTTGCTGGCGTTGCTGCTTTTGCAACAACCGCTGCTCAAGCAGCAATGGTCGACGAGAAAGACCCACAAGCTGCCGGTTTGGGCTACAAAGCTGATGCCACCAAAGTGGACAAAGCCAAGCAACCTAAATACGCTGCTGGCCAACAATGCAGCAACTGCACTTTGTTCCAAGGTAAGCCAGCTGATGCTGCTGGCGGCTGCCCCTTGTTTGCTGGCAAGCAAGTGTCTGGTAAAGGTTGGTGCTCGGCTTACGCCAAGAAGGCTTAATTTCAGCCTTGACCTTCTACGAGGTCAATACAAAAAGGGAGTCCATAGGCTCCCTTTTTTATTGCTCCCAAGCGTTTCATGCGCCCGTGAATTTGGGCGGGCGTCGTTCAGCAAATGCGGCACGGCCTTCGGCAAAATCTTGGCTATATACCGAGTGACGTGAACGATCTTTAAGGGCGGGTTGGCTATATAAGCCGGCCGCAATTTCGTTCAAACTCTTCTTGGTTTGAGTCAAAGCCAGAGGCGCCATTTGTGTCAGTGTGGCGATCAACTGTTGGATGGATGTCTCAAAGTCATTCGCTTCGACCAAGGCGTGAAACAGGTTCAGCTTGTCTAGGGCTTCGTAGGGGATGGGTTGACCGAGCAAAAAAGCGCGTTTGCTCATTTGTAAACCCAATCGATTCACATAGCGGCGTAGTCCGCTGGGGTAGTAATGCAAGCCCAATGCCGCTGCAGGCATGCGCCAGGTATAGCCACGTTGGGCAACGGTGAAATCGCAAGCCAGCACCAAATCAGTGGCTCCACCATAGACGCTGCCGTTCAAGGCGCAGATGGTCACAGGGCGAAGATGCTCTAACGCTTCAGGAATTTTTTCAAAAAACAGAGGGGCCATGGGGTCGTTGTCAAACCCGCCCACGTTGTAGCCAGCACTGAAGACCGCTTGCTTTTGGTCATCGGTGTCGGCACGCAGCACCACGACATGCACCAAAACGTTTTGGTTGATGGTCTCAAAGTGGGTCAGCAAGGTGTTGAGGTCATCATCGGTGAGGCTATTGCGTTGCGAGGGGCGACGCAAGGTGAGGGTGGCCACTGAGCCGGTGATGTCAAGGAGAGGAGAGCCTTCATTCATAAGCTGTGATGTTAGCCAATCAAGGAGTAGAGTACGGGGGAAATAAAAGACAGTTGAAGGATGTGTCCATGGCTCAAGAAATCATGCAAGTCTCGCCCTTGCCCCCGTTCATGATGAACGCGTTGCAGCAGGCCGATTACATCGTGCACGACCACACCCACATCAAAGATCCTGGTGCCTTGGCAAAGGTCACCGCCTTGGTCGGGACTGGTGCGGCTAAGGT
>JACCDQ011220010.1_pt1 | contig 23380 bp, 19 predicted proteins | sample 7446031 | NCBI WGS metagenome assembly JACCDQ01 (sample SAMN15323442, study PRJNA562643) | freshwater metagenome | isolation source: river surface water | place: USA:Blue River Watershed | collected 2017-08-17 | reverse complement strand
TTTTATGCAGAAGAAGAAGCCGGCGATGTGAATTTCGCTAAAGAATTAGCTTCGTTAGGTGACATTTATGTGAATGATGCTTTCGGAACAGCCCACAGAGCCCATGCTTCGACGGCTATTATTGGTCAATTTTTCCAAGACAGGGTTTGTGGATATGTGATGCAGGCGGAAGTGGACAATGCCGAAAAAATATTAAACCACGCTGAAAGACCGTTTACGGCAATTATGGGTGGTGCCAAAATTTCTGATAAAATCTTATTAATCGAGAGATTATTGGATAAGGTCGATAATTTGATTATTGGCGGAGGAATGACTTATACATTCACCAAAGCTCAAGGTGGGGCTATCGGAAAATCACTTTTAGAGGCTGATAAAATGGAATTGGCTCTTAGTTTGATTGAAAAAGCAAAAACGAAAGGAGTTAATTTAATCATGCCATTGGACAATGTGTGTGGCGATGCTTTTTCAAATGATGCCAACAGAATCACCGTTGATACTGGTGCAATTCCAGGAGATTGGGAAGGGTTTGATATTGGACCAGAATCTGTCAAATTATTTACAGAAACTATCTTAAAATCTAAAACTATCCTATGGAATGGCCCTATGGGTGTTTTTGAATTCCCTAATTTTGCTATTGGTACGAATGCAATCGCAGAAGCCGTGGTAAAAGCGACCGAAGAAAATGAAGCATTTTCATTGATTGGTGGTGGCGATTCTGCCTCAGCTATCAATAACGCAGGATTTGGCGACAGAGTATCTTATGTTTCGACAGGTGGCGGAGCATTATTAGAATATATGGAAGGTAAAGTTTTGCCAGGAGTAGCAGCACTTTCTTGATAAAACAAATACTTCTAAAATATAAAATCCCGGAAAATCCGGGATTTTTTTATTTTTTGAATCTTTAATGAAAAAAAATTACCAAAATTTAATATTGGCAAAGTACATACAAATACCTACCGATAATAAAAGGATACCGATTAGCAAAAGTTCTGCATTTTTGAGTGTATCAGTTTTCGACTTCATTGTTCTGTTCATGCTAGGATTCATTTAAGTTTACAATTTTTCTTATATTTAGACAGCTAAATTCGTTTTTTAACTCAAAATTTATTTCTTGAATAATAACGAAAGTACACAAAGAAGATTTTACAGACAAACAATTTTTATTAAACGGCATATATAATTTATTTAACGGCATCAGAAATAAAAAATCTCTAAATCAATCAATCAATTGTGAATGATAGAGTATCTTTGCAGAAGATTCTTTTTGAATTCAATTTTCACTCATTCATCATTTAATTAAAGAATGTCAAAAGTTATCATTATAGGTGCCGGCGGTGTCGGTAGCGTGGTCGCTCATAAATGTGCGATGAATTCTAATGTCTTTTCAGACATCTTGCTGGCAAGTAGAACCAAATCTAAATGCGATAAAATTGCCGCAGATATCAAAGAAATGCACGGGGTAAACATTCAAACTGCCCAAGTTGATGCAGATAATGTACCCGAATTGGTAGCATTAATCAAGAGCTTTCAACCAAAAATGGTTATTAATGTTGCTCTACCTTACCAAGATTTAACTATCATGGATGCTTGTTTAGAAACAGGCGTACATTATTTGGATACAGCCAATTATGAACCAAAAGATGTTGCCAAGTTTGAATATAGCTGGCAATGGGCTTATCAAGATAGATTCAAAGAAGCTGGTTTAATGGCTCTTTTGGGTTGTGGATTTGACCCTGGCGTAACCCAAGTGTATTGTGCTTATGCCAATAAGCATCAATTCGATGAAATGCACTATTTGGATATTATTGATTGCAATGCTGGGAATCACGGCAAAGCATTTGCTACTAATTTTAATCCTGAGATTAACATTAGAGAAATTACTCAAAACGGAAGATATTGGGAAAATGGCGAATGGGTAGAAATCCCACCAATGTCTATACATAAAGCAATCGATTATCCTGGCATCGGCCCAAAAGAGTCTTATGTATTGTATCACGAAGAACTTGAATCATTGGTCAAACACTTCCCTACATTGAAACGTGCAAGATTTTGGATGACTTTTGGTCAGGCATATCTTACCCATTTGGAAGTTCTTCAAAATGTTGGTATGACTCGAATTGACCCGATTAAATTTAATGGAATGGATATCGTTCCGCTTGAATTTTTGAAAGCAGTTTTACCAGCACCTGATTCATTAGGCGAAAATTATACCGGACAAACCTCTATAGGCTGCCAAATCAAAGGCATTAAAAACGGAGAGGATAGAACCTATTATGTTTGGAATAATTGCGACCATGCTGCATGCTACAAAGAAGTAAAAGCTCAGGCAGTTTCTTATACCACGGGGGTTCCGGCGATGATTGGGGCAATGTTGATGCTTACAAATGACGAATGGCAAAAACCAGGCGTTTGGAATTGTGAACAATTAAATCCAGACCCATTCATGGACTTATTGAATACGCATGGATTACCTTGGAATGAACAAATCAATCAAGAACTTCCACATGAGTATTGATTTTCGATAAACTATTCACAAAGAAGTCCTATCTTTCCTGATAGGGCTTTTTTTGATAAATTAAATATTCATTTAGAAAACACGTCAAATGGCTATCAATATCAGTCAAGTTCCTTCTCCATGCTACGTGATGGAAGAAAGACTTTTACGCAAAAATCTTGAATTATTGGCTCATGTTCAACAAGAATCAGGGGCAAACATTATTTTAGCACTGAAGGGTTTTTCGATGTATGCGGCATTTCCTTTGGTGAAACAATACCTATCGGGAGCAACAGCAAGCTCGCTCAATGAAGCAAGATTGATTTACGAAGAAATGAAATGTAAGGCACATGTTTATGCTCCTGCCTACAAACCAGAAGAGTTTAATGAATTATTGACTTATAGCAGCCATATTACATTCAATTCATTGAATCAGTGGCATTTATTCAAAAAACAAATCGACGAACATCCGACGAAAATTTCATGCGGCATCCGCATCAATCCCCAATATGCCGAAGTAGAAACCGATATGTACAATCCATGTATTGTGGGTTCAAGATTAGGAATTACAAGAGAAGCTTTGGGCGAATCTCTTCCCGAAGGTATTGAAGGACTTCACTCTCATACGCTTTGTGAAAATGATTCTTATACATTAGAAAGAACTTTGGTTCATATAGAAGAGAAGTTTGGTGATTTGCTTCACCAAGTAAAATGGCTCAATCTTGGTGGAGGACATTTGATGACCCGTGAAGGATACAATCACGAACACCTGATTGCCCAATTGAAACGTTTGAGAGAGACCTATCAAATAGATATTATTTTAGAGCCGGGTTCTGCCATTGCTTGGCAAACAGGCTATTTAAAATCAACTGTCTTAGACATTGTAGATGCCCAAGGAGTTGATGTGGCTATTTTGGATGTTTCCTTTGCGGCACACATGCCTGACACCTTAGAAATGCCTTATAAACCCAGAATTTGGGGAGCAACAGACCCTATTGAAGGCAAACCAACGTATCGAATGGGGGGTATGACTTGCTTGGCAGGAGACTTCAAAGGAGATTACTCATTCGAGAATCCTTTAAAAATTGGAGATAGCATTATTTTTGACGATATGATTCACTACACGATGGTAAAAACCACCACATTCAATGGGGTTGGTTTACCCTCTATCGGTATTTGGAAAGAAAATGATGAATTTCAGTTGATTAAATCTTTTGGTTTTGAGACTTATAAAGATAGGATATAAAATAGGCGAGGATTTAATAAATCCTCGCCTATCCATTATTTTAAAAAAAATCAGACAGAGAAACTTTCTCCGCACCCACAAGTTCTTGTTGCGTTAGGATTTTTGAACTGAAAACCCTTTCCATTCAAACCATCAGAAAAGTCCAATTCTGTTCCGATGAGGTATAATAAGCTTTTCTTATCTACAAAAACCTTAATCCCATTATCCTCGAAGACATGGTCGTTTGGCTTTTGTTCGGCATCAAAATTCAGATTATACATCAATCCCGAACATCCTCCCCCCTCTACTGCAACACGCACACCGTGATTGCCCGTCAAACCATCTTTCTCTCGTAATTCTACGATTTTATTTTTTGCTGTTTCAGTTACAGTTACCATTTTCTAAAATTTATGAAATGTTTACTCAAATAAATATAAATCTAAAGAATAAACAAAATCTTAATTCCAAAAGTTTCGATGAGCTACAACTGCCCAAAGCGAGATTAGAGATTTTCTGCCACAAATTGGCTTAATTCGTCTTTAAGTGAAAAGAATAGCGGCTCGAACATAGATAATTTATCTGTCAATGCTTGGTTTTCATCCAATTTTCTATGCGTATAAGCTACGGGATTTTCTTTGATATTTGCAGTAATTTCGTCTTCACCCAAATGAATTAAATGTTTCAAGGCATCTATTTCATTTTTTTGAATGATAAAACGATTTTGAAATTGTTCTACTTTGACTTTGACATTGCTATCGGAGTTTTTGGCACTAACCTCCGACAAGCGATTTTGCATTACTTTGATTTCGTCTTCATAAAAAGCCAATTTTTTTTCCCACTCTTGATGCTCCTGATGTAATTCGGTGATATACTTTTGATTTTCCATAATAAATTGCTTTAGATTGATGACACAAAGGTCTCATTTCTAAAGAAAATTGATTATGATATCAATCATTTATTTATGTGTGATATATCAACAAAAAAAGAGCGATACACGAAGGTATAGCTCTTTTTTAAAGATTCAATAATCTATTTACAACACCGTCTTGATTTTCAATTCATCCATTTGCTTGGCATCAATCGTTGAAGGAGAATCAATCATCATGTCTCTACCCGAATTGTTTTTCGGGAATGCAATAAAATCTCTGATAGAGTCCGCACCACCGAAAATAGAGCATAATCTATCAAATCCGAAGGCAATACCTGCATGCGGAGGGGCACCAAATTCAAAAGCATCCATCAAAAATCCAAATTGTTTTTTGGCTTCTTCTTCCGAAAACCCTAAAATTTCAAACATTTTAGATTGCAATGGTTTTTGGAAAATCCTAACCGAGCCTCCACCAACTTCAGTTCCGTTGATAACCATATCATACGCATTCGCTCGAACGGCACCAAGGTCTGTTTCCAGCAAAGAAATATCTTCTGGTTTTGGGCTAGTAAATGGATGGTGCATTGCAAACCAACGATTTTCTTCTTCGCTATATTCTAACAATGGAAAATCCAATACCCACAAAGCCTTAAATTCTTCAGGATTGCGAAGTCCTAAGCGAGAACCCATCTCAAGACGCAACTCACTCATTTGCTTTCTAGCCTTTCCAGCATCTCCAGAAATCACTAAAATCAAATCTCCTTTTTCTGCTCCACAACGCTCTGCCCAAGCTTTTAAATCATCCTCCGAATAAAATTTATCTACCGAAGATTTGAGAGTCCCATCTGGATTATAACGAACATAAATCAAGCCTTTTGCTCCAATTTGAGGACGCTTTACCCAATCGGTTAGCTCATCCAACTGCTTACGTGTATATTCAGCACATCCTTTCGCATTGATAGCCACCACTAATTCTGCGGCATCGAATACTGGGAAATTTTTACCTTTGGTCAAGTCTGTTAATTCCACAAACTCCATCCCAAATCGTGTATCTGGCTTGTCGTTTCCGTATAATCTCATCGCATCAGCATAAGTCATACGAGGAACCTCCGGCATATCTATATTTTTGACTGTTTTGAATAAATGACGAATCAAACCCTCAAACATATTTAAAATATCTTCTTGTTCAACAAAAGACATTTCACAGTCAATTTGAGTAAATTCAGGTTGACGGTCAGCTCTTAAATCTTCATCTCTGAAGCATTTCACGATTTGATAATATCTATCAAACCCTGAAACCATTAATAATTGTTTGAATGTTTGTGGAGATTGAGGCAAGGCATAAAACTCACCTGGATTCATCCGACTAGGTACTACAAAATCTCTAGCACCCTCCGGAGTTGATTTAATCAATACTGGTGTTTCGACTTCAATAAAACTTTGAGCATCCATATAGATTCTCGTTTGTTGAGCCATTTTATGTCTCAACTGAAGATTTTGACGGACAGCATTTCTTCTCAAATCCAAATACCTATATTTCATACGGATATCGTCTCCTCCATCTGTATCATCTTGAATCAAAAACGGCGGTAATTTTGCTGGATTTAAAATCTCTAAAGACGAAACCTTAATTTCTACTTCACCTGTTGAAATTTTATCATTTTTTGCAATTCTTTCAATAACTTCCCCTTCCGCCTTTACGACAAATTCACGGCTGAGTTCTCTGGCTGTTGCTATTACCTGAGCATCTGAGGCATTTTCATTTAAAATAAGTTGCGTTATTCCATAACGATCACGTAAATCAATATAAATAATCCCTCCTTTGTCACGCACCACTTGTACCCATCCACAAAGGGAAACCGTTTTATTCACATCAGAGAGTCTTAATTCTCCACACGTATGAGTTCTTAACATTTTATGTTTAATTGATTGAGAATAAATATTATAAATTATTGCAAAAATACTAAAAATTAAAATTTTTTCTAAAACTTCTTTTATTTAAAAGCTTGAATCCCTGTTATTTCATGGCCAAGTATGAGCAAATGAATGTCGTGAGTTCCCTCATAAGTTACGACTGATTCCAAATTCATTTGATGTCTCATCATCGGATATTCTCCGGTGATGCCCATTCCTCCATGGATTTGCCGTGCTTCTCTAGCAATAGTTAGTGCAATCTCTACATTATTTCTTTTTGCCAAAGATATTTGAGCAGTGCTCGCTTTTCCTTCATTTTTCAGTTTTCCCAAACGCCAACAAATCAGCTGTGCTTTCGTGATTTCTGTCAGCATTTCAGCAAGTTTCTTTTGTATCAACTGAAAAGAAGCAATTGGTTTGTCAAATAGAATTCTTTCCATCGCATATTTTCGAGCCGATTCATAACAATCCATTGCTGCCCCTAATGCTCCCCAAGCAATACCATATCTGGCATTATCCAAACAAGACAAAGGAGCTTTCAAACCATCTGCCTCAGGCAAAATATTACTTTTAGGAATACGGACATTATCAAAAACCAATTCACCGGTTGTACTTGCTCTTAATGACCATTTGCCATGAATTTCGGGAGTAGAGAAGCCTTCCATACCTCTTTCTACAATAATACCTTTTATTCTTCCTTGTTCATTCTTAGCCCAAACCACTGCAATGTCTGCTTTAGGAGCATTCGAAATCCACATTTTAGAGCCATTCAGAATCACAAAATCGCCATCTTCCTTAATATTTGTTCTCATTCCTCCTGGATTTGAACCAAAGTCCGGCTCGGTTAGTCCAAAACATCCCAAAAACTCACCACTACCTAATTTTGGCAAAAACTTCCTTTTTTGTTCTTCACTTCCATACTTATATATCGGAAACATGACCAAAGAACCTTGGACAGAAGCCGTCGAACGCATACCCGAATCGCCTCGCTCTATTTCCTGCATCATCAAGCCATAAGAAATATAATCCAATCCTTGTCCACCATATTCTAAAGGAATGGTTGGTCCAAAAACACCTAAATCTCCCATTTTTTGAACGATAAACTCAGGAAATACTCCTTTTTGGGCAGCATCTTCTATGATGGGAGAAATTTCTTTCTTGACAAACTCTCTCACAGAAGCCCGAATCAATAATTGCTCCTCCGTTAGTAAATCATCCATCAGATAAAAATCTGGTGATTCAAAATCATCTTTTTTAGAACTCCTATTAAATTCTTGAGCTGAAGCGTTCATATAAAAAATTATTATTGATTGGTGAGTCAAAAGTCTAAAATCACTTGATTTCTTAAAATATCCTCCATGGTTTCCCTTTCTCGAATAATTTTGGCATTTCCTTGATAAATCAATACTTCTGCTGGCTTTAGCCTCGAATTATAGTTAGAAGCCATCGAAAACCCATAAGCCCCTGCGTTTTTCATCACAATGATGTCGCCTTCCTCTGTTTTCGGCAATAAACGATCCTTGCCGAATGTATCGGTCTCGCAAATATACCCCACAATATCATACGTTTCTTTTTCTCCTTCATCCAACTTCGAGCCATTAATGATTTCATGGTATGCGTCATACATCATTGGACGAATCAAGTGATTTAAGCCCGAATCTACGCCTATGAAATTTCGGTGAGGATTGTATTTCACCACATTGGCAGATGTCAGGAGATACCCACATTCACTGACCAAAAATTTACCCGGTTCAAACCATAATTCCACCTCTCTTCCTAATTTTTTACAAAATTCATTAAAAACCTTCACAACGGCATGCCCCAATTTTTCCATATCGGTAATATGGTCATCTTTTTTATAGGCAACCTTAAATCCCGAACCTAAATCAATGAATTGAATATTTGGAAAAAATTTATAGCTTAGGTCAAAAAGCTTTTCAGCAGCATCTACAATCACGTGAGCATTTTTAAAATCAGACCCTGTGTGCTGGTGCAACCCGACCACATTCAATCCATATTTCTCAACGATTTGATGAATTTCCTCCACTTGTTCGATAGAAATACCAAATTTAGAATCTTTGTGTCCTGTTGATATTTTTAGCGTTCCACCTTCCATAATATGCGGATTGATTCTCAAACAAATCGGGTAGGCATTTCCGTAAGTTTGTCCGAATTTTTCTAAAAGCGGAAGAGAGTCAAGATTCATTCTAAGCCCCATCCTTACAGCCTGCTGCACCTCCGAAAAAGCTACTCCACTTGGAGTATATTGAATCTGATTGGGTTGATAGCCAGCCAATAGAGCCAATTCAGCTTCTTGAATAGATACCACATCAATATCCACCCCATTTTTTCTCATCAACTTCAATATATTCACGTTGGTAAGAGCTTTACAAGCGTATTTGATTTTCAGATTTGTTCCAGCAAATGCTTGACGCATCTTACTAATTTGCTCCTCAATTTTATGACCATCATACACATACAAAGGAGTTCCAAACTTTTCGGCTAATTCTTCAACGCCAATATTTTGAATCGAAAACATAAATTAATATTAAAATGAGAAAAAATTCAAATGATTGATTAAATTAAAATGGTAAGTCGTCGTCCTCGTCTGTTGATTTAGTGAAGCTTGGCGGAGCGGCTTGCGTTGGTGTTGGAGCAGAAGTAAAAGAATCAGACGTATCAGCTTTTGAGCCAGCTAATTCTATTTTCCATGCTCTTAATTCCGTGTACCATCTCCCATTGTACTCTCTGCTTTCAGGGTCGAAAGATACATTTAATTCATTGCCAACAGCCAAAAATGACTCATTGTATTTATCCCCCCAAATAGAAAAACAAACTTTTTTAGGATATTGCCCATCTGTTTCTATTACAAAATCTTGTTTTTTCCAAGTTCCATTCTTTCCTTCTCCGGTTTGCAACGGTAGAATGTGTGTAATTCTGCCTTTAATGTCCATTTTGTTAGATATATGTGATTAAAAATTTTTACAAAAATACGCCTAAAGTTTTGAATTGCGAAAATGTCGGAAAATTTATCCGATTCTATCGGTCAAATAAATAAAATAATTCATGTAATTTTGATAAAAGCAACAATAATTATCATTCAATGAAAAAAATCACTTATTTACTTTTCTTCTTTCTTTGTGGCTTATCGTCCAAAGCTCAAATACAATCTGGGCCTATGTTGGGTTATTCAGAAATGAAAGAAGTATTATTATGGATTCAAACCAAAGAAGCCGCCTCCGTCAAATTCAATTATTGGGATAAAGATTCTCCTTCTACAAAATTTAGTACAGAATCTTATCAAACCAATGCCAAAGAATCCTTTGTTGCCAAATTGATTGCAGACAAAGTACTTCCTGGGAAAAAATATAATTATGAGGTTTTGATTAACAATAAAAAAATCAGTTTTAGTTATCCTTTGGAATTTCAAACACAGACCCTTTGGCAATATAGAACCGACCCGCCCAATTTCAAATTTGCAGTAGGGAGCTGTGCCTATATCAATGAACCCGCATTTGATAGACCAGGGAAACCATACGGCTCCGATTATGAGATTTTTACAAATATTTATAAATCCAAACCTGACTTTATGCTTTGGGGTGGAGATAATTTGTATTTGAGAGAAGCCGATTGGAACACCAAAACTGGCATTCTACATCGCTATACCCACACTCGTTCGTTACCTGAGATGCAAGCACTTTTAGCCAATACACACAATTATGCTATTTGGGATGACCACGATTTCGGACCAAACGATTCGGATAGAGGATTTGTCAGCAAACAACAAACCTTAGATGCGTTTAAATTGTTTTGGGGAAATTTAAACTATTCTTTTGATAATGAAGGAATTACGGGTTCTTTTGAATGGGCTGACTGCCAATTTTTTCTAATGGACGACCGTTGGTGGAGAACACCAAACGACCGATTATTGGGCAGTCGAGATTATTTTGGACAAAAGCAGATACAATGGCTGATTGATGCTCTTAAATTTTCTAAAGCTCCTTTTAAATTTGTTGTTGTAGGCGGACAAGTGGGTAATACAGCAAAAATATTTGAAAATTATGCTAATTATGAAGAAGAAAGAAATCAGTTTTTTGACCTTATCAGTAAAGAGAAAATTCCGGGTATCATTTTTATTAGCGGAGATAGACACTGGACTTCTCTCACAAAATTAGAACGACAAGGGCAATATCCTCTCTATGATTTAACATTGTCCGCTCTTACTTCTGGTCCATCTCAGCCCGTAAAAGAAGAAGAAAGTTCTCCCTATTTAAAAGAAACGGTGGTTACAAAACACAATTTTGGATTATTAGAAGTGAGTGGAAAAAGAACAGATAGGGTCTTAAAAATTCGAGTAATGGATAAAGATGGAGTAGAACTTTGGAATAAAGAAATCAGAGCGAATGAATTACGTTAAATTCATAATTTTATTCTTACAACTGAGCCTGCTAATGCTATCGGGTTCAGTTGCTTTTTCTCAGAAAATAAAATCAAATAATGGACAAAAACTACGTTGGGAAAGTCTAAAAAAGCACGAGATTTCATTGCTTTTATTCTTTGACCCCGAATGCCCTATTTGTCAAAAATATACAAAAACAATTAAATTAATAGATTCAGTTTACCAAGGAAAAGTAGGCATTTATTTGCTTTATCCATACAAAGCATTAGATAACAATCTATGGAAAACCTTCCAAGCGAAATATATGTTTCCTTATGATTTATATTTGGACAAAAAAGGAGTATTTGCAAAAAAAACAAAAGCCAACACCACGCCAGAAGCAGTCTTATTAGACTCAGAACAAAACATTATCTACCAAGGAGCTATCGATAATTGGTACTACGATTTAGGTAAAAATCGCAACAAAGCAAGCGAATTTTACTTGATACAAGCCATCGAATCCACCTTAAACCGACAAGAAATAAAAGTAAAATCAAGCAAAGCTGTTGGCTGTATTTTTTCCTCAGTTTGATTGGTCAATCAGCTCATCTCCCGAATGATAATCCAAATAATACAAAACCAAGTTTAACATCTCATCTTTTGTTCCCCAACCATAACCAATATCTTGAGGTGGAGAATATGGATTTTCTGGGTTATTTTCCGAATTATCATAAGTTGCCTCAACAATAAAAGTCGAACCCGCTGGAATTTTCAACATTTTCTTAAATTGATAGGTCATTTGCCAATTAAAATCCCATTTATCAATTTTAATCAAGTTGATAACTTCAGAATTTGGCGTTACGGCAAAGGCACGAAAAGATTTTCCGAGTAAGTGCATGTGCGGTAATACAGAAATCAATGAAATATCTTTAGAAATATTTTTGGCAATATAAAAAGTTTTTTGCTCCCCTCCCCTGATTAGAAAAGGTTTATTCGACACATCATTTTCTCTTAAAATAAAGTTTTTTACCTCTCTTTGAACTTCCTTTTTTGAAAAAAATAATACTATTTCAGATTGGTCAGTATCAGCTATCGGCGAAGGAGCGTAATGCATATTCAGTAGAAAATCTGCATTTTTATTCACTTTTATCCCAGTACCTTTCGGAAATTTAATATAATCATTCCCCGGCACCCACCCATATAGAAATTCTTCTTTTAGGCCATATTTCTGAAAGTCCTTTACTTTGCTATCCATTTCGGATAATCCATCTATCGCACGTATCAAATTGGTCGTATCCAACATCACCCTGCTGTGATGGACTAATTGTTTATTGCCTGGTTTGAAGCCGATACCACTCAAGTAAATATCCTTTTCGAGACGACTTGGTAAGTTGAAAAATCTAAAATCTTCTATATTTTCAGCGGAAATATCAAAAGGAGCATTCATTTTTAGAATTAAATCCGGTTCGGTTTCAGAGAAATTATTCAATTCACCCTCCGATTGGAGCTGCTTTTTTCCTTCTTTCATACCCGAATTTACCCAATTTTTGATTAAGTCAATTTCTGATTCGCTCAACCCTCTTTCATTCAAGTACCCTTGAAATGTCCTATCAGCTGGAAAAGGAGGCATGTACCTAGATGAGGTAACTTTATCTATAAATTTAGCTCTTTTTACAACATCCTCGTAAGTCAGAAGGTTGAATGGCCCTATATTGTTGGGACGATGACAAGGAGAACAATTTTTGGAAATGATAGGAGCGATATCTTCGTAATAGTTTGGAGAAATTTTCTGCGAAAATGCTTTTATAGCAAGCAAATAACTAAGCAAAAATATATTTAGAAAGACCTTCATCATATTTAAAAAAGGCAGACTATGTAGATAGTCTGCCCTAAAATAATAAGTTTACGAAAAAATCGAAATTATTTTACGATAAACGATACTTGACAATTTGAGTTTGCTTCAGAAACTGAAGTTGGGTCAGCACAAATTGAATCAGGATTCCAAGTATCAAACTTTTGTCCATCAGTAGTATAAAGAACCCAAGTCACGATGAACTCATCTGCCTCAACATTGCCATAAGTAGCCGATTCTGCTGGTCTTAACCAAGCACCTTCTGGACGTGGACGAGCAGGGTTGTTGAATACACCTGTAGCATTCACTTTGTCATACTTTACAGTAGCTGCTTTGTATGCATTATAGATTTGTGAAGGAGTAATGCTAAAGCTATTCCACTGGCGATTTCCAGTAGGAGGATTGATGGTTAAAATCAATTTACCTTTGCCATTACCACTCAAATCTGCTACTTTAGGATTACCATCTGGGTCATTGTACGACTCCAACATTCTAACAAAAATCTCGATTTTATTAACAGTTAATTTGTTATCCAAAGAAACCCAACGAGTTTTGAAATCAACTTTGGCTGCTTCTTGACCAGTTTTCGGGAAGTTTTTAGCATTCGCTAACTCATACGGTTGAGGTCTTGCCAAAAGGTTGCCATTAAATGGAATTCCGTCAAATATAGTAAATCCATGTACCCCAGGAAGGAAAGTAGGTAGAGGATTTAAAGACTCATCTCTACAAGCACTGAATGCAAGCAAAAGAGAAGTAACTATTGTTAGACTTAATATTTTTTTCATTTTATAATTCGGTTTTAATGAGTTTTAAAGATTTGAAGGTTTGAGATAAGAATTATCTATATCTCAAACACTTATCTTCATAAATTTAGAATTCCCACTTAGTTTTAACCTTATCCCAGAAAATTGCATCTCTGTCGAAAATAACTTCAGTTAATTTTGAAGTAGCATTCGAGTTCAATGTTCCTTCTTGAGAAGGGTAAGGCAAACGCAAAGCAAATTGTCTTGGTGGTTTGATAATTGGGTTATTGATAGTTGATGGGAAACCTGTACGACGTAATGCGTTCCAAATTTCCATTCCTTGTCCCCAAGAAGAATACCACAACTGCTTCATTACCACATTTAACTTAGCTGGATTAGAAGGAGCAGCATCGTACAAACCTAACATTTTGTTTACATACGCATCTACTGCGTCAGCTGAAGGAGATACTGCATTGGCAGCATCTACTTTCAAACCTAAAGCAACCACACGGCTGATATGCTCTCTGATAGCCGCCTCGAATAAAGCACGAGCATCACCAGAACCACCTGCATCAAGAATTGCTTCGATTTGATAATATTTCATATTATTGCTAGTAACCAAAGGCCAAATACCATTTCCAGAACCACGACCACCTGTCAAGGCTCTTGGTGTTACATTTCTACCACCAAATAATCCACCAGCAGGGTAACATCCAGGAGCAGTACGTAATGCACCATCTTGAGGAACCCCCGTATTGTCTCCACGGTCACGACCGAAGAAACCAGCGATGTATTTTTTATCAGCATCTGTTGGAGCAGCTCCGAATGTAGCTTCCCATTTTGCTAAGAATGCAGGCTTACGAACCAAATAAGTACCACCGTAAGGGATAGTTCCTCTGTCTGTTGGGTTACTTGGATCCAAAATTACATCTGTTTGACGATAGAAATAAAAATCAAGACGAGGGTCTTTGTTGAACATCATTTCTTCCATCAATTGGTGTGCAGGATATGCAAATCCATTATCTGCTAAATAAGCGGATTGGAACCAAGGGTGACGACCCTCTGGAGAAGAAGAAGTACTAAAATTGAAAGTGAAATCATCTGCTGCAGAAGTAATAAAACCACCCGCCGCAATAGCTGCATTTAAGTCAGCATTTCCACTTGCACGTCCTTTTCTAGAGTTTAATAATAAACGAATTTTAACTGACTTTGCAAACTTTGTCCACTTTGTCAAGTTTCCGCCATACATAAAATCAGCCTTAGAGTCGATAGACTCGGCAGCTGGCTTCGCTAAATTCGCCACTGCTTCGTCACATAATTTAATCAATGACTCATAAATATCTGAATCTTTATCAAATTTTGGTGTAGTGATAGATTCAGCTGCATTCCCTTTCCATGCTTCAGAATAAGGAACATCACCAAACATATCAACAAAATTACCCATTGCATACGCTTTCAATGCTTGAGCAACCCCTAAATATTTTGGGCTATTGGCACTTGCATTGATAATCGCCTCAAGGTTACTCATATTTCTGTAGAATGAATTCCAAGTACCATTGTATGATTGGTTGTTCAAATCATAGTTATCAGCACTATTCAACATTCCTGCGAAACCCATCGCATTGTCATTAACCGCAGTAACTGCATTAACTACAGCAAACTCGGCTGTTGGTAATAACAACTTTGGAGAAGCTACTGTCGGGCTGTTTGGATCTCTGTTGATATCCAAATCAGTCAAGTCACAAGCACTTAACAAGCTAATTAAGCCGGTGGTGAGTGCTATTTTTGATATATATTTTAATTTCATCTCTATTTTACGTTTTTTAGTTAAGTCAAAATTCTAAATTATTAACTTTTGTCTTTTATCTATCTATAATTTTACCTGAATTAGAAAGATACCGAGAAGTTAATTCCGTAACGACGAGTTGAAGGGGCCGCACCTAAGTCAAATCCTTGAATATTTGAATCAGCGAAGTTTGATAATACTTCAGGGTCAAAATTCAAGCCAGTCAACATATTAGGAGATTTGAACCACAAGTTTCTTCCCGAAGCAGAAACTCTCAAAGCACCAATAAACGGAAGGGTTTTCTTCAAGAAAGCTTTAGGTACATTATAACCTAACGAAACCTCACGCAAACGAATAGTTGTAATATCATAAATATTAGTCTCATCAGCTCCATAAGCACCATATCCATTAGAGAAGTGTGATTGGAAAGCTGTCATTGGAATAGTATTTTTGATTTTATTACCCGACTCATCTAATAATGCCTTATATGTTTGAGGGTCTCCCAATACACCCGGAATAACACGCATACCTTCACGATCTTCAGAGAATTTCAACTGACCTCTCAACAACAACGATGCTGCAGTTGCAGAGAACATACTTCCACCAGCACGATAATCCATCAAAGCTGATAATGTAAATCCTTTAAATGTAAATGTATTTGTCCAACCTACTGTATATTTTGGAGCAGGATTTGCTATAATTTGTGAATTTGGATTTTGGATTGGTAAACCAGAAATTGGGCTAATCAACACATTTCCTTCATCATCACGTGCATTCGTAGAGCCATAAATCATACCATAAGGGAATCCATTTCTGTGCATAGTACCTGTTGATGACAAACCTGTACCTCCCAAGAATAACTCACCTGAAGGACCTGCATCTACTACCTCAGAACGTAGGCGAGTATAAGCTATGAATGAATTCCACTCAAAACCATTTTTCAATTTAACAGGAACCAAATTCAAACCTAACTCCCATCCTCTGTTGATAATTTTACCAGCATTTGTCGCTTTGTAGTCAAATCCAGAAGAAGTAGGGATACGTGCCGTTACAATCAAGTCTGTTGAAACACGATTGAAATAGGCTAAATCTACGCTAATTCTGTTTTGTAACAATGACAATTCTGTACCAACTTCGTATTCTGTCGTAAACTCAGGCTTCAATGAAGCATTGTTCAAGACTGTTGGCAAACTTGTTGCCGAAATCGGAGCCGCATTGTAATATTGTACTGCAAAATTATAAGCTGTAAATACCTGATAAGGATCAGCATCTTTACCAACCTTAGCAATATTTGCACGAATTTTACCACTATTCAATATTTTGCTTGACATTTTAAACGCATCAGTGAAGATGAATGAACCACTCACTGAAGGGTAGAAATAACTATTATTCGCTTTTGGTAAAGTTGAAGAATGGTCATTACGTATAGTAGCTGTCAAGAAGGCATAGTTTTTATATGATGCACCATATTCAGCAAAAATACCATACAAACGTCTCTTGCTCTGAAATTCACTTGCAAACTGTTGGTTTGTACCACCCAAAATCAACAAGTTCGGGTCAATGATAGTCTGACCAATAGCAGAACCAATATTTTTATATCTTTGGTTGGCATTAAAACCTACCAATAATCTCATGTTGATATCTTCTGTAATATCTTTTTGAGAAGATGCCAAGAAAGTGAAATCTAACTCTGTATTCGTGATGTCTCCACGTGTTACCTGACCTAGTGGAACTGAGTTACCACCTGGACGATACACACTTCTACGTGTTTCAGAGTATGTATTTAAACCTCCTTTTGCTGTTAAATTCAACCATGGAGCAACATCATAAGTCAATGCCATGTTACCAAATACACGATTCACTTTACTTGTATAAGTATTGTATTTGGCTGTCCATAGTGGATTGTCCAAAGCACGATAGAATACGTTTGCACCTGTTACTGGATTTTCAAATGGTAAGTTATTCAAATCGTAGTTACGAGGTAAATAGAACAAACGAGAATAAATAGAACCACTAGCTGCTAATCCACCGTAATCTGCATAATAACCAGCTCCCGATTGTGGTGATTGTTGATTAGTGCTTACATAGTTTACATTACCACTGATATTAAGCTTATTCGCTAATGTAGCATTTCCACCAAAATTCAAAGTAGTACGATCTGAAGATGAATTAGGGATAATACCTTTGTTTGTCGTACGAGAAGCTCCCGCACTAATCGTTGTGGTATTTCCTGTTGAGCTGATGTTGAAGCTATTTTCAACAACACTTCCTTGACGGAAAAATCCGCCTATGATGTCGTGAGGCATTAATTCTACTCCTACTGGTTTGCCACTTGCATCTGTCAATTCAGGGAAAGCCGCTTTATAACGAGCCGCACCATAAGCAACACCAGTGATTTGGTTTGGCACATATCCTGCCGGATAGTTAGAATCAATTACTTTTGAATAACGCTCAAAACCCAATGCTTGGTTTACTCTATCTACCTCAGCTGGGAATACAGAACCCCAGTTTCCGATAAAACCACCGTTGTAAGTTTGGTTAGACCCTTGCGTATAAGTATTTTGATAATCTGGAATAGTTGAGATTTTCTCAGTTGAGTAAGAAGTATTATAAGTAACTTCTAAACCTTTTCTTGCATTTTTACTTCCAGCTTTTGTTGTAATAACAACCACCCCATTGGCAGCACGAGAACCATAAAGTGCAGAAGCAGCCGCACCTTTCAATACAGTTAAAGACTCGATGTTGTTAGGGTCAATATCATAAGCACGGTTTGATGTAACAGTGTTTTGGTTAAATCCTTCTGTTGAATTCACCGAGTTATCAAAAGGAATACCATCCACTACAAATAATGGTTGGTTATTTCCTGAGAATGAGTTTGCACCACGAATCGTGATACGAGTTGCTTGACCTGGAGCACCACCACCCGAGATAATGTTTACACCTGGCACTTTACCATTCAACGCTCTCAAGGCATCTGGCTCCGAACGTTGTTGTAATTTCTCTGCACTTACACTTGATACAGCATAAGCCAATGCTTTTTTCTCACGTTGGATACCGATAGCAGTTACGACAACTTCAGAAAGCTGCTTCGTGTCTGCACCCAAAGAAACATTAATAGTAGATTGGTTTCCTACTTTTACTTCTTGGTTGTTCATTCCAACAAAGCTGAAAACCAAAGTACTTCCCGTTGGTGCTTCAATTGAGTAATTTCCCTCAATGTCAGTCTGTGAACCTTTCGAAGTACCTTTTACTTGTACCGATACACCCGGTAATCCTGAGCCATCATCAGATGACGTAACTTTACCTGTTATCTTCTTGCCTTGTGCAAAAACTGCAAAAGACATGATGACACCCAGTAAACTAAGAAGTAGATTCTTCTTCATGTACATTTTAGTTTAGGTTATTGATTAATTATTAAATTGTCACAAAAATACTTAAAATATGAATTAATAAAACAGCATTTTTGCAAATTCTTGGTTTAAACATATAATATTTTTTATAATTAACGAAATATTTTTAAAGTTTTTTTGGTTTTTCTCCATTAATTCACTTTTAATATTAGTTAAGTACAACTACTCATAAAATTTTAATAATATAAGTAATTTCAAAATATTATATTGGTTAATTTACTTTAAACCAAATTTGCTTCAAAATTGTTTTTCAAATTAATAGTATTTTTAAATTCTTGAAAAAAAAATTAAAATTCTTTGAAAAATACAATTACACAAATTGCAACTTTCAAAGTTTTTGGGATTAAATTCTGTATTTTTACGACTAAATATTTACATTTGTCTATATCATTTTGAAAAATATAGACAAAAACTCTTCCTTCTCTCTGTTCGCTCTCTTACTAAACTCTTTTGAATGTAAAAAAAACAACACTCCCATAACTTGGCAAAAAAACATTTCAAAAATTGTATTTTATCAATATTAGTCATTCTGAACTATCCAACTATTTTTCAAAAAATCCATAATTGATTTGCTTGAGGAAAAGAGGTGTTTTGTTAAAAGAATATTAATTTTTTTTAAACAAGAAAGATATTAATACAATAATGGATTTTTTTTGTTTATTTTTTGTTTGTATTAATAATATATTTTGTAAATTATCAATCTTTGAAGCTTATATTGACCAAATCTATGAAAATCGGTATCGTTTGTTATCCAACATTTGGAGGTAGTGGGGTTGTTGCAACAGAATTGGGAAAAGGGCTTGCTAAACTTGGACACCAAATCCATTTCATTACTTATACCCAACCTGCCAGGCTTGATTTTTTTAATGAAAATATTTTTTACCACGAAGTAAATATTGCAACTTATCCGCTTTTTCAATATCCCCCTTACGAATCTGCTCTTGCCGGAAAAATGGTGGATGTCGTTAAATATGAAAAACTCGATCTTTTACACGTTCATTATGCGATTCCGCATGCCACTTCTGCTTTTTTGGCAAAACAAATATTGAAAGCCCAAGGTATTCATATACCTGTCATCACCACTTTGCATGGAACTGATATTACTATTGTTGGAAAAGATGCTTCGCTTGCTCCTGTCGTAACTTTCAGCATCAATGAATCTGACGGAGTCACAACTGTTTCGGATGATTTGAAAAAAGATACCTTAGAAGCATTTGAGATTCATCGCCCGATTCGTGTAATTCCTAATTTTGTGGATTTGGAGAGGTTTAAAAAACAGAAAAAAGAGCATTTCAAAAAAATAATATGCCCCAATAATGAAAAATTATTGGTTCATACCTCTAATTTTAGAAGGGTCAAACGCATCGATGATATCATTAAGGTATTTGCCAAACTTAGAACAGAGGTACCATGTAAGCTGCTTTTAGTGGGCGACGGGCCAGAACGTGGAGCCATCGAACAATTGAGTAGAGAGCTACACTTAGGCGAATGTGTGCGATTTCTTGGCAAATTAGATGCAGTGGAAGAGGTGCTATCAGTGGCAGATTTATTTTTGATGCCTTCTGAAAAAGAAAGTTTTGGATTAGCGGCTTTAGAAGCAATGGCTTGCGAAGTTCCTGTGATATCCTCTAATACCGGAGGCTTACCTGAATTGAATATTCATGGAAAAACAGGTTTTTTGAGTAATGTAGGAGATATTGACGATATGGTGAAAAATGCTTTATATATCTTAAATGATGCAAACTTACCTCAATTCAAAGAAAACGCCTTGGCAAGGGCAAAAGAATTCGACATCGCCCAAATAGTCCCTCAATATGAGCAATACTATGCTGAAATTTTAAATGGCAAATAAAAAAAGGAGTTTATTTTTGATTCAAAATAAACTCCCTCCCCTTTTATTTATTGTTTACTTTATAGTGTATTGATTGTCCGAGATACAAAGTTTGTCAAATCAGCCCCTGTCAGCATACCTTGGGCAAGCAAACCTAAATCATATAATTGCTTGGTCAAATTCTTTTGTTGAACTTCATCCTCAGTTTTCAAAATTTTGGCAATCAAGGTATGATTGGCATTGACGACTACATTGTTGCCCATTGGCATCATTCCAAACATATCTCCTTGTCCACTCACGCGTTGCATATCTCTCCATCGACGCATAAATTCAGGCTGAACAATCGTAACTGGTAGCTCATCAGGAGACAATGATTCGACTTGAATGGTATTATTAGCGGCTATTTCCTTAAACAATTCCTCTACTTTCTTCTTTTCCTCTTCATTTAAGACGCTTTCCAAATTCAGTCCTTTATCAATCAATTTATCTATACTTTCAGAATCCACACGCTTGAAAGTAACTTTTTCAAGCTTTGACTCCAAGTTATTGATAAAATGAGCATCCAAAGGCGAATCCAAAATCAATACATCATAACTACGTTTTTTGGCAGCTTGGATAAAGGCATCTTGTTGCTTGGTATCGTTGGCATACAAACAAACGAGTTTCTCATCTTTGTCTGTTTGGTTTTCCTTGATTTTCTCACGATACTCATCAATCGTGAAATACTCATTATCAACATTTTTAAGCAAAATAAAGTCTTTGGCTCTATCATAGAATTTTTCGTCGCTGATGATGCCATATTTCACAAAAATACCAACACTTTCCCATTTGTCTTCAAATCCTTTGCGGTCATTTTTGAAAATTTCGCTCAATTTATCAGCTACTTTCTTCGAAATATGTGTATTGATTTTTTTCACATTTCCGTCAGCTTGCAAATAGCTTCTCGATACATTCAATGGAATATCTGGTGAATCTATCACCCCATGAAGCATTTGTAAAAACTCCGGAACAACATCTTTTACATCATCTGTAATAAATACCTGACGACTATACAATTGTACTTTATCTCTGTTGAGTTGGAAATCCTTTTTGATTTTTGGAAAATATAATACTCCAGTCAAATTGAATGGATAATCGACATTCAGGTGAATCCAGAATAAAGGGTCTTCACTAAAAGGATAAAGTTCTTTATAGAAATTTTTGTAATCTTCGTCTGTCAAATCAGAGGGAGATTTTGTCCAAATTGGATTCGGATTGTTGATAATTTTATCTTCAAACCTAATTTCAACTGGCAAAAACTTAGCGTATTTCTCTAAAATACCCAAGATGCGATTATTATCTAAAAACTCTTCCGAATCTTCGGCAATGTGTAAGATAATGTCCGTTCCTCTATCTGACTTTTCAACTTCCGTAATTTCAAACTCCGTACTTCCATCACAAATCCAACGAGCAGGCACAGGGTCTTTGAAGGATTTGGTAATAATTTCGACATTTTTCGCCACCATAAATGCCGAATAGAAACCCAAACCAAATTGCCCGATAATCTGATTCGTATCTGGGGCATCTTTATATTTTTCTAAAAATTCCTTAGCCCCTGAAAATGCAATTTGATTGATGTATTTTTTGATATCCTCCGCATTCATCCCAATCCCTTTGTCAGAGATAGTGATGGTTTTGGCTTCTTTATCAACGGAAACCTGAATCGTCAAATCGCCCAATTCTCCGTCAAATTCACCCATCGAAGATAATTTTTTTAATTTTTGAGTGGCATCTACAGCATTTGACACCAATTCTCTTAAAAAAATCTCATGATCTGAATAAAGAAATTTTTTGATAATCGGAAATATATTTTCCGTGTTAATTGAAATTGTACCCTTTTCTGCTACCATAATTTTATTGACAATTTTACATGTTTTATTGCTTCACTTTGTGATAAACTATCGTTAGTAACTACTACAAAGCTTATTCCAAATGAATAAAAACTGACAGATTGGCAGAATTTCAGAAAAAAATATTAATTTCATGGCAAAATAAAAATGAACCTTAACAAGACAATGAAAGCAAAGCTACAATTATTTACCTATTGGGGATTAATCTTGATATTTTCTTCTACTTGTGCATTTTCACAAAATAAATCAGAAAGAAAATTGATTTGGCAAGATGAATTTGATTATACAGGAAAGCCCAATCCCGAAAAATGGTCATACGACATCGGAGGGCATGGATGGGGCAACCAAGAAAAACAATTTTATACCGATGAATCGAGTAATTCGTTTGTCGAAAACGGCATCTTAAAAATTACGGCAAAAAAAGAATCCAAAGAAAATAACACTTTCACTTCTGCTCGTTTGGTTGGTAAGGGTAAGGCTGATTTTTTGTATGGTCGATTTGAAATTCGAGCAAAATTACCCAAAGGAATCGGTACTTGGCCTGCAATATGGATGTTGGCAAGTGAACAAACTTATGGCAAAGATTTTTGGCCAGATAATGGAGAAATTGACATCATGGAGCATGTCGGATTTGACCCAAATAGAATTCATGGAAATATTCATACCAAAGCCTATAACCATTCTATTGGCACAAACAAAGGAAATAATCTTTTAGTTGAACAGGTTTCTGATAAATTCCATGTTTATACTTGTGATTGGACACCAAGCACAATCACTATTGGGGTCGATGGAAAAGATTATTTTACTTTTCAAAAAGAAAATGGATGGGAAAAATGGCCTTTCGACAAGAAATTCCATCTCATATTAAACATTGCCGTAGGTGGCGGATGGGGCGGACAAAAAGGAATTGATGAAACGATATTTCCGCAAACGATGGAAATTGATTACGTCAGGGTTTTTGAATCGGGCAAATAAATATTATAAGGCTGA
>JACCDQ010890559.1_pt1 | contig 23390 bp, 24 predicted proteins | sample 7446031 | NCBI WGS metagenome assembly JACCDQ01 (sample SAMN15323442, study PRJNA562643) | freshwater metagenome | isolation source: river surface water | place: USA:Blue River Watershed | collected 2017-08-17 | reverse complement strand
GTGGGGTCGCAGTGTGTGATCGATCAACCACCAGACCCCGACACCGAGGTGTTGGCCGAAGTGGTGGGGTTTGCGGGTGAACGTGCATTTCTGATGCCGGCCGGCGATGTGCAGGGCTTGGCCAGCGGTGCGCGGGTGCGCCCATTACCGCCCTACCGCCCGACCCCACGTCTGGGGCAGCCCCCCAAACCCCTTTTGCTCAACGACCGGGGTGTGCTGCGCTTGCCACTGGGGCCAGGGCTGCTGGGGCGCGTGGTCGACTCCTACGGCCTGCCACTGGATCACGAAGGGCCCTTGCTTGACATCGACGTGTTGCCCATGGACCGCGCACCCATCAACTCCATGGACCGTGCACCGGTGCGTGAACCGCTTGACACCGGCGTGCGCGCCATCAACGCGCTGCTCACCGTGGGCCGGGGCCAGCGCTTGGGCCTGTTCGCGGGCTCGGGCGTGGGCAAGAGCGTGCTGCTGGGCATGATGGCCCGCTTCACCAAAGCCGACGTGATCGTGGTAGGGCTGATAGGCGAACGCGGCCGCGAGGTGAAGGAATTCATTGAAGACATACTGGGCGAAGAAGGCCGAAGCCGCGCCGTGGTGGTGGCAGCACCTGCTGATTCCCCGCCCTTGGTGCGCATGCAAGGCGCTAACTACGCCACCGCGATTGCCGAACACTTCCGCGACCAGGGCCAAGACGTGCTGTTGCTGATGGACTCTTTGAGCCGATACGCCATGGCCCAACGTGAAATCGCACTGGCCATAGGCGAGCCCCCTGCCACCAAAGGCTATCCGCCCAGCTGCTTTGCCAAGCTGCCGCAACTGGTGGAGCGCAGCGGCAACGGCCCCGAGGGCAAGGGCTCCATCACCGCGTTCTACACCGTACTCTCTGAGGGCGACGACCAGCAAGACCCGATCGCAGATGCGGCACGCGCTATATTGGACGGTCACATCGTGCTGTCGCGCAGCATGGCCGAATCGGGCGTTTACCCTGCCATCGACGTGGAGGCTTCTGCTTCCCGGGTCATGCACAACGTGGTGGCACCAGACCACTATGCGCTTTCGCGCAAGTTCAGGCACTACTACTCGCGTTACCAAAAAAGCCGGGACCTGATCCAGCTGGGTGCCTACGCGCACGGAAGCGACCCAGACACCGACAAAGCCATCGCGCTGTTCCCGGCCATGCAGCAATTTGTGATGCAAGACATGACTGAAGACGCCTCATTTGAAGACAGCGTCCAAGCGTTGTCTGTGGCCTTGGGCGAAGGCGGACAAGCCGGAGGGCGCCGATGAAAAAACCCGCCTCACTGGATGTCGTGATTGAGGTGTCGACACGCCGCCGCGATAACGCATTGCAAGCGCTGGGGCAGGCCCAGCGCGAACTGCAGCAAGCAGAGTTGCAATTGCTGCAACTGCAAAATTACGAGCAGGAATCCCAAACCCGCTGGGGCCAAAGGGCTGCTCAAGGCGTTGCGCCCACCTTGCTGTTTCACCACCAGACATTTATGAGCAAAATTGACCACGCCGTACATTTTCAGCGTGGCGTGATTCAACGCATGCAACTCAATGTGCAGCATTGCCAACAGCAAGTGATGCTGGCCGAACGAGAACTGGCCAGCATGAACAAATTTGCCGAACGCCGACACACCGCTTGGCAAAAGCAACTCGATCGCCAAGAACAAAAGGCCAACGACGAGATGGCCGCTAACTTGCACCGCGCACAGCAAGCGCAACACCCCACGAGGCACCCCGCATGAACACCGCTGTCACCTCAGCGGAGCGCACGGCTCCGACCCAACATTTGGCCCGGACGGCACACAAACACGGCACGGCCAACAAAGGCGGGCCGATCAACTTGTTTGCCGATGCGCTGACCGCCGCCAACAACACAAGCGCCAGTGAGGCCAGCGCACTGACAGACAAAGAAAGTGCCTCACCGACCCAACCCAAAGAAACCCCGCCGCTTGAAGGACTTGTGGCCGCCGCCCTGCCGTTGACCACCACCCCGTTGACCCCACTTACCCACCCACCGGAAACCAAGGGCACCGAGCGCGCAACCCCGGCTGTTGGCCTGCACGCACCCACAGAGATGACGGCAACAAAAGCCCTGCCAGAATCCCCGAACAGCGAGGGCATGGTGCCGAACCCCGCATTGGCCGAAGGCCCCCAAGCAATTCGCCCGACCACCCACGCAGAAAAAAACAAAGGCACCGACACAGACGCCCTGCCCTCGGTGGGCAAAGCCGTGGCAGCGGCCGCCAAAACAGCGGGCCGCAACTTGCCGCCGCCCCAAGTGTTGATGCAAGTCATGGGGCTGGACCCCTCGGCCGCGCAGGCCTGGCACATGAGCACGCCCGGCGAACCAGCCGGCCGCTTGGTGGCACAAACCCAGGCAAACGAAACGACACCCCAAGACACGGCACTTCCCGTTTCGAGCGATGCCATCACGTCACCAGCCAGAAGCACCGATCAGTCGGCCACCGGTTCACAAGACGGGGCGCCATCCATGGCCACCGACAGCGCCCAGAGCGACAACTTGACTGAACCCAGCCCAGCAGCAGGCAGTGACACCCCATTTGCCCAAAGTTTGAGCGAAGCCATGGGCGACGCTTTTCATCAGCTGGACACACAGGTCAGCTTCTGGATGGGCCAAAATGTGCGGCGTGCCAGCATCAACCTGGACTTGGGCACCGACCAACCACTGCAAGTGGACGTTTCCTTGGACGGGGAATCTGCCCAACTGGACTTTCGCACCAACGATCCCGAGGCACGCGCCGCGCTGCAGAACCACGCGGAGCCGGTTCTTAACGAACTGCTGGCACGCAACGGTTTAGGCCTGTCCGGATTTTCAGTGGGCACACAAAGCCACTCGGGCACGTCTGGCGACGAACGCTCAGGGCGCAACAGCACACAGGCATTTGCCCAACGCTCAGCCGCCGTCAATGAAGCCGAACCCGCCGTCGTGCAACGATGGACACAGCGCAGCGCCAACGGCCTGGACATCTACGCATGACCCAAACTGCCCACCAAGCACCAATTTGGCGGGGGTTTGCCACGGTTTTGGGGCTTTAGGGCAAAGCACTCCGGGTCATAATCGAGTCCACGACCTTTCAGCGGTGCGCTCCCCGCGCCCGCAACCCGTTTCTGAAGAAAGCCCATCATGGCAGCCAAACCCGCAGCAGAAGGCGCCGAAGCCGCAAAGCCAAAAAGCAAAAAGATGCTCATCATCATCGTGGCCGCAGTCGTGGCCCTCGGTGGTGGGGGTGCCGCATTCTTTGTAATGAAAAGCAAAAGCAGCGGCGAAGAAGGCGAAGCCAAGGTGGAGAAAGAAGCTGTAAAACACAGCAAACCTGCCACGCCACCGGTATTTATGCCCATCGACAGCTTGGTCGTCAACCTGGCGGATCAAGGCGGTGGCCGCTTCGCTCAAGTGGGCATCACGCTGCAAATCATGGACGCGCCCACGGGTGACGCCATCAAGGGCCTGATGCCCGTGCTGCGCAATGGCATTCTCAAGTCGGTGTCCAAGCGCACCTCTGAGGAGCTGCTGGGCCCCGATGGCAAAGACAAACTGGCGGAGGAACTGCTTGAATTCATCCGCGAAGAAACGGACATGCCCGCCAACAAAAAAGGCTACAGCCCGGTAGAAGCGGTTTTGTTCTCCAGTTTCATTGTCCAGTGAGCGACTGAAGCAGCCGTACCGGTCATGAGCGACGCCTTTCTTTCACAAGACGAAATTGACGCCCTGTTGGAAGGCGTCACGGGCGAGAGCCAGAAGCTCGCCAAGGACGAAGCCCCCCAGGGCGCGATTCGTAGCTACGACCTGTCGAGCCAAGAGCGTATTGTGCGCGGGCGCATGCCCACCATGGAAGTCATCAACGAACGGTTTGCCCGCAACCTTCGAGTCGGTCTTTTCAACTTCATACGCCGCAGCCCCGAGATCTCGGTCGGCACCGTGCAGGTGCAAAAGTACAGCATGTTCCTGCGCGAATTGGTGGTGCCCACCAACTTCAACATTGTGGCGGTGCGCCCCCTGCGTGGCAGCGGGTTGGTGGTGTGCGAACCCACCTTGCTGTTCGGCGTGATCGACAGCCTGTTCGGCGGTAACGGCAAATTCCACACCCGAATTGAAGGCAGGGACTTTTCACCCACCGAACAACGTGTGATCAACCGTTTGGTGGAAGTGGTCACTGAGGAGTACAAAAAGGCCTGGAAAGGCGTGTACCCACTGGAACTAGGCTATCAGCGCTCGGAGATGCAACCCCAGTTTGCCACCATTGCCACGCCCAGCGAAATTGTGGTCAGCACCAGCTTCACGCTTGAAATTGGCGACCTCACCGGGTCGTTGCACATTTGCATCCCCTATTCCACACTCGAGCCCATACGCGACCTGCTGTACTCCTCGGTGCAAGGCGACTCCATCGAGGTGGACCGACGCTGGGTCAAGCTGCTCAGCCAAGAAATCCAGGCAGCAGAATTGGAAATCGTGGCGGAATTGGCCAAATCTGACGCCACGGTGGAGCAGTTGCTCGCCCTCAAAGTCGGCGACTTCATCGAACTCGAGCGCGAACGCATCATCCAATCCAAGGTCGATGGTGTACCCATATTTGATGCCGAGTACGGCACTCACAACGGCAAATATGCTTTAAAAGTGGTTCAAATCCACCGCAGCAACGACAAAACCTGGCACGGAGGTAATTGATGGCAAACGACAACGACACCAGCGCCGAAGACGCAATGGCCGACGACTGGGCCCAAGCGCTGCAAGAACAGCAAAACACCTCTGGCATGAGCGGAGAATTTGCCACCAGCGCGCCACACTTTGACGCCGATGATGTACAAGCCAGCCATTCGGGGAGCAACGACATCAGCATGGTGCTGGACATCCCCGTGCAGCTCTCGGTGGAGTTGGGGCGCACCAAGGTGCCGATCAAGTACATCCTGCAACTGGCACAGGGTTCCATCGTGGAACTGGACGCCTTGGCAGGCGAACCCATGGACGTTTTGGTCAACGGCTATTTGATTGCCCAAGGCGAAGTGGTGGTGGTCAACGAAAAATTTGGTATCCGCCTGACCGACATTGTCACCCCGTCCGAGCGCCTGCGCAGGGTCAGCAAACGCTGAAAAACACCCCTCCCATGAACGAGTCCGCCATTTCCTTGAGCTCTTATCTGCCTGCGCTGGGTCTGCTTGGCCTGCTGGCCTTGGCCGCGTGGGGCGTTGGTTGGTACAAAAAGCGCCTGCTCCCCCCGGGCGGCGCGGGCGGTGCCAGATTGCGCTTGGTGTCGCAACTGGTGTTGGGCCCCCAGCAGCGGGTGGTGGTGGTGGAAGTGGCAGGGCCACAAGGCACGGTGCAACTGACCTTGGGCGTGACGCCGCAGCACGTGCGTACCCTGCACACCGCCACCCTGGCAGCACCTGTGGGCTTGAGCGAGGCTCACCCCATCCCAGCAGAGCCCTCCATGGATCGGCCTCGCCCGGTATCGACACCTTCCTACAAAGCCGTGGCCCAAGCGATCAAGGACACCGCTTCGTGACCATTCCGCGTTCAATCATCCGTGGGCTGTTGGCGACCTTGTTGGGGGCCTTGCCCCTGTGGGCTTGGGCCCAAGCAGCCCCCCCATCGGGCCAGTTGCCGCTGATCATCGGACAGGGGGCTGGCGGCACCAGCTATTCGGTACCGATTCAAACCCTGCTGTTCTTCACGGCGCTGTCCTTCTTGCCTGCCATTTTGTTGATGATGACGGGTTTCACCCGGATCGTCATCGTCTTGTCGCTGATGCGGCAGGCACTGGGCACCCAATCGGCCCCGCCTAATCAGGTGATTGTGGGGCTGTCGTTGTTTTTGACCATGTTTGTCATGGGCCCCACCTTGGACAAGGTGTACCAAGAAGCGTATTTGCCCTACACCCAAAACAACCTGCCTTTTGAGCAAGCCATACAGCGCGCCGAAGCCCCCATGCGCGACTTCATGACCAAACAAACCCGGCAGTCCGACTTCCAGTTGTTTGCCAGCCTCGCCAAACTGGGCCCCGAGGTGAACGTGCAAAACGCACCCCTGCGGGTCTTGATTCCCGCATTCGTCATCAGCGAACTCAAAACCGCGTTTCAAATTGGATTTCTGATCTTTATTCCCTTTTTGGTGATTGACATGGTGGTGGCCAGCGTGTTGATGTCGCTGGGCATGATGATGCTCTCGCCCGTGCTGGTTGCCTTGCCTTTCAAGCTGATGCTGTTTGTGTTGGCAGATGGCTGGAATTTGTTGGTCGGATCGCTGGCCGCCAGCTTTGCGCCATAAACTCAGAGAGACACCCGTGGATCCTCAAGCCGTACTGACCGTGAGCCAAAACGCGTTGTTCATGCTGCTCACTGTCTCTGCACCCATTTTGGGAGCCGTGTTGGCGGTGGGCTTGTTGATCAGCTTGTTTCAGGCGCTCACTCAAATCAACGAAGCCACGCTGTCGTTTGTACCCAAATTGCTTGCCGCAGTGGCTGTGTTTGCCGCAGCAGGCCCCTGGATGTTGACCACATTGGTGGAATTCATTCGGCGATCTTTGTTGGCCATACCCACCTACACCATCTGAAGCGCGCCATGGACGGGCCCATGGTCACTTTCACTGAGGCCCAGCTGATGGCTTGGGTGTCACCCATTTTCTGGCCCTTCTTGCGCATTCTGGCGGTGTTTGCCAGCGCCCCTATTTTCTCCTCCCGCTCGGTGCCCACGCGCACCAAAATCGGCATGGCGTTTGTGATCGCACTGTGCGTTCAACCGGCCCTGCCCGCACAACCCTTGATTTCGCTGACCAGCAGTGAAGCCATGGGCGCGGTGATCCAGCAGGTGTCTATTGGCGTGGCCATTGGGCTGGCGGTTCGCATTGTGTTTGCAGCCGTGGAAATGGCGGGTGAAATCATCGGGCTTCAAATGGGCCTGAACTTTGCTGGTTTTTTTGACCCGACAACCAACTCGCAAACCAGCACCGTAGGGCGCTTTTTTGGCAACACGTCCATGCTGTTGTTCATCGTACTCAATGGGCACCTGATGATCATTCAGGCGGTGGTGGCCAGTTTCGAACGCTTCCCACTGGGTGAAAACGCCCTGGCATCGGTGCGTCAATTGCGCTTGCACGAACTGGGCACCATCATTTTCAGCTACGGGCTTTGGATTGCACTGCCCATGATAGGCATGCTGCTGTTCATCAACGTGGTGATGGGCATCATCTCGCGCATCGCCCCACAGATGAACGTCTTCGCCATCGGCTTCCCGCTCACGCTGTCGGTGGGGCTGATTGGTATCGCATTCACCCTGCCCATGCTGGATCGCCCTGTGTCAAGGCTGATGCAAGTGATTGCGCAGATATTCGTGGGCGGCTAGCGGCGCTGCGTTACACCAGCTGGTTTCGGATCGCGTAAACCGTCAACTCAGCGCTGTTGGTCAAACCCAGTTTTTCCAGGACCCTGGCCCGGTACACGCTCACTGTTTTGGGGCTGATCATCAACTCCTCCGCAATCTGTGACAACTTTTTACCCGAAGCAATTTTGCGCAAGGTCTGCAACTCGCGTTCGGACAATGTGGAGTGCAACTCCCCACCACCGGCCGGTGCGTTCAAGTGGTTGGCCAACAGTTCGGCAATTTCAGGGGTGATGTATTTGCGCCCCTGAGCCACGGTGCGCACGGCAGCCAGCAGCGCTGAGGGATCGCCGCCCTTGTTCAAATACCCCACAGCACCGGCCTTGAGGCAACGCAAAGCGTACTGGTCTTCGGGGTACATCGACACCATCACGGTTTTAATGGGCGATTGTTCTTCTTGCAGCACACTCAAAATTTCCAGGCCACTGCGGCCCGGCATGTCCACATCCAGCAGCAACACGTCGGGCCTTTGTTGACGCAACACCTCACGCAGCGAAGCGTAACCATCGGCCTCGCCCACCACCTGAATGTCAGTTGCCTCCGACAGGGTGTCGCGTATGCCGCGACGCACCACCGCATGGTCATCGCACAGCACAACCTTGATCATTCCAATTGCTCCGGCACCACACCGCTGTCTTCGGGGCTGTCTGCGCCCTCCAACGGTATGGACAATATAAGGGTCACCCCTTGTTGCTCCCCTGTGATCACATCCAACCAACCACCCACTGTGTGGGCGCGCTCTTTCAAACCCAGCAAACCAAACGACTTTAACTTGGCCAGGTCAGCAACAGTGGCTCCCCGCCCGTTGTCACTGATTTCCAGCGTCAAATGGCTTTCGAGATCGCTGACTTCAATGTCCACTTGTGTGGCTTGCGCATGTTTGAGCACGTTGGTCAGGGCTTCTTGGGCCGTGCGGTAAGCCACCAGTTCAATCGGTCGAGCAATATCGGTTCGCATCAAGCGCCCATGCAAGCCCACGGCAATCTCGGTGCGCTCGGTAAACGTCTGGGCCAGCCACTGCAGGGCAGGCATCAAACCCTGATCAAGCACCGCCGGTCGCAAGTTGCGCATGATGCGCTGGCTCGCGCCCAAGGCATGCTCTGCCATGCCTATCGCTGCTTGGACATGGCTTTGGGTTTCGGGGTCGGTGGTGCGCCGCCCTATCCACGACAAATCCAGCTTGACCGCCGCCAGCGAGCCACCAATGTCATCATGGATTTCACGCGCAATGGCGGCCCGTTCACGCTCGATGCTGGTTTGCAAATGTTCGGTCAGGTCCGCCAAACGTCGCCGGGATTCGGCCAATTCCTGCGCTGCTTGGGCCTGCGCGCGCTTGGCGGCAAAAAAATGAAGTGAGCGCTCCAACACGCGCGGCAGTCGACTGAGCTTGTTTTTGTCCACATAGTCGCTCACACCGCGCACCATGGCATCGGCCACCGTGGCCTCACCGATGGCCCCCGACACCAAGACGAAAGGCACCTGCAGCCCTTTGCTTTGAACCAGTTCCCAGGCATCCATGCCCGAAAAACCCGCCAAGTGATAGTCCACCAAAATCGCATCAGGGGCGGAAGACTGCAAAGCAGCTTCAAAATCTTGCAATGACTCCACCCAAACCAAAACGCAGTCCAGATCACTTTTGGACAAAACATGGTCCACCAACTCATGGTCAGCCATGTTGTCTTCCAAGTGCAGGATGTTGAGCTGGGTCAAAAGTAACTCTCTTGGGTGCCGCGTTGCGTGATTATGGTGACTTTCTGCCCCAATTTTTGCGATCTCACCCCTCAACTCTGGTCTACACTCGGTTTGGCGCTTATATTTGGAGATATTGATAGCCAACTCGCACGGGAAGGTTCCCTCGGACCATGGAAGCCAACGCTCAAATCAACGACAACAGACGCCGCTGGCCGCGTGAGCCCATCACGGTGGTGGAGCCGTTGCACGATCACTCTGGTGACCCCTCGGTGGAAGTAAGCGTGGGCGTTGTGGCCGACTTGCAAGACTCTTTGCTGGTGGCCATGAACGACCTCAAGCGACTCGAGGGCTTGCTTGACCACGCGACTGCCAACTTGCTTGACCGGTTCAACACCGCCATGCAGTCAACCAAGAACATGTCCGAAACCCCCGAGCTGTCTGCCTTGCACCAAGCCTTGCATGCAGCGGTCACCGAACTTCAGTTTCACGACATGGCGACCCAACTGCTGGTTCACACTGGCAAAGTGCTGCAGGGTTGCGCCTACAAACTGGCCGAACAGGCCATGGAACCCGACGAGGATGAAGCGGGAGTTCTGGTTCAGTACATGCCCGAACGCCCCAACCCCGTGACACAAAGCGAAATGGACGCCGGTTCCATAGAGCTCTTCTGAAACGCCCCCAATAGACGTCACCCACGCTACTCAACAAGGTAATCCCATGCATTCGATTCTTGCCGTTGACGACTCGGCCTCCATGCGCAAAATGGTGTCCTTCACCCTAGTGGGTGCAGGCTTTCAAGTGGTGGAGGCCGTTGATGGCATTGACGCCTTCGAAAAGGCTCAAAAACAAAAATTCGATTTGGTACTTACCGACCAGAACATGCCTCGCCTTGACGGGATTGGCCTGACCCGCAAGCTGCGCGAGCACCCCAATTTCAAGGGCACCCCGATCTTGATTCTGACCACGGAGTCCAGTGACCAGATGAAGCAAGCTGGCCGCAACGCCGGGGCGACTGGTTGGCTGGTCAAGCCTTTCGACCCCCACCGTTTGATTGAGGTCATCAACAAGGTGATCCGCTAAACACGCCCGCGCCGCACGTGCACTGCGCAACAGGTTCAAGCACTTACATCCAAGAGTGGCCCCATGGCAGACGATAAAAAAGACGACTCTTTTGACTTGACCCAGTTCTACCAAATCTTCTTTGAAGAAGCGGGCGAGAACCTGGAGCAAATGGAACAGCTGCTGCTCAACCTCGACCTGGACACGGTGGACGACGAAGAGCTCAACGCCATTTTTCGCTGCGCGCACTCCATCAAGGGCGGCGCTGCCACCTTCGGTTTCGAAGATGTGGCCGAATTGACCCACCAGATGGAGTCGCTGCTGGACAAATTGCGCCGCCATGAGTTGACGCCCACCATGCCCATGGTGGATGTGCTGCTGGAAGCATCCGACGCACTCAAGGGTTTGCTGGGTCGGCACCAAGGTTTGGCAGGGGATGTGCCAGAAACCTCTGGCTTGGTGGGGCGCATCAGAGCGCTTGCCAGTGGCGCAGCGGTGGCGCCCCCCCCGCCAGCACCTGCACCCCAACCAGTTGCGCCGCCACCCGCGCCGGCTCCTGCACCTGCGCCGGCATCTGGCTCCATCGGCGGCATGCCGGCTGCTTCGGCACCAGGCGCACTGCGCCAGTTGATGGCGGTCATCGGCCCCCTGGAACGCCCCGACCAGGCCGACCCCATCAAAGAATTGTTCCGCGACATTGAGGGGCTGGGCACCATTCAAGCCGAGCGCACCGAAGGAAATTCCAAAGTCTATGAAATCGAGACCACCAGCTCGAACGACGACTTGCTGGACCTGTTCGCCTTTCATGTGGCCAAGGAAAAAATCTCGCTGAAAGACGTGCCCGCATTGGCTGCGGCACCCGACCATGCCGATATCATCGAGCAAGGGTACGGCCTGTTCGCTGGCGCGCCAGGAAGCCCCATCGAGTCCAGCTCCAAATCCACGTCTGGGGTGGCCGTGCCCAACGAAGATTTGGTTCAGGGGTATGGCTTGTTTCCGGGGGCTCCGGGCAACCCAGTCACGACCGAACAGCACTTGCAGAGCATGCATGCGTTGGAAGAGACATCTGCTGCGCAAAGCACACAAACCAGCGAACCTGTGGCACGCGCACCAAGCAGCACCAAAGCGGCGCCCGCCAAAGCCGCGTCTGCTGCCCAGCTCGAAACCACCACACTCCGCGTGTCTGTCAGCAAGATCGATCAACTCATCAACCAGGTGGGTGAACTGGTCATTACCCAGGCCATGCTGGCGCAAAACAGCCGGGCGCTGGACGCAACGCTCAACCAACAACTGCTATCGGGCCTGGCTGACCTGGAACGCAACACGCGGGATTTGCAGGAATCGGTCATGTCAATTCGCATGATTCCGATGTCTGTTGTGTTCAGCCGCTTTCCGCGCATGCTGCGCGATTTGGCCGGCAAACTGGGCAAAAAGGTTGATTTGGTAACTCACGGTGAAGCCACCGAACTGGACAAGGGCCTGATCGAAAAAATCACCGATCCGCTCACCCACCTGATCCGCAACAGCTGCGACCACGGGATTGAACTGCCCGAACAACGTGCTGCATCGGGCAAGAGCGAACACGGCACCATCACCCTGTCTGCGGCTCACCAAGGTGGCTCCATCTTGATTGAAGTGAGGGACGATGGCAAAGGCCTGTCCCGCCGCAAGTTGATTGACAAAGCCATCGCCAAGGGAATCGACGCCTCGGACGAGATGACCGATCAAGAGGTCTGGCAGTTGATTTTCGCGCCTGGCTTTTCGACCGCAGAGGTGGTGACCGACGTATCAGGCCGTGGCGTGGGCATGGACGTGGTGAAGAAGAATATTTCGTCTTTGGGCGGCACGGTTGAAATCGACTCCGCTGAAGGCTACGGCATGAGCGTCAAAGTGCGCCTGCCTCTCACACTGGCTATCATGGATGGCATGTCGGTACGTGTGGCCGACGAGGTGTACATCTTGCCCTTGTCCTCTGTGGTGGAATCATTCCAGGTCAAGGCCAGCGACATCAACACGGTGGCACAAGATTCCCAGTTGGTGAAGGTGCGTGACGAATACATGCCGGTGATCGAAGTGGACCGCATTTTCCAGGTACCACGCAATCCGGAGTCTGGCGAAGCCGGCAACAGCATCATGGTGGTGATTGAATCCGACGGATTGCGCATCGCCCTGATGGTTGACGAACTGTTGGGCCAACAGCAGGTGGTGATCAAAAACCTGGAAGCCAACTACAAGAAAGTGCCCAACGTGTCGGGGGCCACCATTTTGGGTGATGGCAGTGTGGCCCTGATTCTGGACACCTCGTCGCTGGTGCGGCGAACCCGGCAGTAAGGCGGGAAACAGGGATGAAGAGAGCCTCGCCATGAGCCTGGATGACGGCCCGATCGAACAAGGACGTGAGTTTGTCTGGTCCAACGCCGATTTCACCCGAATCAAAGCGTTGATTTACCGGCACGCGGGCATCAGTCTGCACGACGGCAAACACGCCATGGTGTACAGCCGGATTTCGCGCCGTTTGCGTGAAACCGGGCACAGCAGTTTCAAGGCTTACCTGGACTGGCTGGAAAGCTCCGGTGGGGCGGAGTGGCAAGAGTTTGTCAACGCTTTGACCACCAACCTCACCTCATTCTTCCGCGAAAACCACCACTTCCAGGAACTGGACAAGTTAGTCCGGCAGCAGCCCAACGCCGAATGGAAGATTTGGTGCAGCGCCGCGTCCACTGGCGAAGAGCCTTACTCGATCGCCATGACCATGGCCGATGTTCTGGGCGTGAACGGCAGGTTTCAGATTTGGGCCAGCGACATCGACACCAAGGTGTTGGCCACAGCACAGCGTGGGGTTTACAAAGAAGAAAACCTCAAAAACCTCAACTCACAGCAACTGCAAAAGTACTTCATGCGGGGCAAAGGGGCCAACGTGGGCATGGCACGCGTGAAACCCGAGTTGCAAAAACACATCCATTTTTTTTCGCTCAACCTGATTGAGGACGGTTGGGCCCTCAAAGAACAATTTGATGTGGTGTTTTGCCGCAACGTCATGATTTATTTCGACAACACCACCCAACGTCAGGTGCTCGCTCGCATTCATCAGGTCATGAAGCCCGCCGGCACCTTGTTCGTTGGCCACGCCGAGAATTTCAGCGACGCCCGCGCACTCTTCGTGTTGCGCGGCAAGACCGTCTACCAAAAAGTATGACCCCATGCAAAACAGCGTCGCACAACTGCAGTCATTGAAAACATCGCCGCGCAAACCGGGTGAGGCGTCGTTCTTTTTTCACGACCATCACTTCAAGTTCAATGCGGCCAAAGTATTGCCCGGCGAATACTTTGTCTCCAAAGATGACATGGTGATCATGACCGTTTTGGGGTCATGTATCGCTGCTTGTATTTGGGATTCCAAGCTGCGGGTGGGCGGCATGAACCATTTCATGCTCCCCGAGGGCGGCGGCGATACCTCCGGGCGCTACGGCTCTTACGCCATGGAACTGTTGATCAACGAACTGGTCAAGCTGGGCTCGTCACGCGAAAACATGCAGGCCAAAGTGTTTGGTGGTGGCGCGGTGATTTCCGGTTTCACCACCATGAACGTGGGCGAACGCAACACCAAATTTGTGATCGACTACCTGGCCACTGAGCGCATCCCGATTGTGTCCAAAGACGTGATGGACATCTTTCCACGCAAAGTGGTTTTCTTCCCCGTGACCGGCAAAGCCATGGTCAAACGGCTGGCCCATGCCCACCCCGAAACCCTGGAAAGCCAAGAACGACAGGGCTTGGTCACCAAAGTGGCTCAGTCCAATGCGGGCGGTTCGGTCGACTTGTTCTGACGTTATTGATACATGCGAAAAATCAAAGTGGTGGTGGTTGACGATTCGGCGCTGGTGCGCAGTTTGTTGGCCGAAATCATCAACCGTCAAACCGACATGGAGTGCATAGGCGCGGCCAACGACCCCTTGGCGGCCCGCGAAATGATCCGTGAACTCAACCCCGACGTGATCACCCTGGACGTGGAAATGCCCAAAATGGACGGGTTGGAATTCTTGTCGAGGCTGATGAAGTTGCGGCCCATGCCCGTTGTGATGGTATCGACGCTGACCGAAAAAGGCGCCGAAATCACCATGCGGGCGCTTGAAATGGGGGCTGTCGATTTTGTCGCAAAGCCTCGAATCGGGGTGTCGGCAGGCTTGCGTGAGCTCGGTGACGACATCGTTGAACGCATTCGAATTGCGAGCAAAGCCACGGTCAGCCGACACGTGGCACCGCCTCCCGCCGCAGCCAGCAGCAGCGGTCAGGGCGTGGCAACAACGCCCGCCCGCCCCCTGACCCGCTTGGCATCCACCGAAAAAGTGATTTGCATCGGCGCATCCACAGGCGGAACCGAAGCCATCCGCGAAGTGCTGCTCAGAATGCCTGCGGATTCGCCAGCGATTGTGATCACGCAGCACATGCCGCCGGGCTTCACCACCAGTTTTGCAGCACGGCTTGACTCACTTTGCAAAATCACTGTCAGCGAGGCCAAGCATGGCGAACGTATACTGCCGGGTCATGCCTACATTGCGCCTGGCGGCAAGCAATTTCGCATCGACCGAAGCGGGGCCAACTACGTTGCTGTGGTCGAAGACACCGAACCAGTCAACCGGCACAAACCGTCCGTTGAAGTGCTGTTTCGCTCTGCAGCGAAAGTGCTGGGGCCAAACGCCTTTGGAATCATGCTCACGGGCATGGGCGGCGATGGCGCACAGGCCATGCGGGAAATGCGCGACGCCGGTGCGTACAACTACGTGCAGGACGAAGCCACCTGCGTGGTGTTCGGCATGCCCAAAGTCGCCATCCAGTGCGGCGCTGCCGATGAGGTTCTACCGCTAACCAAAATCGCAGACGCGCTGCTGGAGCGTTTGGCCAGCACAGGTGGCGTCAGGCATCGCATTTAGCCACCCTGTGCGGGTCACACCATCTTGCTGACTTGGGAACCCGGGGCCGGTGTTTGTGCGGCTTCTGCCGTTTGGGCTTTGTAGGACTCAGACGCTTCTTGCGCGACCATTTCGGCAACAGCCGACGCTGCATCAGCCAAACCTTCGTCGAAACGCGCAGCCCGCTCGGCCGCTGCGGCCTTGGCTTCTTCGCCAATCAGCACATCCACTGCCGCCCGGCTCGCTTTCCACAAATTGGGCAGAAGCTCCTTGATTTGAGTTTCCATGGCCAGGTCGACCGGGTCTTTCGGGTCGGTCGGCAACTCCCCGATGGCTGACGGCCGTTTGCCCGGATCAGCCTGCCGAGCGGCTTCGGCTTTCACAGAGGCATTGAAAGCCTCTTGGGCGTCGCGTGGGGCGGCTTGTTCTTCAGCCACGGCTGCGGGGTTGGTCTTGCCCTGAATGCCCGACGTTAAGCTGTTCGACTCTGAAGGTTCGATGGCATCTGTGGCAGCGGCATTGGGTGTGTTGCGTGCCTGAATCGCCATCCACGGGGCAACCTCGGCCGAACGCTCGGGTGCAGCCGAATTGTTCCGCATGTCGGCACCCACGGCCTCTTTCAGTGGGTTCACTGGCGGCAACGAGCTGGGCAAGACCGCAACTTGCACCTTGCCCACATCTGCAGCGGGCGCGACCGAAACCGCTGTTCCCAGATTGCTCTTGGACACAACGCTGCTGGCCTTGGCCGTGGTGACGGGCTGAGCCTTCACGGACGCGGCTTGCTGAGGCCAAGGTGCGACCGAAATGGAATTGATATTTAACATATTGAACTCCTCTCCAGAGCTTTCAGAGCGGATTGCCCCCGCTCACCTGCTTTTTCGACGCCTTAAGACGGAACTTTAGAGACTTTTAAAAAAATTTTTGGCCACACTTAAAACCGTAAAATAAGCATTACACCGTCGCGCCCCGCGTGGCAACTACAACATTTTCTGAGGTTACACAATGTCCCCGATTCCTTCAATGTCTGACCGCGACGGCAAAATTTGGATGGATGGCCACATGGTTGATTGGCGCGACGCCAAAATCCATGTGCTGTCCCACACCCTGCACTATGGCTGCGGTGCATTTGAAGGGGTTCGCGCCTACAAAACCGAACAAGGCACCGCCATCTTCCGCCTGCAAGAGCACACCGAGCGCTTGTTTAACAGCGCCAAAATTTTGCGCATGAACATTCCGTTCACCCAAGATCAGGTGAACGAAGCTCAACGTGCTGTGGTGCGCGAGAACAAGCTGGAAAGCGGTTACTTGCGCCCACTGACCTGGATCGGTGACCGCAAACTGGGTGTCAGCCCCAAGGGGAACACCATACACCTGATGGTAGCCGCGTGGGCTTGGGGCGCCTATTTGGGCGAAGAAGGCATGAAACGCGGCATCCGCGTCAAAACCAGCAGCTACACCCGCCACCATGTCAACATCACCATGACGCAAGCCAAGGCGGTGAGCAATTACACCAACAGCATTCTGGCCAACATGGAAGCCACCGACGACGGCTACGACGAAGCTTTGTTGTTGGACAGCTCAGGTTTCGTGAGCGAAGGCGCGGGTGAAAACTTGTTTGTGGTTAAAAATGGTGTGATCTACACACCCGATCTGTCGGCCGGTGCGCTCAACGGCATCACCCGCAACACGGTGTTCCACATTGCCAAAGACTTGGGCTTGGACGTGGTGCAAAAACGCATCACCCGTGACGAGGTGTATATCTGCGACGAAGCCTTCTTCACGGGCACGGCCGCCGAAGTCACCCCGATTCGTGAGCTGGACCGGATTGAGCTTGGCGCTGGCAGCCGCGGCCCAATCACTGAGAAAGTGCAGACCGCCTTCTTTGACATTGTGAACGGCCGCAACCCCAAGTACGCCCACTGGCTGACCTTGGTATGAGGCAGAGGAACGACCATGCAACCCTCATCCATTGAACTGGCAGCCAAAGACCTGAACGCCCACGGCGGTGTGTTTTGCCCCAGCCCCTTGGCCGACATGAAACTCTGGAACAGCCACCCCAAGGTGTACCTGGATGTGGCCAAATCCGGCGAGGGCAAATGCCCTTATTGCGGCACGGTGTACCGACTCAAGGCTGGCGAGGTGGTGGCACACGGCCACTGATTCACGAGACGATGTAGGCGCCCGAGCCGGTAGACAGCAGTTTGCCGTCGGGCCCGTAAAAGCCCATGCGGGTCGAAGCCACCCGAGAGCCCAAGCGCAACACTTCGGCTCTGAGCTCAAACCACTCGCCGATGCCCGGGCGCAAGTAGTCAATCCGCAAATCGATGGTTCCCAGCTTGGCGAACCGGTGTAAGCGCTGCGCAGGGGGCTCGTCCATGTGACGCGCCCCGATGGCAGCCATGACGGCCAAGCCTCCCATGGCGTCCAATCCCGCACTGATCACACCGCCATGCACCCGGTTGTAAGCAAAATGCCCCACGAGTTCGGAGCGCATATCAATACGTGCCGTCACCTGATCCGTCGCAATCGTCTGTACTTTCAAACCCAAAACGGTGTTGAAGACGATGCGCCTTTCAAAAATGTCGCGTACACCGTCAACAAACTCGGCCTCGAACACCTTGGGGGTATTAGGCTGGGGATGGTGCTTGCTCATACCTTCGAAAAATCCGGCTGGCGTTTGTCGAGGAAGGCTGCAAAGGCTTCCTTGGCGGCTGGCTCGTGGAGCATTGCACCAAACACCCGGGCCTCTTCCTCAATAACTTGCAAAACCTGCGCTTGTTGCCCGGATTTCATCAAGCGCTTGGTTGCCACCAATGAGCCTTGAGGCTTGAGCGCCAATTTGCGGGCCACTGTTTTGGCGTAGGCGTTCACCTCGCTCGGGGGCAGCACCTTGTTGACCAGCCCCACTTCCAGCGCAGCTTCGGCATAGAAGGCATCGCACAGCAACAACGCTTCGGCTGCACGGTGGTAGCCAAACATTTGAGGGGCCAATAAGCTTGAACCCCCTTCTGCGCACAAACCCAGGTTGACAAAGGGCATTGAAAACGCAGCATTGTCTCCGGCATAGACCAAATCACAGTGAAACAGCAAAGTGGTGCCTATGCCCACTGCCGGCCCACAGACAGCGGCCACCAATGGCTTGGGAAATGCAGCGATGCCGCGCAAAAAACGGAACACAGGGGCATCGTCATCCTGTGGCGGATGGTCCAAAAAGTCCTTCAGGTCGTTGCCGGCGCTGAACACCGCCTCGTCCCCTTGCAGCAATACAACGCGGATGCTGGCATCGCTGTTCGCTTGCGCAATGGCATCGGCCAAATCGGCGTACATGTCCGCGGTCAAGGCGTTCTTGCGCATGACCCGGTTGAAAGTCAGCGTCATCACGCCGTCTTCAACATACTTCAAAATATTCGACATGGGTGGATTCCTGTGTTGTTTGAGCCAAGCGCAAATGACCAAAGACGGCAAGGCATTTACACCCGCTCAAAAATGCCTGCGGCGCCTTGCCCCATGCCCACGCACATGGTCACCATGCCGTAGCGCTTATTGTGCCTGCGCAAGGCATGCACCACCGTCGCAGCGCGGATGGCACCGGTGGCACCCAATGGATGCCCCAAAGCGATGGCGCCCCCCATGGGGTTGACCTTGGCCGGGTCCAGCCCCAACTGATTCATCACCGCCAACGACTGCGCGGCAAAGGCCTCGTTCAGCTCGATCCAGTCCAGGTCGTTCTGCGACAGACCCCCGGCCCTTAGCGCGGCCGGAATGGCCTCGATCGGCCCAATGCCCATGATGTGCGGCGGGACGCCACGCGCCGCATAGCTGACGAATCGGGCCAGCGGTGTCAGACCAAAACGCTTGACAGCGGCTTCACTGGCCAGAATCAACGACCCGGCGCCGTCGGACGTTTGCGAGCTGTTGCCCGCCGTGACGCTGCCCAGGCCCGTTGGCGACAGGTCGGCCCGGCGGGGAATAGCGAACGCGGGCTTCAGCTTGGCCAGCCCCTCCAAGGAGGTGTCGGGCCGGGCACCTTCGTCCAGGCTGACGGTGCGCTGGCTGATATGCACTTCGCCGCTGGCAAGGTCCAAGTCGCGCCGCGTCACCTCCACCGGGGTGATTTCCGCCGCGAACTCGCCCGCCGCCTGCGCGGCCATGGCGCGCTGGTGCGATTGCAGTGCGAACGCGTCCTGCGCTTCGCGGGTCACCTTCCACTGCTGGGCCACTTTCTCAGCGGTCAGGCCCATGCCATAGGCAATGCCGTAGTCGTCCACGTTGTCGGTGTTGGCAAAGATGCTGGGCGACAGGCTGGGCGTGTTGCCCATCATGGGCACCATGCTCATGCTTTCCACGCCGGCGGCGATCATCACGTCCGATTCGCCCACGCGGATGCGGTCGGCCGCCATCTGCACCGCGCTCAGGCCCGAGGCGCAGAAGCGGTTGACAGTGATGCCGCCCACGCTCTTGGGCAGGCCGGCCAGCACCGCGCCCACGCGGGCCACGTTCAAGCCTTGCTGGGCTTCAGGGATGGCGCAACCGCAGATCACGTCTTCGATGGTGGCAGGGTCCAGCGACGGCACCTGGGCCAGGGCCGAACGCAGGACGTGCGCCAGCAGGTCATCTGGGCGGGTGTGTTTGAAGTAGCCTTTGTGCGACTTGCCAATCGGTGTGCGAGTGGCAGCGACGATGTAGGCGTCCTGTACTTGTTTCATGTCTTGCTCCGCTTCGTGGGCCGGTCAATTGCGCAAAGGCTTGCCGGTGGACAGCATCGCCAGGATGCGTTCCTGGGTTTTAGGCTGCACAATGAGGCCGCCGAAGGCCTCGCGCTCCAGCTTCATCAGGTACTCTTCGCTCACCAGGGTGCCGGCTTCCACGTCGCCGCCGGTCAAGACCTTGGCAATGCGGCTGGCAATGTGGAAGTCGTACTGGCTGATGTAGCCGCCGTCGCGCATGTTGACAAGCGAGCCGAGGATGGTGGCCTTGCCCGAACGCCCCGCGACCGGGAACAGACGCTTGAGCGGGGGGCGGTAACCCGAGGCGTGCAAGGCCTTCGCCTCGCGGATGGCGACGTACAGCAATTCGTCCTTGTGGGGCACCACCACGTCGCTGTCGAGCAGGTAGCCGATCTTGCGGCTTTCCAGCGCACTGGTGCCCACGGTCGCCATGGCCGCCGCTTTGAAGCCTTCTGTCAGGAAGGGCAGCAGGTCGTTGCCGGTGGAAGTGTGCGCGTTCTCGGCGGCACGGCGGGCGATGTAGGTGAGGCCGCCAGCCCCAGGTATCAGCCCCACGCCCACCTCCACCAAGCCGATGTAGCTTTCCATGTGGGCAACGCGCTTGGCACAGTGCACCAGCATTTCGCACCCCCCGCCCAGCGCCATGCCGCGAATCGCCGCAACGACGGGTACCTGGGCATAGCGCAGGCGCAGCATCAGGCGTTGCAGCTCGCCCTCCACGTCCTCCACCGCCGACACGCCGGCTGCCAGGAAGGCGGGCATCACGGCCTGCAAATCAGCCCCCACGCTGAAGGGCTCGTCACCGGACCAGATGACCACCCCCTCGTAATCTCTTTCGGCCAGGTCCACCGCCTGGGCCAGCCCCGCCATCACGCCAGGGCCTATGGTGTGCATCTTGCTCTTGATGCTTGCAATCAGCACACCGATCAGGTCGGGCTGGTCCAGCGTCCACAGACGGATGTCGGCGTCCTCAAAGACGGTGTGGCCAGCGGTATGGAAAGCGGGGCCCGCTTCACCCAACACACGCTCGCGGAAGACTTGACGCTGGTACACGGGCAACTGGCGCGGGGCATCGAACTGACCGGTCGTGGGGTTCCAGGAGCCTTCCGGCTGGTGCACGCCGCCGCGTTCGGCCACGGGGCCTTTGAACACCCAATCGGGCAGGGGCGCGTTGCACAGCGCCTTGCCAGCGGCAATGTCCTCCTGGATCATTTGGGCCACGTCCAGCCAGCCCGCTTCCTGCCACAGTTCGAAGGGGCCCTGCTGCATGCCAAAGCCCCAGCGCATGGCTTGGTCCACATCGCGCGCGGTGTCGGCAATCGTGGCCAAATGCACGGCGGCGTAGTGGAAGCCATTGCGCAATATGGCCCACAGGAACTGGCCCTGCGGCCCTTCGGCGTTGCGCAACAGCTTCAGCCGCTCGGCGGCAGGCTTCTTGAGCATGCGGCCATAGACCTCGTCGGCCTTTTGGCCGGCGGGCACATAGCTCTTGCTCTTCAGCTCGAAGCGCATGATGTCGCGCCCCACCTTCTTGAAGAAGCCGGCCTTGGTCTTCTGGCCCAGGTTGCCCAGTTCGATCAGGGTCTTTAGCACTTCAGGGGTGCCAAAGCTGTCGTAGAAGGGGTCGTACTGGACTGCCCCTTTGGTAGCGTCCGCGCTCAACGTGTCCTGCAGCGTCTTGATGACATGGGCCATGGTATCCAGGCCCACCACGTCGGCCGTGCGGAAGGTGCCGCTGTTGGCGCGGCCCAGGCGCTTGCCCGTCAGGTCATCGACCACATCGAAGGTCAGACCAAAACGCTCGGCCTCTTTCATGGTGGACAGCATGCCCGCAATGCCGATGCGGTTGGCAACGAAGTTGGGCGTGTCTTTGGCGCGCACCACACTCTTGCCCAGGCCGGTGGTCACGAAGGCTTCCAACTGGTCCAACACCTGCGGCTGGGTTGTGGGGGTCGCAATCAGTTCCACCAGCGGCATGTAGCGCGGCGGGTTGAAGAAATGGATGCCGCAAAAGCGCGGACGCAGCGCTTCTGGCAACGCCTGGGACAGCGCACCGATGGACAGGCCAGAGGTGTTGGAGGCCAGCAGGGCATGGTCGGCCACGAACGGGGCGATCCTGGTGTACAGGTCGCGCTTCCAGTCCATGCGCTCGGCAATGGCCTCGATCACCAGATCACAGCCACTCAGCAGCTCCAGGTGTTCCTCGTAGTTGGCAGCCTGAATCAAGTCCGCATCGCTGGCCACGCCCAGCGGGCTGGGCTTGAGCTTCTTGAGGTTGGCGATTGCACGGGTCACGATGCCGTTCTTGCCGGGCGATTTCGTGTCAGGCAGGTCGAAAAGAATGACCGGCACTTTGCAGTTGACGAGGTGCGCAGCAATTTGCGCCCCCATCACGCCAGCGCCCAAGACGGCGACTTGTTTTACATTGAAGCGGGGCATGGTAAGTCCTTGTAGGGCGGGTCTGTGCACCTGATCAAGCCAAGGCCGCGTCGGTGTCCATCAGTGCCCGGCTGCCGGCACGGGCGGTGCGCATCAGTGTGGCCGTTTCGGGCAACAGCTTGGCGAAATAAAAGCGCGCCGTTTGCAGCTTGGCGGTGTAGAACGGGTCGGTGCTGCCCTGGGCCAGGGCCTTGAGCGACACCGACGCCATGCGGGCAAAGAAATACCCGAACACCAGGTGGCCCGCCACGCGCAGGTAGTCCACCGCCGCCGCACCCACCTCGTCCGGGTTCTGGAAGCCCTTGAAGCCGATTTCGGTGGTGAACTTGGTCATCTGCTCGCCCAGGTAAGCCAGCGGGTTGATGAACTCGGCCATCTTCTCGTTGACGCCCTCTTCCTCCACCAGCGCGCCCACCAACTTGCCAAATTTTTTGAGTGTGGCGCCGTTGTTGGCCAGCACCTTGCGGCCCAACAAATCCAGACTCTGAATGGTGTTCGTGCCTTCGTAGATCATGTTGATGCGGGCATCGCGCACGTACTGCTCCATGCCCCATTCCTTGATGTAGCCATGCCCGCCAAACACCTGCTGGCACATGACGGTGGCCTCAAAACCGTTGTCGGTCAGGAAAGCCTTGGCAATTGGGGTCAACAATGCCAGCAGTTCGGCGCTGTCCTGGCGCACCTTCTCATTGGGGTGATGGAGTTCTTTGTCGAGCAGCAGGGCGCAGAAAGTCAGCAGCGCACGGCCACCTTCGGCGTAGGCCTTGGCGGTCAGCAGCATCTTGCGCACGTCGGGGTGCACGATGATGGGGTCGGCCGGCTTGTCCTTGGCTTTGGTGCCACTCAGGCTGCGCATCTGGATGCGGTCTTTTGCGTAAGACAACGCATTCTGGAAGGCCACTTCCGTCAAGCCCAGCGACTGGTTGCCCACACCCAAGCGGGCGGCGTTCATCATCACGAACATGGCCTGCAAGCCCTTGTTGGGCTGGCCCACCAGGGTGCCCACAGCGCCATCCAGCATCATTTGGCAGGTGGCGTTGCCGTGGATGCCCATCTTGTGTTCCAGGCCGCTGCAAAAAATCGGATTGCGCTCGCCCAGTGAACCGTCGGCCTGGACCCGGAACTTGGGCACCAAGAACAGGCTGATGCCTTTGCTGCCCT